>Ga0079995_1058223_pt2 | contig 12324 bp, 13 predicted proteins | sample FaiFalFF_MnMetaG_2_FD_69198 | JGI IMG/M metagenome (GOLD analysis project Ga0079995, IMG submission 69198) | Freshwater microbial communities from Yellowstone National Park, Wyoming, USA - Fairy Falls C (FF_Mn_C) (SPADES assembly) (version 4) | ecosystem: Environmental > Aquatic > Freshwater >... | reverse complement strand
CTAAAACCCACCCTTAAAAGGAAGGGTTTGGTGTACGAAGGGAGGGGAATAATACCGAAAAAAGGGGATGAGATATATCAAAATGGGAAAAAAGTGGGTTATATCACCACGGGGGTATTCTCACCCCACATCTCATCGGTAATATGCATGGGTTATATCCCTGCGGATCTCGTGGGTGAAGTTTTTGTCATTTCAAGGGGTAGGGAGATCCCGATGAGGGTCACTTCCTTTCCCTTCGTAAATCTCCCAAAATGGTGAGGGATTTGGTTTTTTTGGATCTGGAAACCACGGGTCTAGATTTTTCTTCGGATAGGATCGTGGAGGTGGGTTTGGTGAGGATGGGAGGGGAAAGGAAGAGGATCCTTATAAATCCGAGGGTGCCAATAAAGAAGAGGGCGTATTCTATACACGGAATTTCCTTTGACGAGGTTAAGGGGAGCCCATACTTTGAGGAGGTTAGGGATGAAATATTGGATTTTATCGGCGACAGTTTCATTGTGGGTTTTAATATCATAAACTTTGATATTCCGTTTTTAAATTACGAGCTTGTTAGGTCGGGTGGGAGGCCAATATTGAATGGTTTGATAGATCTTAAGGAGATCGGGAGGTTCTTTTTTGAAAATCCACCAAATTCCCTATATTCTTTTGCCAAACTCCTAAGGGTGAAGGTTGAGAGGTTGCATAGGGCCCTTGAGGATGCGGAAACAACAAGGAGAATTTTTTTAAAGCTTATGGAAATTAGGGGGGATATATTTTCCGACCCAAAAACCCTTGAAAGGATAAGCTTATCTTCCTTTCCGGAGAAATCCATAAGGATATTGGAGATGGCGAGGGAATATGGTTCCTTGAGGATAAAGTACTTTGTTGGCTTTGAAGGGGTTAAGGAGGTGGAGGGAGAACCATTTGTGATCCTAAAGAACATAGTTATCCTTAGGGACTTGGGGGATTCAGTTAGAAAGCTGAATGTATCAAGGGTAATTGAGGTATCCGCTTTATAATACTTGTGTATGTCGAAGGTTTGGCCCGATTGGCACGATAGGTGCGATTTTGATGAGTTTAATATTTTGAGGTTTGCCCCCGAGGAACCCGGGGTTTTCATGATAAGGAGAAAGTTCTATGAGGATTATTTAGCTTCAATTATTTTAATAGATGCTTCGGAAAACTTAAAGGGGAGGCTCCTTGAAGAGTGGGAGAATCCATCGGGAAAGGTGAAGGAATACCTTGAAAGGGGTGAGATCCTTGAATTTTCGTTCTTAAGGACCCTTGACCCTTATACGATAAGGGATGGCATACTTGAGGACCTCAGAAATCTCGGAAATCCTTGAGGATTTCTACACGAACCCCTTGTATTCGGGCAAGGGGCTTTGGGAGGAGATTTTTGGGACGATAAGGAGCATAAAGGATAACTCTTTAACGGGGATATTAGTTTTAAAGAGAACGGGGGAAACGTTGATTTCCTTTTACGATTCGGGAAACTTTTTGGAAGGTATATCGTTTGAGGGGGATAGGTTCTACACATTCAATTATGACGATTTCCTGAAGGGAGTCTCCGCTTCATCAAGGGTAAGACCCTATTCCTATGATTTTTATCCCCACAATTCGGAAGTTATAGCCATAATATCCCTGATACACAGGGGTGGTAAGGTTATGGAATCCATCACACCTTACCCAAGTAGGATATTTGGGGATCTGAAAAACTTGGGGTTTTCCGGGGTTTTGAGGATAAAAAGTCCCAAACTAATCTCTATAATATTCCTTTCGGGAAGCCCAGCTGGGGCATTTTCAAGGGGGAAGTCGGTAAATTTGAAGGAGAGCCTTAAGGATGTAGAGGTTTACGAGATGTACGCGTATTCCGTTGAGGGTCCCCTAATGGAAAGGAACTACGCTTACCATCTAAAAAATTTTCTCCCGAGGTTGAATGGGATATACAGGAAGATGATAAAATCTGACGAAAATATAGCGAGAAAGGTTAGGGAAATTATGCTGAAATATGCGGAAGAGGAACCGTATTTGGATCCGATTTTAGGTTTTGTGGAGATAAATGGGGAGATCAGGATAAATCTGGAGCCTTACGGTGCCTTAAAGACCTTATATCTACTTTGCGATGTTCTCGAGGAGGCCAACAAGAGGTTTTCATCCGAAATTGAAAAATTAAGGAAGGAGATAAAGGGGGCGTTATGAGATGGTTCGTGGCGATCCTTCTTTTTTCCATCGTTACCTTTTTCCTCACGATCTTGGGTGTCCGTGAGTTTTGGAGGCTCGAGGGGGAAAGGGAGAGGACATTTAAGGTTATGAGCCTTAGGGAAAACTTGGCTTACGTTTTATCTTATTACGGAAAGGACGAAGCTTTGTTAAAATCCCATTTGAATCTCTCAAAGAATTTGGCGTTGGAGATAGGAGATGATGAACTTATATCCCTCTTGGATTCTTTGGAGAAAGGGGTGAAATCAAAAACCTTTAAGGATAAGGATTTAATGGGATTTACGGAGAAAATCAAAAAAAGGACGGAGGGGATAATAACGGTGGGAAGGAAGGCGACTTATTGGATATACTTCCTTTTTGTCGGAGTTCTTTCCCTTTTAGCCTCAACAATTTCAGTTCTCGGTTTTATTGAGATTAGAAAAAATTTAAATGTTTTGAAAAACTTCCTCTTGGATCTGAGGCTTGGAATACTGCGGGAAAGGTTGGAACTTGGGGGGGACTTTAAAGTTTTGGAGGAAGAATTGAACGGTTTAATTAGGGATATAAAGAGGGTAAGGAGGAATGTCCAAAAGGTTGTCAGGTCTTGATAGAGTGAAGGAAGCAATAAGGACGTTCAATTTGCTTGAAAGGGGGGAAAGGGTTATTGTGGGATTTTCCGGTGGAGCGGATTCTTTATATTTACTCTTAGCCTTAAGAGAAATAGGGTTTGAGGTTTCCGCATTGCATATAAATCACGGTTTAAGGGAGACATCGTTAAGGGACGAGGAATTTTGCGTGAATTTTTGTAAAGAAAACGGAATAGAGATCTTCGTTGAAAGGGTTAGGATAGAGGGGGAAAGGGGAATTGAGGAGAGGGCGAGGGAGATAAGATACGGTATATTTAAAAATTACGCTTTGGAGAAGGGTTCAAAGATAGCTCTGGGACACAACTTAACGGATGCCTTTGAAACGTTTATTTTTAATTCCCTGAGGGGAAGCGGTATAAGAGGGTTGATAATACCCCCTAAGGTTGGGGTATTTGTGAGACCCCTAATTTTCCTTTGTAGATATGAGATAAGGGAATATTTAAGGGAGGCAGGATACGATTGGGTTGAAGATGAGAGCAACCTTTCCGATAAATTCTCAAGGAACAGGATAAGGCTAAGGTTGGAGCCCATTCTTGAGGAAATATTTCCCAACTGGTGTGTAAGGTTTTTGAATACGTACATTAACCTATACGAGGAGAAGGAGTTTTTTGAGGAAAAGATCGAGAATTTCAAAAGGGAAAACCTTAAATTCGCGGTGGGGATATTTGCGTTAAAACTCTCCGGAAAAATTGAGGTTTTGAGGGTCCTTTCCGAAATTTTGAACGTAGAAATAAAACCCTTAAGGCAGATATTCCACCTGAAAAACTTGGGGAGGTTTGATATTGCAGGATGGAAGCTTTATAGGTACAACGATTACATAATCGGGATTAAGAAGAACTTAACACTTGAGGATTTGAATTTGAGGTTTGTGGGGGAAGGGAAGGTGAGGTTTAGGAGGGAGGGGGAAGTTATTGATGGGAAGAAATTGAAGGAAATTTTTTATCAGAAGAGGATCCCGGGCTTTTTGAGGGATATATACCCTTTGGTTGAGAGGGATGGTAAAATTGTTTGGGTTCCCTTTGTTTTTGGCGAAGATGCTGGGAGGTTTGAGAAAATAGATGCAGAAAGGGAAGATTTCTTTGAGGTTTTGAAATTCGTTGGAATAATATAACCACCTTAAAATATATAACCTATGAATGCCTTAACTGTTTGGCTTAGGGAACGTACCCTTGCGGAAAGGCTTTTGATCCTTGCAATTACGAACCTTTTGCTGATAGCCTGCGCTCAAATTCGTATTCCGTTACCTTTTACCCCCGTACCCATTACAGGACAAACTTTTGGAGTTCTTCTCACCGGCGCTTTACTAGGTAGTAGATATGGAACTTTTGTTGTAATAGCCTATGTGGTTCAAGGTTTGATCGGTTTGCCGGTTTTTGCGGGCCTAAAGGGTGGGATTGCGGTGTTGTTCGGTCCAACGGGGGGCTACATACTGGGTTTCATACCCGCAGCATTTGTTGTGGGTTGGATATTGGAAAAAGGCTGGTATAAGAATCCGGTTTTAACTATAATAGCTTTTGCTTTGGGAAACGCGATCATTTATGCTTTTGGATTGCCTTGGCTTGCATTCTTTGTGGGTTGGGATCAAGTTCTGCAAATGGGATTTTTGCCTTTCTTGTTCGGCGATTTGTTGAAGATGATTTTAGCGGTTTTGGTAATAAGAAGCGTATCTAAATGAACTTACATAAGTTATGAAACGCAGGATTATCAGGGAACCGAAGGGATATAAAACAATAACCGAGATGTTTGAGAGGTCCGCAAAGGAGTACTCGAACAGGGTTATGTCAAAGATCAAGAGGGGAGGGGTTTGGAGGGAATATACCTTCGGGGAGGTACTTGGGTATGTTAGGAAAATGGCGGAATACTTGAAGGAAAAGGGGATAAAAAAGGGGGACTTCGTTGCCCTCGTTTCGGAGAATAGGCCCGAGTGGGGTTGGGGGTATTTGGCGATACAGTGGGCGGGTGGAACGGTAATACCCCTTGACGCCAGGCTCACGGATGTTGAGAGGAGATTTCTGATGGATTTTGCGGGTGTAAAGGGTGTAATCTGCTCACGGGATTACCTTATGGAGATGGAGGAGGCTAAAAAGGAGCTAAAGTTTGACTTTATCCTATCTATGGAAGATCTGGATAAGATTTTTGAAAAATACAAGGGGATAGATCGGGTGGAACTTGACAGTGAGGATCTTGCGGAGATCTTATTTACATCGGGAACTACCGGATCACCGAAGGGTGTTATGCTTACCCACAAAAACATCATGAGCGACCTTGAGGGACTATATCAGATAATAGACGTCGACGAAAACGATGTTTTCTTCTCAATCTTGCCTTTGCATCACGTTTATGAATGCACGGGGGGATTCTTGGCTCCGATATACATAGGGGCAAGCGTGGCTTACGCAAGCTCCTTAAGGCCCAACGTCATGCTTGAGGAGATGAGGGAAATAAGGCCAACGGTTTGGCTCACGGTACCCCTTGTCCTTGAGAAAATCTATCAGAAGATCCTCAAAACCTTAAACGAGCAGAAGGGGGTTATGAAGGTCCTAATAAACCTCATGAAGACCTTTGCGAAGGAAAGGTTATCAAAAAGGATAAAGGCGTCTTTGGGGCTGGATAGGGTGAGGTATGTGGTATCGGGCGGTGCTGCGCTTCCCGAGTGGGTATCAAAGGGCTTGGAGGATCTGGGATTTCCGATACTTCAGGGTTATGGACTTTCCGAAACCTCACCCATATTGACCCTCAATCCTCCCCATTCTCCAAGGAACAAATCCGTGGGACTTCCAATACCAGGGGTCGAGATAAGGCTCTTTGAGGTGAACGAGAGAGGGGAGGGCGAGATAGCGGCAAAAGGACCTATGGTTATGAAAGGATATTACAAGAACGAGAAGGCTACGAAGGAAGTTTTTTACGATGGGTGGTTTTTGACGGGGGATATTGGGTACTTTGACGAGGACGGATACCTTTACATAACCGGAAGGAAGAAGGCGGTTATAGTGACGAAAGGCGGAAAGAACATATACCCGGAGGAGATAGAAAACAAGCTTACGGAATCGCCCTATATTGAGGAGGTTCTCGTTTTCGGAGCGATAAACCCGGAGACGGGAGAGGAGGAGGTACAAGCCCTCGTTTATCCAAATCTGGACGAGGTCAGGAGCATAGCCCACAAGATGGGCAAGGTTCCCGACGACGATTTTATTTACGAGCTAATCTCAAAGGAGATAGAGAGGCTCAGCAAGGACTTGGCGCCATACAAGAGGATCAAAAGGTTTGCTTTAAGATACGAAGAATTCCCAAAAACCACAACGAGGAAGATAAAGAGGCACCTGTTTGAAGGGGTTTTCATAAAAGTTGGAGAAAAGGTGAAAACGGGTTTATAATACCCATACCTTGAGGCAAAAAATTTTAAGCCTTGAGATGTCAAGCGATCTAATATCCCACATTTCCGAGGCGAGGAGGTTCTTTAGTGAATTGATAAGTTGGTTTTCAAAAGATAATAAAGTAACGGAGGATATGATGACGATATTTGACGAAGCTCTGTCAAACGCACTAAGGCATGCTTACCCGGAGGGGAAGCAGGACATAGTTAAGATCACCCTTTACATAGACGAAAGGAAAGGGAAAAAATATTTTGTTCTGACGGTTTTTGATAGGGGTGAAATGCCGGAGGGAATACCCACAAATCTCAAGGATTACCACCTGAATATCTACGAGTACCTGCAGAAGACGAACAAGATAGGGGGTATGGGTCTGCCCATAATCTCCCGCCTTGCGGATAAGGCATATTGGAAGAAGGTTAAGGGTGGGAAGTACTTCGTGGCTATAAAGAGGTTTAAATGAAAGGGCTCGGGCTCTCTTTTAAGCTCTTCCTGATATTCGGCTTAATTCTGATTCTTGCTATATCGGGTTCATTCTTCATAATAACGAATACGGTATCCCAGAAGGTAAGGAACCAAATAGAGCTTAGGGGAATATCCTTAGCTTTTTTCCTTTCAAGCCAAGCGGTGGAAGCTTACCTGCAGGAGGACGATTTAACCTTGGTTAGCCTGACAGCTTCCTTAAAGAGGTCAAACCCGGGCGTTATATCCGCGGTGGTGACGGACGGAAACGGAAAGATAGTATCCCACAGTGACAGCATCCTACTAAGGGGTAGAACTTACGATCTAAAGGTTTCAAGACCATACAGGACGGTCTTTGATTCTATATCAAATTTAAAAGCGGAAATATACGAGAGCGAAAGGGGAATAGTCTTTGTATCTCAGATGTTTGATAGGATAAGGAAGAGGGAGATAGGGAAGGTCTTTCTCACCCTGTCGAAGAGGGATATTCATGAGGCGAGGAGAAATATTCTTTTTATTTTGGGTGCAACAGCCTTTATTACGATAGTTCTGGGGCTACTTGCGACTATGTTATTTACCAACCTTTTAACGAAGAACATAGGGATACTGCTTGAGGATATGAGGGTGATAGGTGAGGGAAACTTGGAGCATAAAGTTAGGGTTTCTTCAAACGACGAGATAGGAATAATAGCCAGAGCGGTGGAGAATATGGCGGTTAAACTCAAGGAGGTCCAGGATAGGCTGTTGGAGACGGAGAAGTTCAGGCAAGAGGTAGAACTTGCCAGGAGGATACAAAGTGCCCTCCTTCCGAGGGTTATACCAAAGTTGGAAGGATTTGAGATAGCGGTCGCCTTCCAACCCGCCCTCTTGGTGGGGGGGGACTATTACGACTTTTTCCGTATGAGGGATGGGAAGGTGGGGTTTTTGGTTGCGGATGTTTCGGGTAAGGGGGTTGCGGGCTCCCTCGTGGTCGTTATGTTTAGGTCTGTGATACACTCCGAATCCCCAATATTCTCTTCACCAAAAGAGCTCCTCCTTAGGGCCCATGAGAGCCTTATTGGAGAAATACCCGAGGATATGTATATTACCACCTGTATGGGTGCTATAAAGGGAAGGATTATAACCTTGGCTTCCGCGGGACATAACCCCCCGATCCTATACAGGGCAAGTATGGGAAAGGCCTTTATGTTGGAGATGAAGGGGGTTCCGTTGGGCCTTTCAGTGTTAAGTTTGGAGGATGTGGATAAAAACCTTGAGGAATACCCTTTGGAGCTTGAAAGGGGGGACGTTTTAATACTTTATTCGGATGGGATAACGGAGGCGGAAAACTTCCGAAAAGATCAATTCGGGGAGGATAGGCTCCTGAAAATTGCGGGATCTTTAGCAAAAAGTGAATACCCGGCGGAAAAAATAAAAGATGGGATCTTGGAGGCGGTTAAGGATTTTGTTGGGGGTACCCCCCAGTCCGACGATATAACCCTGCTTGTAATAAAATGCGTGGGGTAATATGGTTTGATCTGGCAAACTCCCCCCACGTAACGTTCTTCAGGCCTGTAATATCCTCAATCAAGGATTTTGATATACTAATAACCGCAAGGGATTTTTCGGAAACCGTGGATCTTTTAAGGTCCTTCGGGATGGAGTTCATTTTGGTGGGGAAACACGGGGGTAAAGGGAAATTGGGGAAGGTAAGATCGATGGTGGAAAGGGTCTGGAAGCTTGGGGAAATTTTGAAGGGGAAGAGGGTTGCCTTAGCGGTTTCCCACAACTCGTATGACCAAATAGTCGCAAGCAAGATATACCGCATAAAGAACATAACTTTTATGGACTACGATAAGCAAATTGCGAATCATCTTGCTTTTAGGCTTTCAGACCTTGTAGTTGTTCAGGAATGGTTCCCGGAGGAGGCGCTCAGGTATTTTGGTGCAAGGAGGGTTAAAAGGTACAGGGGGTTAAAAGAGGAGATGTACCTTTTGGACTTTAAGCCTGACCCAGAAGTTCCGAGGATTTTCAACATAAAGAGGCCCTTCGTCTTCTCAAGGCCACCCTCAACCTCATCCCTATACCAAAAGGGGTATGGGATATTTTGGGAGACTTTAGTGTATTTAAAAAACAAGGGGGCGGATGTTAGGGTTTTACCAAGGAATCCCGAGGATGAAAAAATTTGCAAAGATCTTGGGATAGAAAGCTTGAAAAAACCCGTACCCGCACCCCAGCTTATATTTTGGGCGGACATATTTGTCGGTGGGGGTGGTACTATGACGAGGGAGGCGGCTATACTCGGAACTCCAGCCTATTCCGTCTTACCCCAACCCGGATATTTGGATAAAAAACTTTCGGAGATGGGCCTTTTAAAGTTCGTTGAGGATCCAAAAGAGATAAGGCTTGAGGGGAAGGATAAATTTGAGATGAGAAGTTTCAACCCAAACATCAGGGAGGATATACTAAACATCATCCTTGAAGGCATAGAAGGTTAATTAAGGTTTTCCTAATCTCTTCTATCCCTTCCCCAGTTTTTGCGCTTACGGGGAAAAATTCAAAGGGTAAGTTTGGAATTTCGTCCAGAAGGTCTATTTTGTTTAAAACAATTATCCTCGGTTTCTCTAAAATTTCCCCCCTGAACTTCCCTATTTCACGAACCAGGACCTCGTACTGCCTTATGGGATCCCGAGTTCCGTCAAGGACAAACATAAGCATCCTAACCCTATCGAGGTGTTTCAAGAATTCCAAACCTAAACCCTTACCTTCCGAAGCCCCCTCTATTATACCCGGAATATCTCCCACGGTTATTTCGCAATATGGGGACCTAATTACCCCAAAGTTCGGGGAAAGGGTTGTAAATTCCCAATCTCCCACCTTCGCCCCGGTACCAGTCAAGGCGTTAAGGAGGGAGGTTTTACCGGCGTTGGGGAATCCCACAAGCCCCACATCCGCCAAAACCTTTAATATTAATCTTATCCTCCTTTTTTCCCCGGGTTTTCCCAAGGTTCTCTTTGATGGGGATCTTGCGGTGGAGGTTGCAAAATGCTTATTTCCCAAACCCCCCTCCCCTCCCCTTGCAACTAAGATCTCCTGCCCTTTTTCTAAGATTTCTCCAATTATTTCCCCAGTATCCTCGTCCAATATTACCGTACCTATGGGCACCGGTATATAAAGATCCTCCCCCTTTCTCCCGTTCAGATCTCCCCTGGCATTTTCCCCATCCTCCGCCTTATAGTACCTCTTGTACTTGAAATCAAGGAGGGAATAAAGGGAAGAACTTCCAACAAAATAAACGTTCCCACCCCTTCCCCCATCCCCACCATCCGGTCCCCCCTTTGGCATATATTTCTCCCTTCTAAAATGCACCGCACCATCCCCACCTTTACCCCCCTCCACAATTATTGAAACCTCATCTATAAACCTATACTTTCCCATCCCTAACCCTTCTTAGATCCTCCTCCACCATTATCCTTACAAGCTCCTTAAAGGTCGTCTTCGGCTCCCATCCCAAGATCCTCTTCGCCTTAGAATAATCCCCAACCAAAACATCCACCTCTGCGGGTCTATAGAATTCGGGCGAAACCTCAACCAAAACCTTACCAGTTTTAGCATCCCTTCCCTTTTCCTCCAATCCATTACCCTCCCAATATATCTCAAAGCCCGCCACCCTAAACGCCTCCTCTACAAATTCCCTGACAGAATGGGCTTCACCAGTAGCCAAGACGAAATCATCCGGCTTATCGTTCTGAAGCATAAGGTACATACCATAAACGTACTCTGGCGCATACCCCCAATCCCTTTTAGCATCAAGGTTCCCTACAACGAGTTTGTCTTGTTTCCCGTACTTTATCCTTGCCACCGCAAGGCTAACCTTCCTCGTTATGAACTCCGTTCCCCTAAGGGGGGATTCGTGGTTGAAAAGGATTCCCGAGCAGGCGAAGATATTGTAAGATTCCCTATAATTTACCGTGATCCAGTGGGCAAAGAGCTTTGAGACAGCATATGGACTTCTGGGATAAAAGTAAGAATCCTCGTTTAGGGGCAAGGTTTTAACTTTTCCAAACATCTCGCTTGTCGACGCTTGATAAAATTTCGTATCAGGTTTAACCGTCCTTATTACCTCCAATAACCTTAAGGTGCCTAGGGAGTTTATGTCCGAGGTTAATATGGGTTGTTCAAAGGAGGCGGCGACAAAGCTTTGGGCGGCGAGATTGTAAATCTCGTCGGGTTTTATCCTCTCTATTGTTCTTAAGATGTTGGTGAATTCCAAAAGATCCATATAAACGATCTTAACATCCTTATCTATCCCGAGTTCCTTAAGCCTCCAAAAACCCCCTTCCCCGCTCCTCCTATCCGCCCCATAAACCTCATAACCTTTTTCCAAAAGGAGCTTCGCAAGGTAGGCGCCATCCTGTCCCCTTATACCCGTTATGAGAGCAACCTTTGGCATAGGTGGGAATTTTAAGGTTTGTTATAAATCCGGTATTTTACCCAGTAAGTACAACATCTCATACAACGCCGAGTTTAAGGGTATCTTGTACTCATTGTGATTTCTTCTTATATTCAAATATACCGCCTTTTTCTTCTGCCAAAGATCCAATTTGCTGTAGGGTGTCCTAAAGGATTCGCTTTCGTAGAGGGACAAAGATAGGACCGAAAAGAGAAATAGATTTTTCTTTTCCGAATAAAATTCCTTCCTTTCCCAACCGGGACCCTTTGTGGAAAAAACCTGAAGGGCAGAGTGATAAAACCAGTCTCCATCAAGCATAAGATCTTTGTTTTTTACACCAAAAGGCTTTATTGCTATGGCGGTGCTGAGCTTTTCATCCTTTATATTTAAACTTTTCTTTAAACTTTCAAACTCGCTGGTGTATATCACAAAACAGTCCTTCTCTGCCCTTTCGGATATATAAGCGGTGGGCAACTCGGAATACTCCACAAAAAGGCTCTTTTGTTTTATTTTTTCGCTCTCTTGGGATTGGGCAACGATCTCCTCCAAGTAGGAGTCCTCCCACTTGCCGGCGGTTATAAAGCAAAACCTAACATCTTCAAAAGAAACCTTATCCTCTATCCACCTTCTTAGCCTGTCCTTTTCAAAGTCAAGCCCACCGGTCAGCAGTATGATTTTGTCTTCCACTTCCACCTCTGCCTTGTTTTCTTCTATCTTTGCCAAGTAAATTTCATACAAAAAGTGCCTGTAGGGTTTTGCTTCCGGGCTGAACCTTTTGTAGCAAAAGCCCGTGGAGGGTTTTTCAAGGATAAGGTCAAGGATAAGGTAGATTTTTAACTTTTGTGGAAGTTCAAAGCCTTCAAACTCAAAGATTAGACCTTTGTAATCCTTCAAAAGACTGATGAAAAGGTTTTTGAAGATGGAGGTTATTTGGTTTTTGTTTGGGTTTGGCTTAGAAAGGGCTTCTATAGTTTGTTTATTTAAAGTTTGCACCAAGATGCCAAAGAAGTCATAAACAAATCTAAAGTATTCCCAAAAGTCATAACCACCATTTTCTTCCCGCACATCCGTATTGAGTAGCAAAAGGGCTCCCACCAAGCTTTTTTCCTTTTCCACCTCAGCTTTCAGGTTTTTTATCCTACAGGCAAAGTAAAGGAGGCTAAAAAGTAGATCCAGAGAGTCTTCATGCTTTAGATTATCAAGGTCAAGCTTTTTAAGTTTTTCTAAGTTG
>Ga0079995_1073831_pt1 | contig 12336 bp, 12 predicted proteins | sample FaiFalFF_MnMetaG_2_FD_69198 | JGI IMG/M metagenome (GOLD analysis project Ga0079995, IMG submission 69198) | Freshwater microbial communities from Yellowstone National Park, Wyoming, USA - Fairy Falls C (FF_Mn_C) (SPADES assembly) (version 4) | ecosystem: Environmental > Aquatic > Freshwater >... | reverse complement strand
AACAAAGTTAAAAATAGCAACAATTCTTGAAGAAATGGGTATTGATGAAATTGAAGTTGGATTTCCTAAAGCAAATCCAATAGATAGAGAAGTTTTGAGGGAGTTATCTAGAGAAGAGTGGTGTGCGAAGCTAATAGGTTTTGCAAGAGCTGTTGAAGATGATATTGATGCGGTTATAGATGCTGGAGGTCAATCAATCCTCCTCTTTGCACCTAGCTCGAGATATCATATAAAGGCTTACATGAGTGGAAAAACCATTGAGGATATAGTATCAACAATAAGATTACGCAAAATCAAGAGGGGCATTTGTGGAGATAGCATTAACAGATGCTCCTAGGGCTATACCTGAAGAGTTGCTGTATTTAATTAGGAAAGCTGTAGAATCTAAGGCTGACAGAATCATATTAGCAGATACAGTAGGTGTAGCTCACCCTATAACAATAGGAAAACTCGTGTCATTTGTTAAAAACAATATACCTTGTTCAGTTGGTTTACATTTACATAACGATTTAGGACTAGCCTTAGCTAATGCATACATAGGTATACTGGAAGGAGCTGATGAAATTCAGGTCACCGTAGGAGGAATCGGAGAACGTTGTGGAAATACGGCACTAGAGGAGCTGGCAGCTATTCAATTAGTATCAAAACTCTGGACATCAAACTTGAAGCTTAACTTAGTAGGACCTAAAGTTCAGGAGATATTAGAAGAACTTTCAATTAAACCTTGCTTGAATAAACCAATAATTGGAGAAAATGCTTTCACCCATACAACTGATATCCATATATATTCAACGCTTAGTGATCCGGAGAGCTTCGAACCATTAGATCCAAGTACCCTCGGGCTTAAAAGAAAATTTCTCATAACACATCTAACGGGCAAACGGGCAATAATGATGTTATTAAAGCAAATGTCAAAAGATGCAACTCCTGAACACGTAGAGAAAGTATACTATTTAATTAGAGAGAAAATATTAAGAGAAAGACGATCTCTTGATGTTGGTGAATTAATAGAAATTTACAATTCTATAAGTTAGTTCACTCAATAATCAATAATACATGGATTATTGTTTTTGCTGTGTAACCATATGTTACGGTGATGGAGGAGAAGGGAGCGGATATGAGGATAGGATTGGAGGTTCTTCAGACATCAAAAGGACTGCCTCTCCGGTGGACTAGCTCCCTGAGAAGGTCCTTGCTGGCCCGGAGACCGTCTAGGAGGCCATAACCGGATTTCCGTCGTAGTCCCTCAAAAGGAACGAGGTCCTATCACCTCCGCCCTGATCGCCCCCGCTCGAGCAGGTAAGCATCGAGCGCGTCACCGCCCGCCGAGGTCGCAACGATCCTGACACCAAAGATCAGAAGCCTCACCGTGACCTCACTGTCGTACCGGGGGTGCCGGAGGGCGAATATCTGGTGAGGGTCCTCTACAATAGTAATCGAGGTCTTTTCCGGCAGCCTTTAGGTGGACGGGAACGTCGAGAGGACGTTCAAGGCAAGGGCCGCGGGATCGCTCTCAGACTCCATCCCCGGTCCTAACCTGTAAGAGAGGAGAACGAGAAGGTAGATCCGGGGGAAAGACAAGAATTGCGGTCTAACCTGCGGTTGCTCCTAATAAAGGTCAGAGTAAAGTTAATTAAAAAGTTGTAATGCGATTATGCGATATGAGAAACAGAAAAGCAGTATCGTCCGTAGTAGCAGGTGGGACAGCTGTTGCAGCTCTTGTCATTGGACTTTTGATAGGCGGATTAGTGTTAGGGCCTGTCTTGGCTCCATCACCCGCAGCGCCAGCGAGGACTGTAACACAAATTGTTACCCAAATCGTAACTATAACAGGCCCCACCATAACGGTGACCAGAGAAGTTCCACTTACTCCAACTCCGCTTTACAAGGTGAAGATTGGGACGATCGCTGCTTATTTTGAGGCACTAACCCCAGTACTAGTAGCTTTGTCCTTAGGCTATTTCGAGGAAGAGAGAGTAACTGTAGATGTAATTCTATTTCCTGGAGGAGCTGAGGTTAGAAAGGCAGTAGTAGCTGGAGAATTGGACTTTGGAGCTCAGGGCTCGGTTCATGCTGGAATAGCTCAAAACGCTGGGGCTGACCTCAAAGCGGTGTTAACTACTTTTGAGTTTTCAACAATAGATCTTTTGGTGAGAAAAGAGCTGAAAGATAAAATCAAAACGCTTTCTGACTTAAAGGGAAGGATTATTGGTGTCACAAAATTTGGTTCGCTTACATGGGCAATGGCAGTTAAGTATGTCGCAATGGCTGGACTGGACCCGAAAAAGGATGTAACCATTGTTGAAGTGGGTTCTGACCTAGCAGCTATAGCTGCGGCGCTAAAAACGGGGAAAATCGATGTATTCACGGGATGGACCATAGTTACATACAGAATGATGAAAGAGGATATAGCTTACCCATTACTTAATATATTAGACCCCCTACAACATAAAGAGCTTATAGGTTCCACAAGCACTATGGAGGCGGTTATAACAGCTATGGGTAAAACTATAAAGGAAAAACCTGACCTTGTCATGAGAGTGGTAAGTGCGATTAAGAAGGCGCTCATCTACATGAATACGCATACACCCGAGGAGGTGGTAGATGCTATACTAAGAAATCGGAAAACCGCGGAACTTGCAGGTTTACCTAGGGATGATTTAGTAGGAATGCTTAAGTTGATGAGGGAAGGGTTCTCCAAGGACGGACTACTCAGTAAATCTGGCTGGGAGTTCGGAGCTTATAACGAGTTAGTGAAGGCGCTGCCTGCTGAGTTTAAGGCCATTCCCTTTGAACAAGCTGTTGAGCCGACATTCGCAGGTATTAAAAGTTGACTCTCAAAACAGGTTGAATACTTTTTTATAAGAAGTTTCTTAAAACATTATTGATGGAGGCCTCCATTTTAGAATTTTACTTTCTACATATTCGCTGACCCTGACTATAATAACACCGAGTAACATAAGTATTATCAGTATTGCGTAGACCAAGTTTGTCTTGAATAAACCACTTGAAACAAGAAGTCTATAACCTAGACCACTATGTGCTCCTACAAACTCGCCTATGACGGACCCTATAAGGGCAAAGCTTACACTCACTCTCAAAGCTGCAAACACCCATGTTGCCACCGCCGGAATCGATACATGTAGCATGATTCCGAGTCTGTCTGCTCCCATTACCCTTACAGCCTTAATTAAGTCAGGATCTATACTTTTTAAACCTTGGAGTGTGTTAAAAAACGCTATAAAGAAAACTATGGACCATGAAACCATTATTTTTGATAAAATTCCGAATCCAAACCATATAGTTAAAAGTGGGGCTAGTGCTGGTCTCGGAAGACTATTTATTGCTACTAAAAATGGCATAAATAAATTCTCAAGAAATTTAATATAATGAAAAGCTATGCCAACAGCTATTCCGCTTAGCATTCCAATTAAGAGTCCCCACGCAGTTGCCTGAAGCGTCGCTGAGAGATCTCGTATAAATAATTCCGAAGTAACGTATTTAATTAAATCATCGAATATTAGCGATGGTCTTCCAATTATAAGTGGTGGGAACAACTCAAAATCCGGGTATAAACCACCTGAAGCTAATTCCCATAACATTATGAGCAGTGCTAGAACAAGGACTCTCAAAGAATTAATATATAAAGTCGAAGACATCTTAATCAGCCTCCGTTTTAAGAGCTTGCCATACTGAATCTCTTAATCTTTTAAATTCATCCGTGTCTTTAAGCTTAAAGGGGTCTCTGGGATGAGGAATGTCATACTTAAATACCCGCTTAATCCTACCGGGCCTTTTGGTCATAACAGCAATTTTCGTCCCTATGATGATGGCTTCGTCTATATCATGTGTTACAAATAGTGTTGTCTTTTTTGTCACACTAAATATGTACGTTAACTCTTTTTGCAAAACCATTCTCGTATATGCATCTAAAGCTCCGAGGGGTTCATCCATAATAAGTATCGCGGGATCGTATACTAGACTTCGTGCGATCATGCACCTTTGCCTCATACCACCAGATAATTGGCTTGGATAACTCCCTTCAAAACCATTTAAACCTGTTAATTTTATAAGTTGGTGTGCTGCCTTGACATAATCTACATTATCATCTTCGCGCCTAAACTTACAACCTAGTAAAATATTTCCTAAAACAGTTTTCCATGGAAGCAACGTATCTTTCTGACTGACATACCCTATTCCAATTTTTCTGTAAAAATTTAGCATGTCCTTAGGCTTCATACTTAAAATATTATAACCGGCCACGGTCAACTCCCCTTTTACGTCGATATCTTCCGTAATTAGTCCTAATATAATATTAAGAAGGGTGGTCTTTCCGCAACCGCTTGGCCCTACAATTGAAACAATTTCGCCTTCATCCACTTCTAAAGAGACATTATCAAGTACATGAAGCGTTCCAGTTCTAGTTTTGTACCATGCATCAAGATTCCTTACAGAGATGCTACGAGTCATCTGTTATGAGTATCTAATTTGCTCCTAGTTAACATTTACCTTCTGTCTTGTAACTCCAAATAAGCATCACTCTCCGAAAAGTATACACACCCCCTAATGACGGTTTCCGAGGCAGAGGTGTTGCTCAGATTTCACGAGAATTTCGTGAGGACCTCACTTAGGAGGCTAGAAGCGATGGGCACGGAAACCGAGGAGGCTGGCAAGAAACCTCCGTCATAGGCTGAGCCGTGCAGTCGGCCAACCGTAACCGCATATTAGGCCATCCGCTTAGGCAGCTCGTCCAGCTACAGACTCTCCACACGGTGTTGATTTCTTCGACCAGAGAGGCTGGCTGACTCCAATAAAAATTGTGGGTCATTTGTGGAAGGCTCCCTCGACTAGTGGAGGAGCGTCAGCGAGATAGCTTCGGAGCCTCCTGTGAACTGTCGCGATCCCACTCGCATCCTCACTCCTCCCATCCCAGGGTTACTAGTGCCCAGAGCTCAGGGTCTAATTCGCCGGCCTCCCTGTCGAAGACCTTCCTGTACACCTTCTTCACAAACCACCCACCCATCTTCGCCTTCTCCTCCGCGAAAGATAATTTTCTTGGAATAGGGCTTTCGGGCTCCGACGTCTCGACCATGTGCCTCAGCACCCCGAAGAACCCGTCCTTGCCCATCCAAGCCGGAGCGTCAACCCTGAAGACCTCTGCGCTAGGAGGCGGAGCCAGCATGATGTATGTGTACATCAGCTCGACCCCCCTCTCCACCCTCCTCCTCAGAGGCCAGGGATATGCCTGCCTCTCCTCAAGGACCATGTAGAGGGCTGCCCTGTCGGTCAGACCTGTCTCCCTTAGCTCTTCCAAGAAGCTGCTCTGAGGCCTCTTCACGAAGCCAACGAGGGCCGTCCCGGCCTTTTCTGCCTCCGCTATGAGCCTCTTAAGCTGGTCAACGTATTCATCTGAACGCTTCGGCCGCGGTATAAGCGGGCCGTCCACCATTAGTAACGACACGTCGTTGACCGACTCGGCCGCGAGGGCGAGCATCATTTTCTCCTACAAAAGGTCGAGCCTGTCAGAGAACTCTCCGAAGCTCTCTCCCTCCTCCTGTATTATGAGTTCTAACTTGTGCCTCCTCTTGATCTCATTACCCACTTCCACCAATGCTATGGCGGATGCGATGCCCGCGTCCCTGTCGGCGAATGGCAGTATCGAGCTGTCTCCGGCCACGGCCCCGACTTTACCCTTCCAGGACTCGCCTTCGACCTCGACCGGATCCCCAGCTAATCTGATGACATCCCTCGCAGCCCTCGCTCTCTCGATGCTCGCTCTGATGTAATCTCTGAGCTTATTATGGAGCCTCCCAATCAGACCCTGGTATGCCGTGGCCTTCCCAGATACCAAGCCATACTCCTCATAGTAGATTGCATCGAGGAGGCATCGACGGCACAACACCTTCCCATTCCTCGCCTTGTTACACGCATCTTCCTCGTCTTTTGCGATGACATATCTGGCGAACCAGTAGCCGCAATTCTCGCACTCGAACTCCCACTCTTCCATCTCCTCCAGTTCATCTTCTGCCTCCTTCTCTTCCAGCTCATCTTCTATCTCTTCTTCTTCATCTTCCTCCTCCAGCCCATCCCTTGTCAGATCCAGATCCCTGGTGTCGAAGACGATGTAAATGGGCTCGTTTCTCATGTAATGAAACACCCGTTTATTTTTACTAAAGCTTTTCTCTCAATGAGTGGTTGGTCGAATGCTCTGCAAGTCTACTAGGCAGAGACTCGCCTTGACCGGCGCCGGGCCGATCCATTGAGAACAACCTCCGATAGGAACCATAGGCTGGAACCACCGCTACCCCAATCATATTGGACCTAGATGGACCATAATATTGTGACAAACCTCATAGAAGGGATATAAGACACCATCTAGTTTATTCCCATTATGAGAAAGACGAGAGAGGAGAGGGGGAAGAAGAGAAAGACACAGGGTGCCCAGCCCGAAACAGTGGTGTATGCGGTAGTGTGGTATCATCCAGACGGTAAGTGGAAGTTGGATGAGGCGGTTATTATTGAGAAGGGTAGGCGTGTGGGTCAAGCTTGGGGTGGAAGTTTTTACTTCGGAAGGTCTAGGGTTAAAGAAACGGTTTTGAAGGATGCGCTGGTCGAGTTTCTCTTTTACGACCCGGACAAAGACGAGAGGGAAATGATGAAGGAGCTTGAAAGGCTGAAGAAAGAGGTCAGGGTAGAGTTTGTCGATGACGAAACCCTCCAAGAAATCAAGAAAATATATCCCGATGAGGAAGAAACGTGATTCAAATAATCCTCAAAAATACTACCCATTGCGCAATACTATTAAGCTGCCAAGTCAGGCTGTGAACAAAAATGCCTGTTGGAGAACCTTGCCATATAATTGAGACCAACCACGTCACTGCTTATATAACTTGTTGGAAGAAGATGATAGCGTGACCATTGTTGAACTCTCGGGCCCTCCTCCGGAGGCCTTAGGAAGGACACTTGTAGTATTGGAGGAGGGGTTCGTGCAGACGAGATATGACCAGGATCCCTTCGCTAGGATCGCGTCGAAGAGGAGGCAGGTCTCATTTGGCGTGACCCTAGGAGTGATGGAGGCGGTACTAGGGCTCCCTCATGCGAAGACCGTCCTCGAGGGAGAGGACGCGATGGCGGTAGTTCTGAAGCGGAGGACGAAAGTAAGAGGCATGTGGTTCGTGACCCCCTATACCGACGTCCTCCCGTTGCGGATGGCCTTGTATCTGGAGCCTGACGTGCCCGATGAGCTTGGAAAGAAGGCGAGGAGGCTTGAGGAGCTCATCAAGGCGGCATCGGAGAGGAAGCGGCGCGGATTGAGCATCCATCTGGAGATGAAGGCGGAGTTGGAGGAGCTGAACCAGATCTGGACGAGGGCGAGGATCTTCAGGAAACTCATCAACAGCCGGGCTTCCTCAAGATAACGGTCCCAACGCCCGACGGGATGACGGTTCTTTCCTGGAGGGTCGAGAAGGGGGGCCAATCCCTCGCCCATATGATTGGGCTGCTCCATCAATACCTTCACAGTACTGTGGGCGTCCTGATGACCTTCAAGAACGCGGTCGGCCTGAGGGACGCGATAGTGCAGGCGAGAGCGGAGGGGAGAGGAGAGACGCAACTTAGGACGAAACTGCTCGTTGAAAAGGAGAGATATGGGAATGAGTTTGTGGCCCGCCCCTTCGGGAAGACTGTTGGTCGCACCAAGGAGCGGAAGATCAAGAAGGAGTACTTGGATTTCCTGAATAAGCTAACGAGTGGATCGTTCTCCGTCGAGACTATGGAGAAGAAGAGCGGGAGAACGGTGGCGTTCCAAGGGCTATTGAGCGTTAGGACGGTCTTCCATCCGGAGATTGAATAGTTGGGGCCATGAGCAGATATCAGTCGGCAAGAAACAGTGAAGGTATGCTCGAGGAGCTCTTCAGAAAAGCCGTCCAATTGGGCCAGAGGATAGCTACAGAGGACAACACACGCTTCAGGGAGCTGCTTGATAGGGCTAGGGAGCTTTGGACCGAGTACACTCCCAGGCATGACGTAAAGAACCACATCATTATGGGCGTCGACAGCGGCTGGAACTATAGACTCTACGAAGGCTTCTACGTCTACGCCATGAGGGCGGCCGCCGTGGACGAGCACCAAAGGATCCACGAGCCCTCCGTCGAGTTCAGCAGGATAGAAGGCGACCAGATGAACCTGACACCGGAGAACTACGTGAAGGTCCAGGGAGAGATCGCTGAACATAACGTGGCGTACAGGGTAGCAGATGAAGCGGACTTCGTACTCGTGGACGGCTCGCTCACCGCCCGACTCCAGAACGCGAGCAACATCCTGTGGAGAAGGCCCCTCCTCAGCGAGTACCTCGCGTTTGCCAGATCGCTGAGGGACAGGAGGAACGTCGTCTTCGTCGCGAAGTACTCCCACCGCAAGTCCCTGCTACAGGGAGTATTGGGTGACATATACTACATAGCCAGGTCGGTGAGGGCTCCGGGCTACGTTCTGGGAGGGAGCGAGGAGCACTCAGGAATGTGGATTACGACGGCCTACATTAGGCTGGCGGACCACGCACAACCGCTGGCTATCGAGATTCCATCGAGAGACATAGAGGAGGAAGAGGTCAGGCGCATCATGGACGTCCTCTCTTCAAGGTCGGTGAAGGGGTACCCGTATGCCCTTTATCTCGCCCACAGGGTCGTGAGCGTCCCAGACAGGCTCATGGACCAGCTCTGCAGGACCGCTGGTCTCATAGCGTTCCACGAGGCGAGGGAGGTGCTGGGGCTGTGAGGGAGGTCGGGATAATCTTAGGATTTGTGAGGCCCGAGAGGATCGAGTTCACGGCGAGGGAGACGGTCAGGGTCGGGGAGTACCTGGTCGCCAATACTGAAGACGGCCCTGTCCTCTACATGGTAGACGATTTCCAGAGCGTCAGCACCCTCCTCTTGAAGGAGATGGACTACGTTACTGCCGAGGAGGCGAGGAGGGCCAGCGAGGTCAACCCGAGGGACAGGATGAGGACCGGCGTTGCGAGGGCGATCGGTCTCATAGAGGAGCTGAAGAGGGGCAGGAGGATCTACCCGACGGTGCCCCCTGAGCCGGGAGATTCCGTGGCTTTAGCGGACGACGGAATCCTATCGGAGGTTTACTGCCAGAGCGGAGAGAGGTGGGCGGAAGTGGGCCGCCTTCTGAGGAGGAGGAACGTCAGGGTCAGTGTGGACCTGAACGCAATAGCCTCGAGGCACCTCGCAATACTCGCGGCGACCGGGAAGGGTAAGTCGAACTTCCTCGCGCTACTGGCGAAGAGGGTTGCGGAGAGAAATGGAACTATGGTCGTCATAGACTACCACTCGGAGTACAGGGACCTGAAAATATCGAGACTAAAGGAGGTAGCACCAAGGCTGAACCCGAGACTCCTCTCGGCTGAAGAGCTGGCCGACGTTATAGGCGTCAGGGAGAGGGCTGAAAGGCAAAGGGCAATGCTCGGTAAGCTCCTGGACGAGCGCGTAAGGAAAGCCGAGGACTTCTGGGGAGAGCTTAAGCGCGGACTCGAAATGATCGCGGAGAACGGAGAGAACGCTCAGGAAAGGTACACGGCCAGAAGGTTGCTGGATATCGTGGACAGGGCCCTGAGGATATGGGGCCCGATCTTCGATTTGAAGGCAAGAAGCCTCATCGACCAGGTACACCCCAACAGGGTCAACGTCCTCGACGTCTCCGAGTTCACGGAGGGGCAGGCGCAGGTCCTCGTCTCCCGCCTCCTCGAGGAACTCCTCGAGGACAGGAAGGACGCAGTAAAAGGGTATGAAGCGAGGTTCGATTCACCTGTAATAGTCGCGATAGAGGAGGCCCACGTCTTCGTCCCTTCGGGGGAGAGCACGTACTGCTCCGAGATCGTATCGAAGGTCGCGAGGGAGGGAAGGAAGTTCGGACTTTCCCTGATCCTCGTCTCTCAAAGGCCGAGCAGGCTGAACGCTGACGTCGTCAGCCAGATGGGAAGCTTCACGATATCGGGGCTGACGCACCCTGCCGACCAGAACTTCGTCAAGGAGGTCACGGACGAGGTGACTGAGGAGCTCGGGGCCTCCCTCCCCTCCCTTAACCCCGGAGAAATGATCCTCGTCGGGAGCTTCGTGAGGGCTCCGGCCCTGATTAAGGCCGATCTGGTAGAGGGGAAGAGGGTTGGGAAGGACATAGACGCGGTCTCCGAGTGGAAGAAGGCCGAAAGCAAAAGGCCTCCCATCTCGGAGGAGCTGATCAGGCTATGATGGTGGGCCACATCTCCGACACGCACCTGGGAGCTTTCGTAGGGAGGGACGAGGAGCTGAGGGAAGTGGGTGAGGACGTCAACGAGGCCTTCCTCGAAGCGGTGGAGCTGTTCATCAGGGAGCGCGTGGACATCGTGATACATTCTGGAGACATTTTGGACGTGCCGAGGCCTTATGGCGATGCCCTAAAGGTCCTGCTGAGTGGAGTGAGGAAGCTGAGGGAGAAGGGGATACCGTTCCTCTTCACGCTAGGAGAACACGACGTGAGTCCCATACCGTCGATGCCCTACCCTCATCTGGCGCACCTCCTCGGCCTCGCGGAGTACGTCGGAGATGGAGCGCCCCGCGAGGTCAAAGGTCTGACCGTTGTGGGGCTCCACAAGTACAAGAAGATCGACAGGGAGCATCTGGTAGAGAGGCTGGAGTCGATAGGTTCGCGGGTCGGGTCCCTCAGCGGGAAGAAGGTCCTCGTCCTCCACCAGGCGATAAAAGAGGCCTTCGGGCCGGGCTCCGAGCTCACCGTCAGCGAGATACCTAGGGGCTTCAACTACTACGCGATGGGGCACATCCACAGCCACTTCGAGACGAGGTTGGGGAAGGCCCTCCTTGCGTACCCGGGCACCAGCCATTGGACGGACGTGGACGACCCAGACGAGTGCGGCGCCCTTATCGTGGACCTCTCGGGCGACGAGCCCCAGGCCCATTGGGTAAAGCTGGAGAGCGTGAGGCCGAAGGTGAGGATCGAGGTCGATGCCAGAGATCTGGAGAAGAAGCTGAGGGAGCTAGTAGAGCGCGAGAGCAGGAAGAGGCCGGTCCTTTGGATGGAGGTCGAAGGGGAGGGGATTGACCTGAGGGCGGTTGAGAGCAGGTTGGCCCAGAAGTACGTGATCAGGAAGCTCGTCCTGCGCCAGAAGCCTAAAGGAGGGGTTGAGCTTGGGCACAAAGAAGAGCTGGACATCGACGCCGAGCTGAGGAGGCTGGCCATGAACGCCATCGGCGACGAGGAGGTCGTGGAGTACGCTTTGGGCGAGCTCCTGAGGCTCCTCTCGGAAGGGAAGGCCGAGGAGGCCGTGCGGTCTCTCTGGGAGTTCTGGAGGAAAAGGTACGGGATGGAATCGGGTGAGGGGGCATGATCACGAGGGTAAAGCTGGTGAACTTCCTCTCCCACAAAGACACTGAGATCCAGTTAAGCGAAGGCCTCACGGTCTTCATAGGGAGGAACGGAGCTGGAAAGAGCTCGGTCGTAGACGCGATCACCTACGCCCTCTACGGCCAGCACACGAGGGGGAAGAGGATGCATGTAAAGGACGGCTCCAGCGGGGGAAGGGTGGAGCTCGACCTTCGCCTCTTCGGAAGGAAGTACGAGATAGTCAGGGAGTTTGACGGCAAGGGAGCGCTTAGGAAAGCTACATTGAGAGAAGACGAAAGGCTTTTGGTCGCCGGAGAGAAGAGGGACGAGGCACAGGTATCTGAGGCGGTCTCGAGGATCCTCGGTTTAGACTACAAAAGGATGGCATCGAGCGTCGTGATCCAGCAGGGTGAGATAGACGCCATACTGAGGAGCGATCCCAGGGATCTGAAGGAGCTCTTCGACGACCTGATGGGCCTCAGGACCTTCGATGAGGCCTTCAACGAGATGAGGGAGGTCCTTGAGGGCTTCAGGGAGAGGATAAGGAAGGTGACGGGAAGATATCCTGAGGACGCCGAATCGGTCAAGCAAGAGCTGGAATACCTCAGGAAGGAGGTGGAGAGTGCGAAGGAAAGAGAAAAGTTGCTTGCGGAGGAGCTTGAGAAGAAGAGGGCCGAGTACAGGCAGGTCAGCGAAAGGATCGAGAAGCTTAAGGAGCTCGTCGAACTCGACGTAGAGCTGCGCAGCATCCTCGAGAGGCTGAAAGAGAGGATGAGGGGAGAGGTCAGGAGGCTTGAGGAGAGGGTTTCGGCGCTCGAGGGCTATCTGAGGCTCCTCTCGAGGAAGGAGGAGGTCGAGGCGAGGATCAAAAGGCTTGAGGAGCTGAAGGGAGAGCGTTCGGCCCTGAAGGAGAGGGAGAAGGTCGTCAAAGATCAGCTCGAAGAGGGCGGGAGGGAG
>Ga0079995_1061612_pt1 | contig 12338 bp, 8 predicted proteins | sample FaiFalFF_MnMetaG_2_FD_69198 | JGI IMG/M metagenome (GOLD analysis project Ga0079995, IMG submission 69198) | Freshwater microbial communities from Yellowstone National Park, Wyoming, USA - Fairy Falls C (FF_Mn_C) (SPADES assembly) (version 4) | ecosystem: Environmental > Aquatic > Freshwater >... | reverse complement strand
TCTTTTTATCAATCTTTTTCTTAATTTATTTTTGGGTAACATTTTCAAAACTGCCAATTCTAATACTTTTCTACTATCCTTTTCGAGCATATATTTTAAACTAAATTCTTTTAAATTACCTAAATGTCCAGAATGTCTATAATATTTTTTTTGAACTAATTTCTTACCTGTAACTTTTATTTTATCAGTATTAATAACAACAACGTAATTACCCCCAACTCTATCTGGACTATAAGTTATCCTATTTTTACCAATTAAAATATAAGCTATTTTAGAAGCTAATCTACCTAATATTTTATCTTTAGCATCAATAATATACCACTTTTCATCTTTCGTATTATCAAATGAAACTGTTTTGTTATCCATAATTTTTCACTCCTTAAATATATTCTTTTCTACTTTACTTAGTAAATTTTTAATTGTATTATCCCATGTAAAATTTAATATTTTTTTATAACCTAATTCTATTATTCTATTTATCCTTTCTTTTTCCTCCTTTAAATATAAATCTAAAAAATTAGTAAATGTAAAATAAATATTTTCAATACTATTAGGTTTAAATTTAAAAGGATTTTCAGGAAATATTTCATTGAAAACAGGTATGTCAGAAAATAAAATAGGAATTTTACAAGCTAAAGTCTCCAAAACAGGTAACCCGAATCCCTCATAATAAGAACTAAAAACTACTGCTATTGCTCCATTATATAAACTAACTAAATCCTTAGAATCAACAAATAAAAACTTTACCTTTTCTTCTAAATTATATTTGTTTACTACTTCCCTTACTTGATAAACATATTTATCTCTTAAGTCATTATAATTATTAGTCGTTATAACTAATTCTATATCTTTATAAGATGAATTACTGATCAACTTATGAAAAGCTAATAATAAATTAATAATATTTTTTCTAAACCATAATTTACCCGCAGGATAAAAAAAGTAATTTTTAAATCTTAAATTATGCTTTTCTAAAATTTTCTTTACTTCATTTATTTTTAGTGGTTTAAAAACTTCATGATCAACACCCAAATAAACATAATCTAATTTATCAATCCCTAAAAACTTAATTATATCTTCCCTTACACTGTTTGAAATAGTAAAAATAAATTTTAAATTATTAATAATAAATTTCTTAAATAAAAATTGCTTATCAATGAAATCTTTTAATTGATTTTCATTCATTATATAACTTTTTTCCAAAGGTAAATCATATAAAAAAGATATTTGATTATTTAAAAACGGTAAAAAAGTTAGCCTTGGATAAAAAATTATATAATCTCTTATAAATTTAGTTAATCTTAATAAATTAAAAAATATTTCTAATTTATTATTTTTCTTTATCCTAATAAAATTCAAATCTTTATGCTCTTTTAATTTCTTACTTAAATCAATAAAATTAATATCCAAATCATCTATCCTAAAATCTGAAGGGACTAAAAAATAAAAATTAAACCTATTATAATCTATTTTATTTAAATAAATAGTTTTAATAAGATTAAAAAAAACAACATTTGGACCATTTAGATTATTATTAGCCAATTCATTAGCAACAAAAATAAGATTAAACTTCTTCATAAAAAATCTAAACTAATTTATCCATCTTATATAATCTTAAGAAATATATCATCTTCTTAGCGTAGCAGAAATCTCTTGCTATTAAAAACTAAAAAATACTTATTACATACCTAAATTAATACCAATAGAAATAACAGGTAACAAAATAGATAAAGCTAAAACAACAGTAAATAAAGCTACAAAAGTAATAAGTAACGGTTCAACTAGAGATAATAAAGATTCTAAAGTTAATTCTATTTCAAAAGTCATAAAATCAGATAAATTATCTAAAACCTCTATTTTCCCAGTTTCTTCATAAGTTCTAATAAAATGAGCAACAACTTTAGGGACTTGTTTATTATTGTATAAAATATCGCTCAAAGCCTCGCCTTCTATTATTCTTTTATAAATATTACCTAAATATTTATTCGTTATAAAGTCAGGAAAAACTAATAATGAATATTTAATAGCTTCCGACATACTTAAGCCACTCTTTATACACAAACTTAAACTATACAAAAACATACTATTAAAATACTTCTTATAAAAATTATCTATAAATTTGATCTTTAATAAAGATAAACTTAATTTTTCAAAAAAAACATTTTTATTAACAAAAGAACTAAAAATAAAAAACAAAACCACTAAAATGAAAAATATTATGATTAAATTTTTAAAAGAAATTAAATTAGCTATGTTAGCAACAACCTTAGTAAGAAAAGGAACTTTTAAATCCATATCATTATAAAGATTTAAAATAGAAGGTACTACCATCGTCATTACAAAATAACTTATAATCAAACTTATAAACATAATAAAAATAGGATAGATAGTAGAAGAAATTAATTTAGATTTTAATTTATTTCTATTTTCATAATACTTATAAATATAAAAAAATATACTCTCTAATCTCCCTGTATTTTCTCCAATATATACTAATCTTAATACTAAAGGTTCAAATAAATCCTTTCTTTTATTTAATGAATTGTATAAAGAAACCCCTTTTCTTATATCTTCTGCTAAGTTTAAAATAAGATCTCTAAAAAAAACATCTAAGGAATCCTTAACAATAAGTAAAGCTCTATATAAAGGTAGCCCGCTCTTTAGTGAAGTATATAACATCAAAAAAAACCTACCCTTTTCTCTATCCCTTAAAAACATAAAAACCTAATTCAATACTTTTTAAATAAATTATTACTTTAAGGACCAATAAATGGATTACCTAATAATCTAAAACTACCTCCTCCATTATTGCTATACAATAAAATTCCTCTCATATTATTTAATGTATTTATTACATCATTATTAGTAGTAGTAAAAGGAGCAGATGCAGGAAATATTAGTGATTTTGTAAGCCCAGGCAAAGTACCATTAGGATAAGGCTTTATAGGACAACTACTTAAATCTACACCTACTACATAAACATAATTAACACCACTAATCAAAACATTATTTACATCTAAGAAAACCACATCACTACCTAAATTCAAATTTGAAATATCTACTCTAGTTACATTATAATTAGGATTAATAAAAGGATTAGGGTTAGGATTTGGATTAGGTTTATCCCCTGTTCTTGTAAATTTTAAAATAATAGGAGAATTAGAAGCAAAATCATAACCTACTGCAATCCCACTTACATTAAAAGTAGCATCATTATTATCCCTTAAAACAGTAACTCCATAAAAACTAACATTATTAAAACCATTACTAACTAAATCTATTGCCTCTATTTTGTTAGCATCAAATTGATTTTGATTAGGTGGAGTATTAACATAACCCAATAAAGCATTTTTACCAGCTATATACCCTGCCTTAAAACTTGAATTATCATTTAAAAATGTAAGGTAATCTAAACTATAAAAAGGTTCAGTATAATAAGGAAATATACCATTAATATCACTTCCCCATCCAGAGAAATCAGAATAATATTTAAGTTTAGCACTACTAGGGCCTTCATCAATACTATGACCAATCAATAGAAAATTTTTTCCACTTTTATCAAAAGGTAAAACATCTTCCCAAATCTTATCATTACCTGTAGGAGGATTACCACTATTTACACCATACATATTCCTAAAATCATTACCATTAGAAACATCACTAATACAATCAAAAACACAATTCCTACCAACTAACACCCCATAAAATCCATTATTAGAACTTCCTCTAATAAAAGATATAGATTTAAAATCTTGATTTATATCCTGAAAATCAGATAGAGTATAATTATTAGTATTATCTTTTTTAACAATTATACTATCAAAAGTAGAATTAAAGTTATTCAAATTATAATCATATCTTGCAATAAAATTAGTACCTTTAATTACAATGTAATCCTTCCCATCTATACTAACATTACTAACCCAATTAGATTGATTATTAGGATCTAAAATTTTACCTACCCAAAATATATCCCTATCAGATCCAGGATTAGTATCTCCACCTGCAAAAGCAGTACCTAAAACTAAAACTTTATTCCCTTGATTAGCAAATTGGCTACCTCCAATATTAATAGGAATTAATGAATTATTAGTAGGATTAAGATCAAAAAAAGCAAAAGGTTTAGTAGTATAATTAAAATAAGCAAACGAAACTTCAGACTTAACAAAAGAAGAAAGAGTATTCATTTTATACGTTCCAACACTAAATAAAGGTAACTGGGAATTAAATGTCCCTCCTCCTCCAACAATAGGAGCTAATGCTAAATTATTAGGCCCACATGAACTAAATATTATCAAATATAAAGCAGAAAAAATTAAAACTACAGCTAACAAAAATAATACTAATTTCCTTTTCATAAATTGCCTCCCTATATTTTATAAAATATCTTTAAGTTTTTTAGATTTATTTTTTTACTTCTATTCCTTATTTTCAATTTTTATTTCTAATTTAAATATTATTTTTTTATAAAAAAAATCCTTTTATTTTATTTAAAGTTCATTTGATTTTTTTCATTTGATTTTTATGTTTTAGAATTTTTTGATAGGTTTTGATAAATATCTTCTAATAATTGGATATAAAATTTATTAGCTCTATTTTGATCAGATTTTTCAATATCGTCTAACTTAGATTCCAAAAGAGAAGTAAAATCCACATCCAATAAATTACCATATTTATTAATTAAAAAATCACAAACTTTAATACCTAACTCAGTAGGATAAATAATATTCTTTTTAATTTGGATATAATTTCTTTTTAATAAAGTATTAATAGTAGAAGCATAGGTAGAAGGCCTACCTATACCAGTTTCTTCCATCTTCTTTATTATACTGCTTAAAGTATATCTACTTGGATAAGTTTCTTCCTTATTTATTACCTTAAAATCAATAACTTTAAAATAATATTTTCCCTCTTTTAAATTAATATAATTTTTACCAAAAATGGAAAAATTTTTTATATAATTAGGTAAGAACCTTAAAAAACCATCAAAATAAATCTTACCAGCTTCATAAAATAAAGTAATTTTATTATTTTCTAAATTAAATAAATCCTTACTTTTAATCATTTGATAATAATATTTAGCTTCATAATCAAAGGCAGCTAAAAACCTATTATAAATTAGTAAATAAATTTTAAATTCATCTGGAGATAAATAATTTCTTAATAAATTTAAATCAATATCATAGGTAATTCTAATAGCTTCATGAGCATCAAACATAGATTTATCACTAAATCTATGAATCTTTATATCCCCTAATATTTTCTTAGCTAATTCCATTCCCTCTTTACTTACTCTTATACTATCAGTTCTATGATAAGTTATTAATCCAATATGTTTATCTTTTATTTTAATTCCTTCAAACAATTTCTGAGCGATGAGCATAGTTTTAGAAGCACTAAAACCTAATTTAGCAGCCTCCTGTTGTAAAGTAGAAGTTTTTAAAGGAGGTAAAGGCTTTATTTCCTTACTTTCTATCGAAATATCAAACTCAATCTCTTTACTAATTATTTTATTAAGCTCATTTTTAATTAAGCTCAATTTTTCTTTTTCATCCTCAAAAACCCTAATTAATTCCTTTTTAGAATTAACTAAATCAAATTCTATTTTTTTATTTTCTATTTCAACAACTACTTTAAAAATATAATATTTTCTCGGTTTGAAATTAATTATTTCCTTTTCTTTATCAACTATTAGTTTCAAAGTAGCAGTTTGAACTCTACCCGCACTTAAACCTTTTAATCTAAATGTTCCCCATAAAACAGGACTAATTTTATAACCTATTAACCTATCTGAAACTCTTCTAGCAAACTGGCTAATAACCATCGATAAATTTATATCTCCTAAATTCTCCAAACCTCTTTTTATACCATTATAAGTAATCTCATTTATAAAAGCCCTCTTTATTTGTATATTCTTAATATTCTTTGATTTTATATAATTTTTTATTTCATTATATACATGGAAAGCAATAGCTTCTCCTTCTCTATCTGGATCAGTCGCTAAAATTACCTTAATTCCTTCTTTTATTTTTCCTAAAATATTCTGTATTATTTTCTTCTTATAAGGTAAAAATAAAAAAATAGGTTTGAAATTTTCTTCTATTTTAACTCCTAAATTATTAACAGGCAAATCTTTAATATGTCCTAAAGTAGCTACAACATTAGCTTTATAATTAAAACTCTTTAATATAGATAAAATAGTCTTAGATTTAGTAGGAGATTCAACTATAAATAATATTGAATTACTATTATCTTTATTTTTATCCAGATTACTCTTTTTTAAATTGTTTTTTGACATCTTATAGATTCATATCAAGATAAATCCCAGTATAAATAGGAGTATCTCTTAAAGTATATTTCCTTGCTTCACTTTGTCTTAAATCATAAACTAATTTTTCAAATAAAACTATACTATCCATCTCATAAACAACTACAAACTCATTATTACTTAAACCAAAACAATAAAGTAATAATTGTAAAATTTCTGGATATTGTTTTCCTATTCTTATATGTTCATTCATCATACCCTGCCTAGTATCTTGCTTTAGTAAATACCATTCAGGAGTCTTAACAAACGGATAAACTGTTAAAAATTTTTTTCTATTATTACTAAATGGATCTATTTCTTGAGTAGATTTTGTAGCTTTTGAATAAATAGAAGGCTTAGTAAAACCCCATAATACATCCACTAATTCAAAACTATCCACCATATCTAAATATACTTTAAAAATTTCATCATTAGCTAAACTTAAAATATTCTCATTTTCAAAATCAAAAGCTAACCATACCATGAAATCTACATTATAACTCATTGGAAAAATCTTATAAAGATATACCTTAAAATCAATTTTTAAAATATCTTTTATATTAGTAAAATTTGAATAAATTTTATGAAATAAAGACAAATACTCTCCATTTAATTGCTCTTTTAAAGAATTTTTATTTATTTTATTAAATAGAAAATATGAAAAAACTCTTTTCTCCATTTATATATTTCCCCCTTTTTTACTTTTTTAATATTCCACTACTCTTATTTTTTTTAATTTTTTATCAGAGAATCCTGTTATTTTTCCTCCAAATTTTATCTCATTTTTAATATGCTCTATTATGTCTTTAGTAATTATTTCACCAGGAATAATAATAGGGATCCCGGGAGGATAAGTAGTAATTAATTCGGCACTGATTAAACCTTCGCTTTCCTCTAAATTAACATACCTATATTTGGATATAAAAGCTTGTCTAGGAGTAATAGCAAGTTTAGGCCAATCAGGTAATTCCTTTATTTTCCTTAAAATATTTTTAGGTTTTATAAAATTATTCTTTAATAAATATACAATTTCTTTTATAGCATTTACAAGATACCTAGCTTTTTTATAATTATCCCCTACTGTGACTAAAAAAATAACATTAAAAAGATCAGCTAATTCAACTTGTATTTTATACTTATTTAATAATATCTCTTCTAGTTCATAACCAGATAAACCATATTTAGAAAGATTAATAACTATCTTTGTAATATCACGCTCATCAACCCCTAATTTACCTTTTAACTTATCAAAAGTTAAAATAATATCTTCATCTATTTTTTTTATTTCTTTCTCTATAAAATAAGCAATGGAATATAATTTTTGAAATATTTTAGGATTATGTAATTGAAATTGAGTATAATCCATAGAAAAAAGTAACAAACTATTAGGACTAGTAGTAGAAAGCATTAAAACAGTTTGTTATATTTTAGGAATAATATCTGGCTTCTTATTTACTAAGGATTTCCCGATATGTAAAAAAGAGCTTTGAGTAAAAGCAGATAGAGTTTTATGAGGACTCATTATAATAATATCTGCAAAATCAGTAGCACATTTTGGAAATTTATCATTAAACTTAAAATGAGCACCCCAAGCTTGATCAACTATTAATACAATATCCTTATCAATCTCCCTTAATTTTAAACTCAATTTCTCAATATCTATACAACTCCCATAATAAGTAGGATTTGAAATAAATACTTTTTTAATATTTAATTCTTTTACTTTGGCTAAAACTTTATCAATATCAAGATTATGATCTACATTAAAATCATAATCATATTCAGGATAAACAAAATAAGGTTTAACTCCACTAACAATTAATGAAGAGAAAACTGATTTATGAGCATTCCTTGGAATTAATATCTCATTATTTTCATTAACTAAACTGCTTAAAGCTATTATATTAGATAAAGTAGATCCTCCTACAATGTAAAAAGTTTTGTAAACATCATATAGCTTAGCTACTTCTTCCTGAGATTTTTTTAAACCCTTTGTAGGATTTTGAAAAGTATCTATTATCGGAATCTCATTTGTTTCTAATTCAAATAAATATTTTTTTAAGATTTTTTTATAGAAACTAATATAAGAATTACCTGCTTTATGACCTGGACATTGAAATGGAACTATTTTTTTATTTACATAATTCAATAAATCCCTTATATATGGCGTACTATTTAGCAATTCTTCTTTATTATCAATATTTCCCCTATCATTTATAACCATAACATTTATTTATTTTAATTAAAATCTTCAATGGGGTAAATAAAGTCATTTTGATAAATAAAATATGTATCTAAAACTTTAATTAACTCACCATCTTTCAATCCTCTCAATTTAGCAGATTTTAAAGCTCGATGATTCTTTATAATCTTATTAACATACTTAACCGCATAAATGTTATTCACATCAAATCTTGAAATAATACTTTCTAAATCTTTATCATATATAATAAACACTCTTTTATTTGTTTTTAGATACTTATCATAAATACTTTGTATTTCTATTGATGTGGGATTTAACAAAATTGTTTCATATGTCTTTTTATCTTCATAATTAATAATTTTATCTTGATTAATATTTTCATTTATAATTTTATTTTGGTTTTCTTCTTCATTTATCTTTTGTAGTAATTCTTTAACTTTAAATAACAAATTATCTATATTTTTTTTAGTATAAGCAGAAATAAAAATAGGCGCTATTCCTTTTGATCTAAAATAATTTTTCACCTTAGTAATAGTTTTATTATCAACCATATCTATTTTATTTAAAACTACTAACTCAGGCTTAGATAATAAATCAACATTATTTTCTTTAGAATAAATTTCTAATTCTTTCCTTATTATTTTATAATTTTTTTTATAATCTGAGGTTATATCAATAAGATGAAGAAAAATTTTTGCTCTTTGAAAATGTCTTAAAAAAAGTAATCCTAATCCTTTACCTTCCGAAGCTCCTTCAATAATCCCAGGTAAATCAATAAATACAATAGAAAAATTATCAACTTTAGCAACTCCTAAATTAGGGATAATTGTAGTAAATGGGTAATCAGCTATTTTGGGTTTAGCATTAGATATAACAGAAAGTAAAGTAGATTTCCCTGCATTAGGTAATCCTATTATACCTACATCAGCTACTAATCTCAACTCTAACCTTATTTTTTTTTCTTCTCCTTTTTGTCCTTTCTCTGCGAACTTAGGAGCCCTGTAAATAGGAGTTGCAAAATGAGTATTACCTCTTCCTCCCTGACCCCCCTTAGCAACAATAACCTCTTTACCCTCAGAATCCAAATCCGCAATTAACTTATCCCCTTCATAAACCAATGTACCTACAGGAACCATTAATACTAAATCTTTTCCATCTTTCCCATTAGCACCCTTACCCTTACCATGCTCCCCATCCTCAGCTTTATAATACTTTTGATATCTAAAATCAATTAAGGTATTCAAATTTTTAGTAGCTTTTAGTATAACATCTCCACCTTTCCCACCATCTCCTCCATTAGGTCCACCCTTAGGAACATACTTTTCTCTTCTAAAACTAATACATCCGTTTCCCCCATCCCCTCCTTTAACTACTATTTCAACTTCATCTATAAAATTAATATCTCTCATAGAAACACTAAGACCCCCTAAAAATTAAAACTAGCTTTTTAATTTCTTAAAAAATATATAAACAAAAATCCATTTAAACTTTATTTTTCTAAGCTACTTCTACAACTTCTATCTTTTTATATTTTTCATCTTTGTTTTATTTTTTAGCTTTAACATTTCTTTTATAAAAAGAATATAATAAATTAAAAGCATCAAAGAATGATAATACTAACTTATCTTTATAAGTCTTTATAGGTAAATCAAGTTCTTTTAAAATATTATTGTATCTACTTTTAAGAGGGTGTTTAAAATAAATAGCTAATTGTTCTTGAATTCCTTTAAAACCGTTTCTCTTAGCAAAATCTAAATGCTTTACTAAATCAATAACCAAGGGAGCAGCTAAAATAGAATCTCTACCTAACCAATTTATTTTAAAGCTCATAGGTAATCCGAGATACCCCATAAAATCAATATTATCCCAAGCTTCCTTATTATCGTATCTTGGTTTATAATAATTTATTTCTACAACATGCTCAAAATCAGAATACCCTAATATAGGTTCCAAAACAGACAATTTATCCTCTATTTTCAGTTCCCTATGTTCAGATCTTGATAGAATTTTTCCATCATTATTACCAAGTATGTTAGTACTATACCATCCAATTAATTTAAAGTTTCTAAGCTTTAGAATAGGAGCTATCAAGGTTTTTAACAAAGTTTGACCAGTATTCCCATCCATCCCAGCTAATGGGACATTATACTTTACACTTAAATCTTCAATAAATGGAATAGATAAAGTTAAATTAGGAGTAAAATCAATAAAAGGACAACCCTCTAATATACTACCTATAGCATAGGCACAACTAGAAGGCAAATAATTAGGATCTATTTTATTTAGATCTTCATAACCCAAATCATAAAGCTCATCTAATTTTCTTATCATTTTTAAAGGTAAAGCTAAATAAACCACTATTACATTATCTAGATTATAACTCCTTCTAAAATCATCTATATTTTTTCTAACAATATCTACAGCCTCTTTAAAGCTTCTTAATGAACTCATCTTTATAGAATATTCACTACCAATAGCTTCATCTGAATCCCAAGAATTAACTAATCCTTTTATAGGATAAATTTTTTCTAACTTACTTTGAGATCTATAATAGTATTCAAAAGGTACAATTTTATGATATTTAGCCATATTAAAAGCATTTTCATAAAAAATATCCCAACCCCCTATTATAAATTCACTTTCATCGATAAAATCTATACCCTTAAAATATTCAGTCTTAATAATACTTCCAAAGGATTTCAATTCTTCTTCAGTATAATCATTATCAATAGTAGGAGGTAAAAAAGTATTATCTTTAAAGGATATATTAGAGTTAATTCCAGTAATAACAGTATTAGCTACTGCTCCATTAAGCCCTACAAATAAAACCCCTACCATTTTAAATACCCCTTCCCCTATTTATTACTATATTTTATTTTTATTTAAAAAATTTATTTAGTATAAAACTAAAAAATAAGGTAAAACTAAGAAAATATCCTAATTTAACTTGATATCCCATAGGTTTAATATGATTAACTAAATCTTTATAATTATAACTTTTTAAAAAATTACTAATAGAAACAACTAAACCTAAAAGAGATACTAAAGAATAAACAGGAAAATATTTAAAAATAACAGCTAAAATTATGGATAAATAAATTATAATATTTTCAATGAGAAAAATAATAGCTGCTTTTTTCCTACCAAATCTAACTACCCAATTTAAAGTATTAACTCTTTTGTCATTTTCATAATCAGGAAACTCATTTATCAATAAAACAGAAGATTTCCAAAACCCAGCTATTAACAAAATAAATATCACATCCCAAGTTAAATAATTATAAACATTAGTAGTATCAAAACTAACAATATAGCTACCTAAAGTAGTAGAAGCAAAGCCCAATATCATCGCAATTTCTCCTAAACCTTTAGGTTTTAAAAATGGAGTATATAATAATATCATTGCTAACCCAATTATCCCTGGAATAACAACTATTGGATAATTAATAACAAAATATACTGAAATCAATAAAGAGAGAACTAATAATATAATAGCAATGTTAGCCATTTCAAAAGGAGTAATAATTCCTTTAACTAAATATCCTCCTCCCCCACTATACTCTGTAGAATATTCTATAGTATCATTTCCCCTTAAATAATCAAATAATTCATTTAATGCATTAACGGTAGCGTGAAAAATCAGAGCAGCTAATAATGCTAAAAATGAATTAAAATAATTATCTGCTCCTTTATAAAAAGCATAAGAAACCCCTATTAACCAACATACAAATGAAGTAAATATAAATTGCGGCCTTATTGATAAAAAATAATCCCTTAAACTAGGTCTTTTTAATAATTTTGAACCTTTATCGCTACTAATTAATAAAT
>Ga0079995_1057577_pt1 | contig 12339 bp, 14 predicted proteins | sample FaiFalFF_MnMetaG_2_FD_69198 | JGI IMG/M metagenome (GOLD analysis project Ga0079995, IMG submission 69198) | Freshwater microbial communities from Yellowstone National Park, Wyoming, USA - Fairy Falls C (FF_Mn_C) (SPADES assembly) (version 4) | ecosystem: Environmental > Aquatic > Freshwater >... | reverse complement strand
TCAGCCCAGCGTACTCCCTGATGTAGTGGACGAGGAGGAGGCGAGGCTCCACCTCATATGTGTGCTTAACACCGTTAATCTCAATCGTCACAGGCCTTTTGGATGCAACGGCTTGCTTCAACCTCTTCGCCGCCACCATAACCACCTATACCGCCACACCGGCCCTCTCAAGGGCCTTTATTAAAGCCCTTCGCGTAAACACCTTAGCCATCTCCCGCTTGTATTCTGCACTCCCTTGTAGGTCGGAGATTGGGTCCGACATAGCGGCCGCTGCCTTGGCGGCCTCCTCCACCAAATCCCGTGTAGGCCTCTGCCCGATCAAAAGCTTCTCAGCATCCGTTGCCTTGAATGGGGCTGGGGCAACAGCAGTCAGACCTATCCCGACATCCTTTATAACGTTATCCTTGTCGAGGACTAGGTAGGCGGCTGCTCCGACAATTGCGAAAGCCCCTGCCTTCCTCTCAAACTTGAGATATGCCTGACCAACTTTCTCACCGGTCGGCACCGGGAGAACGGCCTCCACCAGAATCTCGTTAGGCTTCAGGGCCGTCTCATAAGGACCTTTGAAGAACTTCGTAGCCTTAACCCTCCTCCTCTTGTTCCCGAGAGCTACAAGCTCTGCGTCCAGAGCCAGAATAGTAGCAGGCCAGTCAGCGGCGGGGTCGGCGTGCGCCAGAGAACCTAAAAACGTACCAAGGTTCCTGACCTGCATATCACCTATATGCGTGGCCGCATCAACTAGCATGGGGAGCTTCTCCTTTATAATTGGTGAATGTTCTATGTCTGCGTGGCGGACGAGAGCCCCGATCTTGACAACCTTCTCCCCATCCTTAATGTAGTTTAAGCCTTTGATATTGTTAATGTCGATGACATACTGCGGGGAAACAAGCCTCAGCTTCATCATCGGAATCAAACTCATACCACCGCTCAAAACCTTCGCATCCTTGTATTTCCGGAGATATGCCACAGCCTGCTTTAAGTTCGTTGGAGCAAGATACTCGAACTTACGCGGAATCACAGATAAAATTTTTGCCAGAACCAACTTAAAAATGTTCAGTAAACCGACTGCGGTAGTGTCCAAATAAGGCTTTAAATACCCTTGTAAGGGTGTCTATTTTGACTCGCGAGGCTACCTGTGGGAGGGCTTCAGCTATAAGAACCCGTTATTTGTACACTATGTCTAGCATCCAAAAGCTTAAGCCCATCACAATAAACGAAATTGTTTACTTAATTGGTGGTCTGTAAACACCAGTCGTCATCCTCTCCAGTGTATATATTCGCTTACGGCGAAGGCGACAACTATGATGAGCAGTATAAAGCCAATACTCAACACTAGGAATGTCGCAAAGTTAACCTGCACTTCAATGAGTAGTGTATAGATGTCTAGCGTTATCTGTGTTTTGCGTATACCTATAAGTAGGCTTGTTTCCGCCCTGAACTGCCCCGTACGGTGCTCTAAGTAATACGCTCCAATAACTTTAGTGAAGACGGCTGTCCCGCTGGTGTCTGTGGCTGCCCTAGCTATTGTTGTTCCGCCTTTGATGAGTTCAAAGAGGGTTCCCTGTATTGGCTGTCCTGCGGCTCCCTTGACGAGTACGGCTATGTCATACATGCCTGACTGTATCGTTGTGGATGTTCTCGACGCTGTGAACCTGACTAGGTAGCTTGCTATCTCCGTGTCATCCTTTATTACAGTGATTTATTACATCATCCTTCATTTATTACATCCTTTATTACAGTGATGGTGTAGTTGTTGTCAAGGTCTTCAGATTCTGGAAGGCTATCAATTATGCTCATTGATGCATGTGGCTTAGCCGGGCTACTGTACAAACCTGGCGAGAATCTATCTGGCGGTTAACAAAAGCTCCTCGAATTCATAATGGCTGTGGTTAAAGGTTCTAGACTAATTATGTTGGATGAGCCTGTTGGAGGATTCATCCCGAAATGATTAATCAGCTCGTGAGGTTATTAACGGTTTAAGCCATGAGTATGGTAGATCCTTTCTAATCGTGGAACATAATATCCCGTTCGTGGCTGAGATATGCAGGCGAATACACGTGATGAGTGATGGTACGATCATTGCCTCAGAATGATCAACATAAACCGAATAGACCTGACACGTCATGGGCTGGCCTATTCCTACGGCAAATGTAGCTATTGACCGGTCCTGTATGAAGGTTCCTCCATCTACGATGTATACTTTGACCATGTTGTTATCTGCTTCTACAGGGTGTGTATTTAGCGTTTATCCCTGGACATCTCCCTGATCGCATCCCTACGGTTCTGACCTAAGGGGACTATGAGAGGCATATTCACATCAGCCTTTCTATATGCATCCAGCCTCCCCCTACATTCTAACGGTGTGCCGGATGCCGGGAGCATCTCAACCCATTCATCTTTAAGTAGGCGGAGGAGTGATTTACGATTATTCCTCTCAACAGCATCCCTCAATGGCCTGACCTCATCCAGATCTATCTCGCTAGGCTCTACAACAGGCCTTGAGCCCGGGTGGACCAGGGCCTTTCCAACAATCTCTTTAGCCACCTGCCTACCCTTCACACCATCATGGGACATGGAGACGACTATCCTAGCCGTTATGTCGATCCTCCTTGGGTTTCTCCCTACTTTCTCGGCTTCCTCCGCTATCTAGCTTATGGCCTGTCTGATCTAGCTCTTAGAACAAACCAGGGTTAGTATGACCCCGTCAGCTATCTCCCCCGTGAGCCTCATCATATACGGTCCCTGCTGGTCTAGGTAGACGTGTATCCGTTTCTTCACCGGTTTGAACTCAAGGCCCGCCTCCTCCATCCTGTAGAATTCACCCTCAAAGCAAATCCTCTCAACCACCCGGAGCCTCCTCACAGGGTTTCCATGCTCCATACCCCTATGCTCTAAAGGTCTACCATGAACAGCTGCACCTATCTTTCCGCCCTACCCAAGACTAAGGATCGCCCTACCACCTGAGAGTCCGTCAACAGTTACAATATCCATTGCAATTAGGCTGGATGCCTTGTCACAGGTTTGACCACAGATGTTGCCAATCTTATCCTCCTAGTCTAGACCGCTATTGCGCACAATATCGTGTGACATCCCGTATTCATAGTTAGCTCCGTCACCCATACCGAGTGGTAGCCATGCCTCTCAGCATATATTGTGGATTCTACGATCTCATAGATTTCTCGGGTTCCTGCATTTGTAACATAGCTGATTCCAATACGGCTCTTAGGCGGCTGGTTTTAACACAGGTTTTTAAAGGTTCCAATCCGATGACGGGATGTGATGACGGGGATGCTGTTTAGCCCTTTTTAGTTTTTGCCTAACTTGACCTAGAAGGGCGGTTCTTGGTATTAGGGGTTGCTGCTCGCCGATTATTTAAGGTAAGCGGGCTGCCAAAAGGGAAGGGGAATAATACAAAGACGATAGTGTCCAAATAAGGCTTTAAATACCCTCTAGGGGTGCCTATTTCGACTCGCGAGGCTACCATGGGAGGGTCTTCAGCTATATAAACCCGTTATTTGGACACTATCATGCATCTTAACCACAGTCTCATCAACAGCCACGTAACACCTAAACCTCTTCCCTACAGAGAATATCTTGGAGGATTTGTGGAGTCATTTTCTAACACTCTCCCTAGAGGCATTAGTCACACAGTACCTCTCAGAAACATCCCTAAGGCTTAGACCAACAACATGAAACAAAACAGAATAAGCCTTCTCAACCAAAGAATACCTGTTAAACCTAAACAACCCAGACAACCTATCAATGATATAATCCAGAACATGCATAAGAAAATAGGAATACAAACCAGGCCATAACCATAAAGAGAAAAGCTTTAGTAAAAGTTGACAGGAACCATGACTGTGTCTCTAAAGTTTAGTCTCCGATTGAATAGTGATTTATGTGGTGTTAGACGTGCTGTGGAGTTGGCTGAGACGGCTGAAAAGGCTGGGTTTGATATCTTCTGGTACTGTCAAGATCTTTTCAAGCGGGATGCTTGGATAGTTTTGACGGCCGCCGCTATGTCCACTGAAAGGATCGGATTGGGCACCGCCATCGTTAATCCCTACACATCCCATGTATCCGAGATAGCGATGAGGGCCGCTACACTCCAAGAATTATCCGGCGGGCGGTTCCACCTAGGCATAGGTGTTGGTGCTCCCGAAACCTTAGAGTGGGCGGGTATACATGTGAGCAAGCCAGTGACCGGACTAGTGCAAGCCGTTAAAGAGCTCAAACGATTGTTCTCAAATGAATTAGACGGCACAAGGGAAAAAGCTTTTCTAAGGTTTGACTATGGCCGATACAATATACCCATATACATTGGAGGCCAAGGTAAAAGGCTCGCCCACCTCATGGGGGAGTTGGGTGACGGCGGCCTACCACTCCTCGTCCCCCCTGAAGCCGCGGGCAGGTTTCTTAACTGGATCCGTGAAGGGGCCGAAAAGGTTTCAAGAGATGTTTCAAGTCTAGACATATCAGGTTGTATCTGGTATTGTATAGGTGAGAGATATGATGACATAATTGACAATCACGGGCTGAGAAAACTGACCGCCTATTATGGGCCGATGCTTTCGGATGAACTACTAGCCACAGCTGGTCTCAGCAGAGAGTTTTTCAAGATGGTGAACGTAAACTCCTTAGACATGCCTGAAAATCTAATCAAAGGGATGATGAAAATGGCGGTAACAGGCACGTTCGATGATGTCGATGGCGTTGTGAGAAGGCTGCGTACCCTTCAATCCTTTGGGCTTACACATTTTAACATAGGACCTCCACTCGGTGACGATCCGGCCAAAGTTCTGGAGTTTACGGCTGAGGTTATAAAACGAATAAAGAGTAGATAATCCATCAGCAGGTCGTGCGACCTGAAGCAATCTCCACGGTAATTAAGTTCCCATCGGTCACCTAAAGTTTATCAGAGGGTGTTTATCTACCGCTACATGCTTGATAGAAATAGGTTGAAGGAGCTTGTTGAGGCTGTTTTCAGCCTGAGTAGTCAGATCCGGTATGTGGAGGTATTCAACAGTAGGGGTGTGGGTGTTGCTGGTGGTATGAGGCCCGGTGTCAAGTCGGTGGATCCTCCTAGGACAGCTGCCAAGATAGATGTTGAGACAGCTAGGTATGCTCTCCTGCTAATGCGTCAGCGCAGATATTACGGCGGGATGAAGTATATGTATGTGGAGATGGAGAGGGTTAACGTTCTTGTAAAACCGTTGGACGGCTGGGTTATCGTCCTCACAACAAACCCTCCAGCAGGGCTTGATCTTCTGGAAGGGGTGCAGCAGACGATAGACCGCTTCACATAACACCGCTGAGATGTTTACTCGCTAAAGTGAGGCATTACCTCTGTGGCGAAGAGACGTATTGCCTCCTCCTTATCCTGTCCAAGCGGTGAGCCGACCTTCACCCTCCCATATCCCATTGCCTGCAGCTTTTCGATAGTCTTGATGCTTCCCTCAACACCCACTGCGCCGAGTTTGAATATCTTCTCCGGCAGGGCTTCCCAGCCGTCCTCCTCATAATCTCGTTTTATACGTTCTATATCAGCTGCGGCCAATGAGTGGGTTGCCAGCTGATGCGGTGACAGATATTCCAGTATATGTACTATGAATGATGCGAAAGCCTTCATAGACTCCTGCTCATCCCTGTTTATAGAGCATAAGATTGAGGCGATTATTTCTCCCTCCACCTTTTGATGACCTGCTTTGGAAGCGCCTTTTTGTATCAGTCTTAATGCTTCAGCACCGTAAGATGGCGGTGTAAGTAGTATCAGGCCGCCTACCTGCCACCTTCCCACTTTTTCAAGAAGTTTCGGGGATTGGCATCCAAAATAAATAGGGATTGATGTGCGTGTTTTCTGCTTGAGATTTGATGTGGATGGTGAGAGAGATCTCTTGAGATATTCTATTGACTGGTCCATGGTTGTGAGAAGATTACTATGTTTTAACCCAGCTTCTTCGAGCATCTTTCTAGAGCCCGGGCCGAATCCCAGTACAGCTCTGCCGCCTGTAAGGTTATTTAATGTTGTTGCAGCCATTGATATCTCCACCAATGATGAGCTATATGGATTCACTATGGCGGGTCCGACCTTTATTGTGTTTGTGGCGAGTCCTATGCTTCCACAGATAACCCACGAGTTATCCCACAATGGATCGTGGGTAATCCAAGCCGTATAATATCCCAGTCTCTCAGCCAGTATAGCGAGTTCGGTGATCCGCCTCGGATCTCCTGTGAAGGGCCCAAAAGTTATGTCGAACTTCATATGCTATTTGCTGCCTCCAAGTCCCAAGTATATTGTGGCTAGCTCTTCATTTTTAGCTAGCGTTTCAGGGGAGCCCTCAAAGACCTTCCTCCCGGAGGCTAACACATAAACCCTGTCTGCTACCTGTAATGCTCTTCGGACGTTCTGTTCTATCATGATCACTGATACACCCTCTTTTCGTAGCGTCTTGATATACTGTATCATGCTGGCAGCGGCCTTGGGTGAAAGGCCTGCTGTAGGCTCGTCTAATATCAACAACTTGGGATCGCTCATCATGGTTTTGGCTAGTGCGAGAATCTGCCTCTGGCCACCGCTTAAAACCCCAGCTTTCTCCCCAGCTCTTTCCCTCAAGAATGGAAACAGGTTATAAACTTTTTCTAGCATCTGCTCAAGACTTTGTTTATTGGGCAGATATCCGAGTTCGAGGTTCTCGGCTATTGTCATAGTTGTGAAAACGTTCCTGAGCTGTGGAACATATCCAATGCCCATCCTAACCAGTATGTCTCCCCTCGAATTTGTTACATCCTGCTCCTCAAAGAAAATATTCCCCGACATGATCTTTGCCAATCCGAAGACAGCCTTGAACACTGTACTCTTACCGCTTCCGTTGGGACCTATGATCGTCACAAGCTCATTCTTACCCACGTCCATACTGAAGTTCTGGACTATGGCTATTTTTCCATATCCGGCTGTAAGATCCCTAATACTGAATAATGGCATACACTAATCACCTAGGTAAACTTGCGCAAGTATAGGACTGGCTAGTAGTTGGCTGGGTGTGCCTTCGGCTACCAAGGCCCCCTCATTAAGAAGGAAAATATATTCTGCGTGCTGGAACAATATATCATATCTATGTTCTATCACCATGAATGTGAGTCCATATCTGTCGCAAAGAGATTTTATGGTTTTGAAGATTTCTTCGGCAAGATTGGGAGCTATCCCTGCTGTCGGCTCATCTAAAAGGATCAGTTTCGGCTCGGCCATCATAACTCTACCAACCTCCAATAGTTTCATTTGACCACCTGAAATTTCATTCGCCTGATTACGATATACATCTATAAGTTTCAGATTGTGTAATACATCTTTCGCTCGCCCAGCTAGGTTCAGTTCTTGAGATTCCCAGCTTCTCTGGAATGGTGCATAGCGTAGCATCTCACCCTTCTGTTTCTTGGGTGGCAGGAGCACGTTTTCGATCACCGGCATCTTGAGAAAAAGGGTTGGTATCTGGAAGCTACGTGCTATTCCCCTATTGTATATCTCATGTGGCGGGAGACCGTCTATCCTCTCACCCATGAAGTATATACTGCCACTGTCCGGCTTTAACACACCGCTTATAACATTGAATAAGGTGCTTTTCCCACTCCCATTGGGACCTATGACACCATATAACCTACCCCTCTGTATCTTTAGAGAGATATTGTCTAATGCTTTAAGGCCATAGAAGGTTTTGACAATGTTTTCAACTACTAGTATTTCCTCCATCGGCTCCACCTCAGATTAGCTGTGTCGAATAGCCTGTAGGCTGGTGTTCTTATGGGCCCCTCTGGAACTAATCCATTAGGTCTGTACATGAGTACTATGAGCATCAGAACGCCTACGATTATCCATCTAACATACAGCATCTCAATGGGTATGTTTAATGTTGCCAGCCATCCCCTCAAGGTCCTTGTCCCCCTATCTATTACAGTGACCAAGAATGCGCCTGAGGCAGCTCCAACATGATTTCCTACACCGCCTAACATCATTGCAACCCATATGTCGAACGTTTTGAGACTTGTAAAATCGTCGGCAGCTACAAAACCTATGTAATAGGCATAGAGAACTCCAGCCAGCCCCGACATCATGGAGCCTATGAATAATACCTGCCGCCTAACCTTATTTATGTTCTTGCCGAAGCTTTCGGCGGCCAGCTCATTCTCCCTCATAGCCTTTAACATTCTTCCATATGGTGAGCGTGAAACCTTGACCATTATGAAGAAATTTATGGCGGCCACAGCCCATATAAGAATGCTTAGGTAGTATGTTGAAGTCTGTGCGTCGCCAACAAATAGGAATGGATTTGGTATGCCCACAAGTCCGTGGTAGCCGCATGCTATAGGCTCATAGTTTCTCACAACTATTCTAGAGGTCTCACCAGCCGCTAGTAGAACAATGCCTAGGATGAACCCCTCCTTTATTCTCATAGTAGACGACGTGAGGAGTAGGCCTACTATGCCTGCAAGGATGGAGCCGGCAGCCATTGCCAGTAGAAAACCGCCGATTGCGAAGACCGGGCTCGCCCTCGCTGTTTCAAGTCGCAGCTGGACAGCCTGAGCGCTGCACATATCTACTGCAACGCCGGCCACGAAATTGGCTAGGTTAGCTACCACATATCCGGCTGCGAATGCTCCCACACCGAAGAAAAGTACCTTACCGAAGTTGAGTATGCCGTTGTAGCCGTATTCATAGTTTAGGCTAAGGGTTAGTATGAGCCATATTGCGTAGAAGTTTCCCGTTGATATGACTATGGATACGATCTGATCTAGGACCATTTTACACACCTCTCACTATTAGTGTTCTCTTACGCTTCCATGTTATGCCAGAAAGGCCGGTGGGACGTGCGACCAATACAAGGATTATTATAGCCATCGGGATTAGCGGTTTGAGTGCTAGGCTTAATCCAAAGCTCCTGTTGAGAATGTCCATCACCGTATTCTCCGAGAATGAGACTATTATAGCCCCTGCAACGGTGGCAGGGTAGCTGTAGAATCCTCCCAATGCTGATGCTGCAATCATTCTAAGAAGTGCCTCTAGGCCTACGTCTGGATGGGCATGGGTGAATATGACCCAGAAAGATCCTGCAACGCTGGCTAATCCGCCGGATATGATGAGCGTTATTAGGGCTATCTTCTCGGGGTTGATACCCGAAGCTACGGCTAAGTCGGGATCTTCGGCTACTGCCCTCATTTGCTTACCTGTACGTGTCTTCATTATGAAGATGTAGAGAGCAATCATAGCTACGACTGATGTGGGGAGCGCCATCAAGAGTATATCGCTTATGTACACTCCAAATACTCTGAATACTGCGTTGGTCACTATTTTTGGCTTGACTCCCAGACCCCAGTTACCTATTCCGGCGAGGGTGTAGATTATATGTCTGATGATAAGTGCAAGTGCGAATGACGCCACCATTAGGATGAACGTGGAGGCGCCTCTCTTCTTGAGGGGTTTGAATACAACATAGTACGATACTACCGCTACGGCTCCGCCCAGCAGGAAAGATGGCGCTATCGCCTGCCAGAGCTGCAGGCCTGCGTAGTTTATTAGGGTAAAGGATACATATGCACCTATAGTCACGTATTCTGCATGTGCGATATTGGGTATTTTAAGTATAGCCAGTGTTAGTGTCAGCCCGAGTGCCATCAATGCATATAGGCTTCCAGACTGGAGTGTCCTGACAAGGGATGAGATGAGTTCTACAGTGCTTAGCTCCAACGCCATCCTGAAAACCTAAAAAATGAAAAATGGGAAAGGTTGCTAGGATATTGGTCTTATTTTGTTGGCTGATGCGTCGTAGGATGCTATGTCTATCCACTTGAATGAGTCACCCTCGGCTATTATCCTTGATATGGTGTAGTCTTGGATCGCTCGGTCACCTGCAGCATCCATCCAGATATGTCCGCTGGCTCCCATGTACGCCCTAGCCACCGGTATTATAACATCTTTTAGGATCCGGCCATTATCTGTTCCAGCTGTTAGTATGGCGTTGATGGCAACCCATGCGGCATCGTATCCCAGCTCGGCCTGTGGTCCCGGCTTTCGACCGTGTAGTTTTTCGAAGGCCTCTAGGAAGTGGAAGTAGCGCGGGTTAGCTGGTGGCGAGGTATATGATGATGTCATTTTGACCTTCACCATGAACTCGGCTATCTCTCTAGGAGCCTGTGGGGGTAGGAAAGCTGGTACACGTAATGTGTTGATTCCATACCATCGTACATTGGAGAGTGTTTCATCGAGTCGTGCGAGACCCAGTATTAGCAGTCCATCTGTCTGGAATGAAACCGCCACTACAGCTGTTTCAGATGGTCCGAGCTTTCTCACCTCTGAACTTAGCTTAGCCACTTCAGCACTGTAGTCAGACTGGTCTGGTGAGTAGGGAACCGCGGCAACGGTTCCACCTGCACTTTCAAAATCCTTCTTGAATTCTTTAAACAATGACTCGCCGAATGCTTCAGCCCTATAGATTACGGCAGCCTTTCTAAACCCGTCTGCTAGAACGCTTTGTGAGAGAGCTTTACCCTGCACGTCTGCCGAGGCTATCACCCTGAAGATGTAGTCATTGGGTAGCTTAAGTGTCACCGCTGTTGAGCAGCAGCTTACTAGTACAACTTCCTTCTGGTCTAAATATCCCTTGACTGCTGCAACCCCTAAACTGCTTATAGGCCCGACTATAATACTGGCCCTATGGTTTTCCACTAGACTTTGGACAGCTCTCACTGTACCTTCGGGGGTGCTGGCAGTATCCTCCACTACCGATTTGAATCTAATAGGTGAGCCGCTTTTCTCAAGGATTTCATTTATCTCGGCTATTGCCAGCAAGCCTGCATCCTTCATGTCATTGCCGAAGCTAGCTTGGGCCCCTGTGAGCTCGTATGCGAAGCCGATGGTGTACTCGGTTTTCCGGAGTCCAGTCTGCTGGGTTACGGTTACCGTTGATATTGCGGTCTGGGTTACGGTAGTTCCTATTGTTCGTGTAACAGTGGCACCGGCTCCAACAGTTGTTGTCTCGGTTTTTGTCACGGTTTGTATCGGCCCCCTCCCCATAATCGCCGGCGAGACGATGATTCCCATGACTAATCCTATTAGTAGAACTACGACTGCTACGGCAACCAATGCACTATTTGCTACTCCACTAGATGACATACCATTCAATATTTCATAGGGTATTTATAAGCTTTTCCATATATCTGGGGGATAGTGTCCAAATAAGCCTTTTTGCTCACCTCCCTGCCCACGCTGCCTGATAGTATATTGTGAATAGGCTTAGGAATAGCTTGAGGTTGTTTATTCCCTGTATGTGGTTTCTCGCGCTCATCTTATGGTGGAATACTACAGTTCTCTCCTTCAGATATCTGAAGAACCTCTCAACCCTATTCCTCATACCGAACCTCTCATACCTATACTCAAGCCTCTCAAACGCCCACCTATACCATGGGCCTTTATCAACTATGACTAGTGGCTTGTTTGTATACATCTTTAATGCTTTCTTAAGGAATGATAGAGCATTTAGGCTACTCCTACCATAAGACGCCTCCAGAGCCAGTAATTCCCTGGAATCCACATCTACAGCAGACCATACATATACATAGACACCCTTCACAGATAGCTTAGTCTCATCAACAGCTATACACCTCCTATACCTAGGCTCCTTAGAGACCCTGATCTCAGATACCCTCTTGGCTAGGTAGTGTACTGCTGACTTGCTTATAGGCTCCAAAGCCATGCTCAGAACCTTAGAAACCTTCCTACAGCTACCATGAAACATGTAGTCCAAGACAGCTAGGACCTTAACATCCCTACTTTTTTATTACGCCTAAAACAGCCAGAGACAATGGCCACAACATCCATACAAACAAGACACATCAACCCGCCCTTAAACATAACACCTTACTTGGACACTATCCTAAGGTGGCCCATCACCAGTCATATATCTGTATGCTAGCATGGAGCCCCATATCCTACGCCTTATCTCAAAATCGTCTAGCTCATATTCCTTTAACTTTCCCCTCCTACCTTTCAACGGCCTACGCCAGCCACATATCTTGCACTCCAGATACCCTCTCTTTGTTGGTTTTAGTATCCAGCCGCATCTTGGGCAGTCGTCGGGCCTATCCTCCTGCCTCAAGCCCTGACCAAAATACCATTACAATACTGCCTAATAAGCTACTTGGATTCTTTTACTCACAGCTTTTCTTAACCAGCCATCTATAAGGTGTCTTCATTTTCACGTAGTGTCTGTGTTGAGTGTTCTTTGCTGAAGCTCTTGATAAGTTCTTTCTCCAGTAGTGTTGCTGGTATTCCCGGTAGGTATATGTATGTTC
>Ga0079995_1085081_pt1 | contig 12346 bp, 9 predicted proteins | sample FaiFalFF_MnMetaG_2_FD_69198 | JGI IMG/M metagenome (GOLD analysis project Ga0079995, IMG submission 69198) | Freshwater microbial communities from Yellowstone National Park, Wyoming, USA - Fairy Falls C (FF_Mn_C) (SPADES assembly) (version 4) | ecosystem: Environmental > Aquatic > Freshwater >... | reverse complement strand
AAGCGCCGTTCCATCTCTTGCGGGTCACGGGTTTGCGGCAGGACGAACCGCCAAAAGTCCACATAACTTGGGTGATGTTGCTCGTGGAAGCGTTCGTAAAGCGGATGGGTGAAGATGAGGACGCCGCCTTGTCGCAAAAGCGGCTTGCCGATGGACATCAGGTGGAAGGTGTAGCCGAGGGTCAGGCAAAAGACCAAAATCGGGTTCATCAGGCTGTTGACATTGTAAGGGCAAAGGTAGGGGACGCCGCAAATCACGATGTCGCTTTGCCCGCTGACTTCCACTTCCTGCTGCTCCGCCAATCGCTGTAAAGTCCGCTCGTGGACGCTCTCCACTTCGCCCGCGTGGATGCCGATAACGCCGTAAGGCGCTCGCATGCTTTGCCAGATGCGCCAGTTCAACTCAAAAGGCGAAAAGCGACAAGCGGTGCGGACGAGGTGAAACCAAAGGCGATCCCACGCCGTCCAGTCGCTTTCCCGCTTTTGAAGGAAACCGAAAAGAGGCGGGAAGGTGTTGGTGTTCAGGACGGTCTCCACTTGGAAGTGGCGGACGCTTCGCTCAATCAAGCGCCCTTGCCGACAAACGACGCCGTGAAAAGGCGATCGGGGCGGGTCCATGTAAAACGAAGTCAGCAACATGTGGGCGTTATGGTGGTGGCGGAGTGTGGCGTAGTTGGTCAAGCCCGTCACGAGGGATTTGTGCCCGCCGTCCATCGCCGACAGGTTGATGTTGACATAGATGACCAAGTCGCTCTCGGCGACGCGTCGGTTCAGCCAAACTTCTTCGCCTTGCTCCGTCTTGCCGAGAAAAGTCAAGCCACGCGGGTCTTCGGCGTCATGGCAATAGAGGCGAAGCGGATAAAAGGCTTTCAAGATGCGGTCGCCCAACTGGTGGCGCAATTCGTCCGTCGTCATCTTGCGGTGCAAGCCGATGGCGGCGATCAAGTGGATGTCGTCCACGCCCTTTTCGGCGCACTTTTGCAAGATGCGCTCAATGATGCGTTGGCGGATGTCGGGTTGTTGCATGGGCGGCAAGGGCAAACTCAAATCGTCAAAGGCGATGGTCACTCGCATGCCCCGCCGCAGTTGCGCCGACAACGGGTCGGCGTTGATGGGATTTTCCAGCGCCTGCTCAATGGCGGCATCTAAATCGGCGATGGGCTCAAGGGGCGGTGGCGGGTAGATGACCCGCGTCCCGACGGGCAAACTTTCCCACAGAAAACCTTCGCCACAATGCAGCAGGAACTTTTCCCGCTCACTTTCCACGACGGTGACCAAATTCGCTCGCTCCATCGCAGTCACCATCATCCCATCACCGCCTTCCGTCGGACACTTTGCTCCATCCTTGACAGCGTTCGCATTCCTTTGCGGTTTGCTCATGCCAAATTGTAGCGTGGGCGAAAAACACTGACGGCAGTCAGAGTGGCAAGATGGGAGGCATTACGGTGCTGCGTCACGAAAGCGAGGTGGGAAAACCATGCGGCGGCTCATCGTCGGTTATGTGCGGGCAGTTTTGGCAGAAAGCGACGGAGTGCAAGAGTTGAAGGTGGCGACTTCTGACGGCGAAGTCGCCCACGCCATCGCTTACCCCGAACTGACGGGTTCGGTGCGGGAAGGTGACACCGTGTTGCTGAATGTCGTCGCGGGGGAGTTGCGGTTGGGAACGGGCGGTTATCATTTCGTCGTCGCCAACCTGACACGCCCTGAATGCGACACCACGCAAAGTGGGCACATCGTTAAACTCCGCTACACGCCGATGCAAGTCAATGTCAGCGCCGCCGAAGAGGAAGGCAGCCCGCTGCGTCAATTGCTGTTGCAGACGGAACACCTGAACAAACTGCCCGTCATCCTTTGCCCCCTGCACAGTTTTCTCGCCCCCGCTGCCGCTGGCGTCAAAGTCGTCAAGCCCAACGCCAAAGTCGCCTACATCATGACCGACAGTGCTGCCTTGCCCTTGCCCTTCAGCAAGTTGGTGCGGCAACTCAAGGAAGTTGGTTTGGTGGATGTGACGATCACTTGCGGGCAAGCCTTCGGCGGCGATGTGGAATGCGTCAACGCTTACACGGCGTTGCTGTGCGCAAAGGCGTTAGAAGCCGATGTTGCCATCATCGCTTCGGGACCTGGGCATGTGGGGACGGCGACGCCGTTGGGTTTTTCGGGCGTGGAGATGGGTTGGCTCATTGATGTCGTTAACGATTTGAACGGCGCAGCCATTTTTGCCCCCCGCCTCAGTTTCGCCGACCCTCGCCCCCGCCATCGGGGCATCAGCCACCACACCGTCACCGTGTTAACGCGCCTTTGCCACACCCAAGCGACCGTCGTCTTTCCAAAACTTGCCGACGAAAAGCAAGCGGCGGTGCTGCGAAGCCAACTGGAACGCTCAGGCATTTGCGAACGCCATCGCATCGTCTGGCAGGACGGTGAGGCAGCCATCGCCCTTTTGCAGCGACGGGGCGTTTCGCTGGAAAGCATGGGGCGACATTACCCTGACGACCCTGCTCTCTTCCTTGCCCCCGCTGCCGCTGGGATGTGGGCGATGCAAAACGGGTGAGGCAGGTTGATGGTGAATGGCGGGAAAAGTTTGCGTGAATGGGCAAATCCTTTCGGCGGAAGGGAATTGTTTGCGGGCGAACGATTTTGCCGTCCTTTACGGGGCGGCGCTGTTTGAGACTTTCCGAACTTGGCGGGGTCACTTTTTCGGTCTGGCGCATCACTGGCGGCGTTTGCGGGAAAGCGCCGCTTGGTTGGGTTGGGATCAAAAGTTGCCATCGGATGAAACGCTGACGGAGTGGGTGCAACAAACGCTCGCTGCCAATCGCTCCGAAGCGCCCAAAAACGATTGGCGCCTTCGCGTCACCGTCTCGCCGGGCGTCGTGGATTGGCGAAAGGGTTGGTGGGAATGGGGTGAAGGTGAACCGACCATCTTCATCACCGCCATGCCGTTACCCTCGGATTTTGATGCTCGCCTTGAAGCGGGTTGGCGGGCTGTCATCGCTCCTTGGCGGCGACCGAAGGAGTTTCCCCTTTGGCAAATCAAATCCGCCAACTACTTGGCAAACCTTTTGGCGCGCCGATATGCCCACCAACGAGGGGCGCAGGAAGCGATTTGGCTCAACACCGACGGCAACCTGACGGAAGGGACGAACAGCAATTTGTTTCTGGTCGTGGACGGGCGCCTTTGGACAGCACCCGTTGGCGAGGGGTTGTTGGCGGGGGTGGCTCGCCGTTTCGTCTTTGACCTTGCGACCCAGATGGGGTTGCCCGTGCGGGAAGAACCGCTGCCCTTGACAAGTTTGGAGCGGGCGCGGGAAGCGTTTGTCACCAACGCCGTCATCGGCGTCGTGCCCCTTTTGCAAATAGAGGGTCGGCAGTTGGCGGAGACGGTGATAGGGCAGATGTTGCGGGGAGAATTTTTGCGGCGCGCCTTTGGGATGCTTTAGCGGAGGGCTGGCGTCAGTTCGGCAGGTTTCTCCCGAATTTCGGCGACGCTGCGTTGCACCTCCACGATTTGGAAGGCTTCTATCAAATCGCCTTTCTCAAAGGCGGAGAAGTTTTCCAATCCGACGCCACATTCCATGCCTTCCAAGATTTCCTCGCGGTCTTCCGCAAAGTGGCGCAGAGAGATGATGCGGGTCGTGGCGATGACTTGTCCGTTGCGGATGACGCGGCACGAAGCGCCCCGCACCAAACGCCCCCGCTGGACGAAACAACCAGCGACAATCCCTATGCGGGTTCGGAAAGTCTCCCGCACTTCGGCGACCCCCAAGGTTTCTTCCCGTCGGATGGGCTCCAACATCCCGACGATCGCCCGCTTGACATCTTCCAGCAGGTCATAGATGATGCGATAGAGACGGACATCTACGGGCTCATGCTGAAGGGCGCGCCGCCCTGACGGATCAACACGGACATTGAAGCCCAAGATGACGGCGTTGGACGCCGCCGCCAACATGACATCGTTTTCGGAGACATCGCCGACGCCCTTGTGGATGATGCGCAAGGAGACTTCAGGATGCTCCATGCGGCTGAGGGAGTAGGTGATGGCATCCAGCGACCCTTGCACATCGGCTTTGACGATGAGGTTGAGTTCCTTGACCTTTCCCGCTTGCATTTGGGCGAAGAAATCTTCCAAAGTGATGCGGCGGGTAGGTTGAAGGGCACGCTGGCGGGCTTCTTCTTGGCGTTGTTCGGCGATCTCTTTGGCGATGCGCCCATCGGCGACGACTTCCAATCGGTCACCCGCTTGCGGCAAGTCTTCCAAGCCCAAGATACTGACGGGCGTGGACGGTCCCGCTTCTTTCAGTGCTTCGCCGCGCCAGTTGGTCATCAAACGGATGCGCCCGTAAGTCGTCCCCGCCACGACCCAATCACCTTGCCGCAGCGTGCCTTCCTTGACGATGACGGTGACCATCGGTCCGCGTTTGGGGTCTAATTTGGCTTCCAAGATGTAGCCCCAAGCGGGGGCGGTAGGGTCGGCTTTCAATTCCCTCATTTCGGCGACAAGCAGAATCATCTCCAGCAAATCGTTGATGCCTTCGCCTTTGAGGGCGGAGATGTTGACGCAAACGGTGTCACCGCCCCACTCTTCGGGGATAAGCCCGTGTTCCGCCAATTGGGCTTTCACGCGGTCGGGGTTAGCATCGGGGCGGTCAATCTTGTTGATGGCGACGATGATGGGCACTCCTGCGGCTTGGGCGTGGTTGATCGCTTCAATGGTCTGAGGCATCACGCCGTCATCGGCAGCGACGACCAAGACAACGATGTCGGTGACCATCGCGCCCCTCGCCCGCAAAGCGGTGAAGGCTTCATGACCCGGCGTGTCAATGAAGACGATGCGCCGACCGTCCCATTCCACCTCGTAAGCGCCGATGTGTTGGGTGATTTGCCCATACTCTTGGGCGGCGATGTTGGTCTTGCGAATGGTGTCCAGCAGGGTTGTCTTGCCATGATCCACATGCCCCATCACCGTCACGACAGGGGGACGAGGTTGAAGGTGAAGGGACAGGACGGTTTCTGGAGGGGCAACAGGTTCCACCGTCGTCCCCTCTTCTTCCGCTTCTTCCGTCACGGTTCCTGTCACCGTTTCTTTGCCCGTTGGCAACTCCGTCGTGGCAGCGGCACCGTCGGTGGGGGCTGTCGGGGTAGGTGGCGAAGTTGTCTCAACGGCTTTTTTCGCTTCTTCCAAAGCGAACTCATAACCCAATTCCCGAACGAGGCGGATGACCGTCTCCAATTCAATGGGTTGGTGAGGGGCGACGACGATGCCCCGACTCATCAGGAGACGCATCAGCGTGCCCAAGTCTATCGCCAAGCGTTGGGCTAAGTCGCTGGCAGGTAAAGGGCGAGGCGGTAAGGTAACCGTTTTCTTTGCCCCTTCTGCTTGGCTTATCTGTTTGCCTTGCTGTTGCTCTTGGACTAACTCCCGCACGACTTGGGCAGTCGCCTCGTCAATGGTGCTGGAATGGCTTTTGACTTCCACGCCCAGTTCCCGCAAAATCGCTATGAGTTGTGCATTGGGCACGCCCAGTTCACGGGCTAAGTCGTAAACGCGCACACGAGTCAAGCGACCTCACCCCTCTCTTTGAGACGGCTCATGCCAATCGTTTTGGGTCACCAGTCAGCCAAAGGGCGTAAGGTGACAACTGACGCATCAAAGCGGCAGGTTCAGGCACGGGACGACGCAACGCCTGCGCCCAAACCCGCCGCTTGAAGGCGGCGATCAAACAATCCATCGTCGGACAGACATACGCCCCGCGCCCGCCAAGGGTCTGTCGTTCGTCCACCACGACCCGTCCCTCTTTCAACGCCCCCACCCGCAGCAATTGCGCCTTCGGGAAGAGTCGGCGACAACCGAGACAAAGGCGCTCTTTAGTTTGCCCCTTGCGGCGCTTCCTGTCCTGCCTCATCCCCCATCCCTTCCGATGATGCTCCTTCGGTGCTTTGAAGTTGCGCTTCCGAAGCAGTTTGGACAGTCACCGCTTCTGCCGTCTCCTCCGATGGGGCGATCGCCTCAGGCGCCAGTTCCGCCGTCGTTTCCTGAGGGGCGGCAGGTTCAGGGCTTTTCGGTTCTTCGGGCGGGATGACCCGACCCAATCGTTCTGGCGTGCGGATGTCAATGCGCCAACCCGTCAGCCGCGCCGCCAAACTGACATTGCGCCCTTGTCGCCCGATTGCCAACGACAGTTGGTCTTCCGAGACGATGGCTGTCGCCGTCCGCTCGTCAAAGTTCATGATGATGGCTTCCACCCTGGCGGGATTGAGGGATCGGATGAGGAAGTCCGCTTCATCTTCGCTCCAAGGGATGATGTCCACCCGCTCGTTGCGCAACTCTTGCATGATGGCGTTGATGCGTTTACCTTGTTGACCGATGCAAGCGCCAGCGGCGTCAATCGTCGGGTCTTTAGCGACGACGGCGACTTTGGAACGATAACCAGGGTCACGCACCAACGCCTTGATTTCCACCTCGCCTTTGGCAATTTCGGGCACATGCAATTCTAACAACTTGCGCAGCAATTCTTTGTGGGTGCGGGAGACGAGGACGATTGGCTCCGTGGAACCCGTCGGCTCCCGCACTTCGTAAATGTAAACGCGCACTTGCTCGCCCTTTTGCAAGTTCTCCGTCGGCACTTGCTCCCGCTTGGGCAAAAGGGCTTCACCTTTGTCTATGGCGAGGTAGATGTTGCCCGCCGCATCCTTGCGGATGACTTGCCCCGTGATGACCGTGCCCACCTTGTCCTTGTAGATGGCGTAAACCCGCTGTTGCTCCAGTTCGCGGATTCGTTCCAACATCCGTTGCCGTGCCAATTGCATGGCGGAACGGGTGAATTCGTGCAACGGCAAATCCACCCGCACCCGATCACCGACTTTCGCATCAGGGTTGATTTTCCTCGCCTCTTCCACGCTGATTTCCAAGTGCGGATTGGTCGGCTGCTCCACGACCGTCTTTTCCAACGCCAGTTTCAAAATGCGGGCGTCCAAATCCAACACGGCAGCGATGCGCGGGCGCATCCGCTTGCGCTGCTGCTTCCCCAAGTCGCGCATGAACTGCTTCTCATACGCCAAGCGGACGCCATCGCACATCGCCGACAAAACTTCCTCTATGGGCAACCCTTTCTCTTTGGCGATTTGTTGCACCAATGCCACCAAGTCCACATTCATGCCCTTGCACCTCGCAAAGGACGACAGGCAAAAGAAAAAGTGGGCGCTTCCCGCTCACCCACTCAGCAAACGACACCGCAACAAGCCGCTTTTAGTTTAACCCCGTCCCTCGCCGATGGAAAGGCATCCCTTTGCCCTCCCCTTGCGTCACAATCTTTGGCAGCCTCAATCATATGAAAAGGAGGGCAGAGACGATGGGTGATGAGCGTGGAGCGGAACGGCAGCCGACGACTGCCTCCCGCCGTGCCTTTTTGCGCACCGTCGGGTTGACAGGGCTTGGTGCCCTCGCTGCCCAATGGAAACCCAGCCCCACTTACGCCCTTGCGGGCGGACCGCAAGTCGTCGGCGCTAACAGCCGTATCGGCGTCGGCATCATCGGTTGTGGTAGTCAAGGTAACGCTCACATCCGCACCATCCAACGCCTTCAACAAGATGGCGAGAACATCGCTATCGTCGCCGTCTGCGATGTCTATCAAAAGCGCTTGGACGCCGCCGTCCAGCGCACCAACGCCAAACCTTACCGCGACTATCGCGAACTCCTTCGCGACCCCAATGTGGACGCCGTTTTCATCGTCACCCCCGAACATTGGCACGCAAAGATGGCGATAGATGCGATGAATGCCGGCAAAGCGGTTTACCTTGAAAAGCCGATGACCCGCTACTTGGACGAAGCCAAAGCGGTTTACGAGACAGCGATGCGCACCAAAGCGGTCATCCAAATCGGCTCGCAATGGACTTCCGAACCCCGTTGGCGGCAGGTGGGCGAACTCGTCCAACAAGGCAAACTCGGCAAAGTCGTCTGGGCGCAAACGAGTTACTGCCGCAACTCCAAAGAAGGCGAATGGAACTACCGCATTGACCCCGATGCCAAGCCCGGCGTCAACTTGGATTGGGAGATGTTCCTCGGTCCCGCCCCCAAGCGCCCGTGGGACCCCGAACGCTTCTTCCGCTGGAAAAAGTTTTTGGACTACACGGGCGGCATCGTCACCAACCTTTTCCCCCATGTGCTCCACCAAATCTTCCTCGTCGTCGGCGCGGAGTTCCCGACCCGCGTCGTCGCCGCTGGCGGGACTTTCGTTCACAAAGACCGTGAAATCCCTGACACTTTCCACTTGATGGCGGAATTTCCCAGCGGCTGGGTGCTTGTCGTCGTCGGTTCCACCGCCAACGAACGGGGCTTGGAAGTTTTGGTGCGCGGGCACAAAGCCAACTTGTTCCTCTCTGGCAGCGAATTCGTCCTCCAACCCGAACGCGTCTATGCCGACGAAGTGGAGCCGATGCGAATCCCCGCCCCTGCCTTGCCCAACCCGCTTCTGGCGCACCACAAAAACTTCTTTGACCACCTTCGCGACCGCACCAAGCCCCTCAACTGCCCCATTGATGTCGGCTACAAAGTCATGGTCACCCTCGCCCTCGCCGAATTGTCCTACCGACAAGGCAAGATGATGCACTTTGACCCGATCCGACAAATCGTCAAGGCGTAGGCGACAAAAGCATCTCAACGCGGGCGCCATCGGAAGCGTGGACGGCAAAAAGCGTCGGGTTCGGCGCTTCGGCGCCCAATTGTGCCCGATAGCGCTCAGGCACTTCCGCCAACACTCGTTCCACTGCCTCCGCCCGCACCATTGCGATGCAGGCGCCGCCGAACCCAGCGCCCGTCAGTCGTGCGCCCAATACGCCGTCCATGCTCATCAACGCCCGCACCATTGCGTCCAACTCAGGGCAACTCACCTCGTAATCGTCCCGCAGGGATGCATGAGACGCCAACAGCAACGCTCCCGCCCGATGCAAATCACCCTCGCGCAGCGCCTGCGCAAAGGCGCGGACGCGGTTGTTTTCCGTTGTCACATGGCGCGCCCGCCGACGGACGGGATCGGGCAATTGCTCAAACAACGCTTCCACCTCATCGCTGTCCACATCCCGCAAACTTTGGACAGGGCGTCCCAACAACGCCTGCAACAACCGCACCGCTTCCTCGCACTCCTGACGCCGACGGTTGTATTCCGACGCCGCCAAAGTGCGGGGCTTCCCCGTGTCGGCGACGACGAACGCAATGCCCTCAGGCAAAGGGACATGCTCGTAACTCAAGTCACGGCAATCCAGCAGCAACGCATGTTGGCGTTTGCCCAAAGTCGCCGCCATCTGATCCATGATCCCGCACCGAACGCCGACAAATTCGTTTTCCGCCCGCTGACACCACAACGCCAAAACCATCGGCTCTGCCCGAACGGCGTTCAATTTCAACAGCGCCATCGCAAAAGCAACTTCCAACGCCGCCGACGAACTCAGCCCCGCCCCGATAGGGATGTCGCTGGTGATGACCGCCCCTATGCCCTGCAAGGGCAACCGCATTTGCGTCGCCACCCACGCAACCCCACGCGGGTAGTTGCGCCAACCGCCTTTCTCATCGCGCTCAATGGCGTCCAGCGAAAATTCGTCCGTTTCGTTGAAATCAACGGCAACGATGCGGACGATGCGGTCATCCCGCCGCCGTGCCGCCACCGCCAACACGCGGTCAATGGCGATGGGCATGACAAAACCGTCGTTGTAGTCCGTATGCTCGCCGATCAAATTGACCCGTCCCGGCGCGATGGCGATGCTTTCTGGCATCGCCCCAAACGCCTCGCGGAATTTCGCAATCGCCCGCTCCCTTGCGTCCATGCCCCTCGGTTGCACCGTCATCGCCCATTCTCCTCTGTCGCAGTGTCCCTTCGTCGTGGCTAATAGCCACTCCAATAGACACTCGCTATTCGCTACTCGCCCTCGTTCCTCGTCGTGGCTGATAGTCACTCCAACATTTGCCGTCCGCTATTCGCTATTCGCCATTCGCTACTCGCTGCCGTTCATTCGCTATTTGCCGACCAAGTAGTAAAGTGTGCCCGAAAGGAGTGAAAGGCGGGAAGCGTCGCCGACGGTTTTCGTCGGGTAGCCGTTAGCATTCAACGCCGTCACCCGCAACGATTTTGCGTCGGGACGACGGAAGACGATGCGCCCGACGGCATCCCGCACCAGCAACGGCGACCCGCCCAAACTCACGATTTGCAGCAAGCCATCTTGAAGTTTCGTCTGCCAACCGTTGTTGCTCTCTTCCGTTACCACTTGCACCAACATCCGTCGGGAAATGCGCAAGGGCAAATCGTCCAACGCCACGACAAGCACCGACGCATATTCGGCATCCACCTCAAGGGCGACATCAGCCAACTCTATGCGCCCCGCTCGCTTCAAAAACCCGACCGCCCCTTGCGCCTTTGGCGCATTGATGGTGACGACACCCCGTCCGTAATCCCAAGTCAACTCCTCCGTTACGCTCCGAACTTTTTGCCCGTTGCGGTCAATGAACCGCGACAAGTTGGCGATTTCCGAATTGCCCCCATGTTCGCTGATGTTGAGCGTTACCCGCCCGACAAAAAACGCCAGCGGGTCTATCGCCTCAAGGCGTTCCGCTTTTACCTTGCCCCCTTCAGGGATGTCTTTCGCCCTCAATTCGTCCAAGTTCATCGGCGCCCTAACGGGCACACCTTTGAGCGCAAACAAGTGCTCGCTCCCCCTTGTGCACGCCACCAAAGTAGCCGTGCCGATCCATGAAGTCGCCGACTAAGTTGCTCCATTTGTCCAACGGTCCGAGTGTCCGTTCGTCGGCAGTGATCCAGTTGGAACAAACGACCAAGCCCCGATAACCCAGTTCGCTTTTGATGAACCTCACCATCGCTTCAAAAAACGCCCGTTGATGACGCGCCAGAAACTCCGCTGTGTCTTGGCAGCGTCGGTCGCGCTGGTTGAAGATTTCCCAAAGATGCAAAAAGCCCAGTCGCTTTTGTGTCAAGTCATCGCGCGGGTGCTTTCGTCCGTTCCACGCCCGCAAAGCGTCTTCCAGCGAGCCATACTTGCCCTCCACCCAAAGAGCAAACTCCCGCTCCAGTTGCTCCATCGTCGGCGCGGGCACATTGTCGTAGTTGAAAGTCCAGAACAGGTAACTGTCTTCGTTGACCAGTTCCACATACGCCACCGCTGGCTCATCTTTCAGCGGGACGCTCGTGTAAGGGTTGGGCGTCGTCAGCAACCGAAGCCACCAACCTTTGTAAACTTCCTGAAACGGTTGGCTGAAAAAGAGCAAAGCGAACGGATGCTGATTTTTGTAGCCCGCAAACCCATCCCGCTCCGACAACCGCAGCCAAAGTGGGAAGTAAACCGAAAGTCCCGTGTAAATACCCTGCCGTTTCATCGCCGCGACGAAGTAAAACAAACGGTCAAGGTAATCGGCATCCACCTGTCGGAAATCGTCGCCGCGCCAAATGCTCCCATGAACGCGGACGATGTTGACACCCAACTTCGCCAAATGGCGCGCAAGGTAATTCACGAACGGTTTCGGAAGGCGCACGATGTCGGGACCTGCGTTCACACCCCAAAAGCGGACGGGTTCACCCGTCTTGCTATGCACAAACTGATCGCCCTTGACGGCGATGAAGCCTTTCTCGCCTGCGAATTTCTCATTAAGCGGGCGAAGGTCAATAGGCGAAGGAGCGAAAGTATCCGCGTCAGGGTCAAAAGGCGACCAACCTTGTGCGTTCCCTTTCGCCTGTTCGCCCGGCTTGAGTTTCCCTTTCGGCATCCAAAGGTGATTGATGAGCAGGAAACAATCGTAAGCGGCAGCCCCTTCGGAATTGGTCTGCTCAATGCGCAACCGATGCTTGCCCGCCGTCAACCGCACTTGCCCTGCATAAACCCAATTGGCGACGATGAAAGTCCGCAATTCCTCACTGTCCAGCAAGGCAACTTCAAAGGGCACTTCCTGCCAAGGTTGTCCGTCAAACCGCCAGCGGAACGGTCCGTGCTTCCAAAACTTGCGGACGAAAAAGTGGTAGTCGCCAGTTTGCGGGATGGTGACCTCGTATTCCAGAAAGGGCGTTTGGGTGTATTTGCCTGTGATGCCAATCCAACGCCCTTCGGAGAGGACGGCGGCTTCCTGTGGGTTTGATGGAGCGAAGGGATTGCGTTCTGGCGGCGGGAAGTTGGTGGCGATGGGTCGCTCCGCTTCCCACCAAACCCAAACCAATTTCGCCGCCGCTTGCACAGGCATTTGCGCCTTGCCTTGACGCCACCCCACCAACCACGCCATCCCCGCCACCATAGCCAACACCGCCCAACCCACACGCACCAAACTTTTTCGCATCAACCCAACATCACTCCCCTCA
>Ga0079995_1057646_pt1 | contig 12377 bp, 10 predicted proteins | sample FaiFalFF_MnMetaG_2_FD_69198 | JGI IMG/M metagenome (GOLD analysis project Ga0079995, IMG submission 69198) | Freshwater microbial communities from Yellowstone National Park, Wyoming, USA - Fairy Falls C (FF_Mn_C) (SPADES assembly) (version 4) | ecosystem: Environmental > Aquatic > Freshwater >... | reverse complement strand
CGCGATGTGCCCGCAGGCTTCGGAGGCGAAGGGTTGATTAAAACCAGCCGAGAGGAACTGCGCCAAGTGATGCTCAAAGGCGCACACTGGATGGTGGAACACGGCTACGGCTGGGAAGATGACCTGCAACACACCGAAGCCACCGGCAGGCTCGACATGCCCGACCCCGATGTCATCACCCAAAAAGCCATCGAGCGCGGCAAAGACCAACTGGGCACGCTGGGTGGCGGCAACCACTTCCTGGAGATTCAAGTGGTGGACGAGATTTATGACCCCAAAGCCGCCGAAGCGATGGGCATCATCCAAAAGGGACAAATTACCGTGATGATTCACACTGGCTCGCGCGGCTTTGGACATCAGACCTGCCAAGACCACCTTGACATCATGGAGCAGGCGCACCGCAAGTATGGCATCACCCTGCCCGACCGCCAGCTGGCGTGCGCTCCCATCAAGTCGGAGGAGGGGCAGACCTATCTGCGAGCGATGCACTGCGCTGCGAACTTCGCCTTCGCCAATCGCCAAGCGATTGCCCACTGGGTGCGTCAGGCATTCGCCAAAGTGTTCGGCTCAACACCCGAAAGCCTCGGCATCTATCAGGTGTACGATGTCGCCCATAACATCGCCAAGATCGAAGACCACATCTGGGAGGGCAAGCCGGTGCGCGTGTGCGTGCATCGCAAGGGTGCGACCCGCGCCTTCCCGCCGGGGCACCCCGAAACCCCGCCCGCCTATCGCGAAATCGGTCAGCCCGTGCTGATTCCGGGCGATATGGGACGCTACTCCTATGTGCTGGTGGGCACGCAGGGCGCGATGGAGAGGAGTTTCGGCACCACCTGCCACGGCGCCGGGCGCGTGATGAGCCGCAAAGGCGCCCTGCGCGAAGCGAAGAAACGCGACATCGCCAAAGAGCTGGCAGAACAGGGCATTATCGTGCGCGCCCAGAACAAAGCCACGCTCGGCGAGGAAGCCTCCTACGCCTACAAGGATGTCGCCGATGTGGTGGAGGTGGTACATCACGCGGGCATCGCCCGCAAAGTGGCACGCTTGCGCCCCATCGGCGTGGTCAAAGGGTAAAGTGATGCAAGTAGAGAACGATGAGAAGGGGACTGGTCGGATGTGGAATCGCCCTCAGCATGCTTTGCATCGCTGGGGGCGTGTTCTGGGCGTTGCATAAAGGCAGTGCCAAGGCGGGCAACCCCAACGAGCGTCTCTACACGGTTCAGCGTGGCGCAATCGTGGTCGATGTAACGGAATCGGGCGCGATTGAGCCAGTGCGCACCGTCGAAATCAAGTCGCGCGTGTCGGGACGGCTCGCCGCCCTCTATGTGGAGGAAGGCAGTCGCGTGCGCCAGGGACAATTGTTGGCACGCATCGATCCACGCGAGGTGCAGCAACAAGTTGAGCAAGGCAGTGCGCAGGTCGAATCGGCAAAGGCGAACACCGAACGCGCCCGTATTGCCCTTGAGATACAGGCGAAGGAGGCGCGTCTCCAGCTGCGTCAGGCAGAGCTGCGCGTCGAACAGCTCCAACGCGAGCTGGAGGCGCAGCCCCTCCTGACCCGCGCCGCTATCCGCACAGCGGAAACCGCCTATCAAAACGCGCAGGAGAACCTCCGCCTGCTGGAGCAGGTGAAACATCCGCAGGAACGGCTGGAGGCGGAGAACGCGGTGCGCGACGCGGAAGCACGCCTTCAGGAAGCACAGCGACACTATGAGCGCGTGCGTGCCCTGCTCGAAAAGGGCTATGTCGCCCGCCAGCAACTGGACGCCGCGCAGACCGCGCTCACCCTCGCCCAAAGTCAGCTCCAGTCGGCACGCCAACGCCAGCAGCAGTTAGCCGAACAGCAGCGTATCGAGCGGGAGACCGCCCGCGCCAATCTTGAATCGGCGCGTGCCGAGCTGGAGCGCGCCCGCGCCAGCGCGGTGCAAGACGAGATCAAACGGCGAAGGCACGCCCATTATGCAGGTGGCAGACTTGTCTCGAATGCGCGTGCGCCTGAACCTCAACGAGCTGGATGTGGCGAAGGTGCGTGTCGGGATGCCCGTGGAGGTGCGCGTGGATGCCTTGCCCAATCGCCTCTTTCGGGGTGTGGTGAAGCGTATCGCACCTGCCGCCTTGCAGCCCGCCAGCGGCACCAATTCGCTTGCCAGCGCAACCAGCGTGGTCAAATTCGCCGTGGAGGTCCACCTCCAGCAGACAGATGAAGCCCTACGCCCCGGCATGACCGCTCGCTGCCGTATCTTGATTGCCACGCGCTCCGACGCACTCATCTTGCCCCTTGAGGCACTGGGTCAAGAGGGTGAGCGCTCCTATGTGCTGAAGCTCAACCCGAATGCACGCGACCCGCAGGGCAAGCCCAAACGCGAGAAGGTCTATGTGCAGGTGGGGCTGCGCAGCGCCAGCCATGCCGAGATTCTTAGCGGCGTGCGTGAGGGGGATCAGGTAGCGAAGCCGCCCTTCGCCGGACCCGCCCGCCGCCAGTTCGAACTGCGTGAGGAGAGGCGTCGAGAGTAATGGGACTGCTGGAGGCAATCTGGGTTGCGCTGGATACCTTGCGAGCGCATAAGCTGCGCTCTCTGCTTACCATGCTGGGCGTGATGATTGGCATCATGGCGGTCGTGGTGATGGTCGCCATGATCGAGGGCGCCCGTGCCGATGTGGTCGAGGAGTTCGAAAAGCTCGGCTCCGATGTGATTATTGTCGCCTACGACCCATCGGAGCGTCTACAGCGTGGGGAACGGGGCGGCACCGTCGAAGGGCTGACCCTGAAAGATTTTGAGGCGATTCGTGCCCTACCCGAGCTGCGCCTCGCCACCGCAGAGCGTGAACTGGGGCAGAAGGAAATCATTTATCAGGGCGAGAAGGTGCAGGCATCTGTCACAGGTGTCGCCGATGGCTACCTCACCGCACGAGCGCTCACCCTCACCCAAGGGCGATTCTTCGAGCCGCACGAGATCGAAGTGGGTGAGAAGCTCGCTGTGCTGGGCTACGAAACGGCGCAGAAGCTGTTCGGCAAGCGCGACCCCATCGGACAAGATATCCTGCTGGATGGCACACAGGTGCGCGTCATCGGCGTGCTGGCGAAGCGCGGGCGTACCTTCGGCGAAGACCAAGATAACACGGTCTACCTGCCCCTGAACGCCGCGCTGCGCCGATGGGTGGGCGATGACCAAATCTCCGTCATCCTCGCCATGCCCCACTCGCGTGAGCAGACGCCCGCTGCGATGGACGCCATCTGGGAGACCCTCATGCGCCTGCACAACAACCAGCCCGATTTTCGCGTGGATACCCTCGAAAGCATTCTGCAAGCCATTTCGCGCATTATCACCATGTTCGGGGTACTGCTGGGTGGCATCGCGGGGCTGGCGCTGCTGGTGGGCGGCATCGGCATTATGAACATCATGCTGGTCTCGGTGACCGAGCGCACGCGCGAGATTGGCTTACGCAAGGCGTTGGGCGCACGCCAAGAGCACATCCTGCTGCAATTTCTGATTGAATCGGCGACGCTGGCAACGATTGGCGGGCTGATTGGCATGGCGCTCGGTTGGGGCTTGGGCGAGGGCATCGAATGGCTCACGAAGCAGTCCGATGCATTTGGAGAGGACGGCTTGAACTTCTACTTCCCGTTGTGGGCGGCGGTGGGTGCGTTCCTGTTCTCGGCAGCGGTGGGTGTGGTGTTTGGTCTCTATCCCGCTTGGCGTGCCGCCCGCTTAGACCCCATCGTCGCCCTGCGCTATGAATGAATGGGAGGTCGATACTATATACGGAGACGCTCGGGCAAATCTTCGCCTCAGCGCGGACATTCTCAACACCCACTGCCAAAGTTGAACAGCACGATCAACAGGTCAGTGTCGTTTACAATCCCGTCGCCGTTCAGGTCAGTCAAGCCAGAGCCGCTCTGACCGAAGGCAGACAGCACCGCCCAGAGGTCGGCGTCATTCACACAGCCGTTGCCGTCCACATCACCCCTAATCCAGAACGGATTGCGTGCCAGCACAACGGTTGCGTCCCCACGCCCATACCCGAACAGCCGTCCGTTCGGATAGAACTGGATAGAAAGCACTCCCGTGCCTGTTTCTTGGTCGTAGGTCTGCAGCAGCATCCCGTCCCGCACACGCCAAATCCTAAGGGTGCTATCCCTACTCCCCGACGCGAGGGTACTCCCATCAGGCGAAAACGCCACGCTGGAGACCCCACTTGTGTGTCCCGTAAGGGTGCGTAGCAGCACCCCATCCGACACACGCCACAACCGAACGGTGCGATCCCAACCCGCCGACGCCAGCAAACGCCCATCGGGCGAAAACGCCACGCTGGAGACCCCACTTGTGTGTCCCGTAAGGGTGCGCAGCAGCGCCCCGTCCGACACACGCCACAACCGAACGGTGCTATCCCCACCCGACGCCAGCATACTCCCATCGGGCGAGAACGCCACGCTTAAGACCGCCCCCCAGTTTCCCGTGAGGGTGCGCAGCAGCGCCCCATCCGACACACGCCACAACTTGATGGTCCAATCCCCACTCCCCGATGCCAGCATACTCCCATCGGGCGAAAACACCACGCTGGAGACCCCACTTGTGTGTCCCGTAAGGGTGCGTAGCAGCGCCCCGTCCGACACACGCCACAACTTGATGGTTCCATCCCCACTCCCCGACGCCAGCATACTCCCATCGGGCGAAAATGAAACACTATTGACCCCCCCTTCGTGCCCCGTGAGGGTGCGCAGCAGCGCCCCATCCGACACACGCCACAACCGAACGGTGCTATCCCCACCCGACGCCAGCATACTCCCATCGGGCGAGAACGCCACGCTATAGACCTCCCAGGTATGCCCCGTGAGGGTGCGTAGCAGCACCCCGTCCGACACACGCCACAACCGAATGGTGCCGTCCCCACTCCCCGACGCGAGGGTACTCCCATCGGGCGAAAACAACACGCTCACAACCCAACCAGTGTGCCCCCTGAGAGTGCGCAGCAGCGCCCCGTCCGACACACGCCACAACCTGATTTCGCCGTAGAAATTGGGATAAGAACCACCACCCATCCCCGACGCGAGGGTACTCCCATCGGGCGAGAACGCCACGCTGTAGACCTCCCAGGTATGCCCCGTGAGGGTGCGCAGCAGCACCCCGTCTGACACACGCCACAACTTGATGGTCCCATCCCCACTCCCCGACGCGAGGGTACTCCCATCGGGCGAAAACACCACACTATAGACAAAACCTGTGTGCTCCGTGAGGGTGCGCACCTCCGAACCGTCCGACGCACGCCACAACTTGATTTCAAGCCAACTTCCCGAGGCAATCAAGCTCCCATCGGGCGAAAACGCCACACTATAGACCCCAGATGTGTGCCCCGTGAGGGTGCGCAGCAGCACCCCGTCCGACACACGCCACAACTTGATGGTCCAATCCCCACTCCCCGATGCCAGCATACTCCCATCGGGCGAAAACGCCACGCTCCTGACCCCACTTGTGTGCCCCCTTAGAGTGCGTAGCAACACCCCGTCCGACACACGCCACAACTTGATGGTGCCATCCCAACCCCCCGACGCCAGCATACTCCCATCGGGCGCAAACACCACACTATCGACCCCGGATGTGTGTCCCGTGAGGGTGCGCAGCAACACCCCGTCCGACACACGCCACAACTTGATGGTCCCATCCCCACTTCCCGATACCAGCATACTCCCATCGGGCGAATACGCCACGCTGGAGACCCCACCTGCGTGCCCGCCTCGCATCCACACGATGTCGGGGCGTCCCTGCCCAAACACGGGCAGCATCATCGCCCACGCCAGCGCCCCAAAAAGCCAGACACACCACCAGCGGCTTAGATTGCACTCAGCCCCTTGCATGAACGCCCTTGCATCCCCAATCGTTTGCCGTCGCTTCCTCATCATCATACCCCTATCTGCAGCCCTTGCCGATGGACAGCCGCCCTTATAGTATACCCCCCATCCGAAGCGCCTCTATCAAGTCCCAAATGAGGGTGTTCGAGAATTCAGTTTTTGTCCTCCTTCCTCCTGCAGGTTCTCCCGACCAGCAGCACCCCTACTCTTTTTGGTTCCCCTGCCGAAGGTAAAAGCCCCCTGGGGGAGAGAAGGCAGGAAACCGCTCGTGCCTGTCGAAAGTTCTTCCCATCGAGGAGGTTAGAGCGATGAGCCGAATGGTGTTGTGGACGATAGCGATGATGATGCTGGGTGCGGTCTGCGCGCAGCAAGCGCCGAAGTGCCCCTCATGCGAGGCACGCAGCGAGATTGCCCGCATCCTGGCTAACGCGAAGCAGCCTGCCGACTGGGTGAAGGTGCATAATGGCATCCTCTGGGTCGTGCAGGGGCGCAACGAGGAAGAGGGCAAAGCCATCCAGAAACAGATGGATGCGCTCGCTAAAGCGATGAAGGACGAGAACGCCCCGCTCTGCAGCGACTGCCAGATGCAGCGGAGCATACTGCGCTCGCTGGACTGGGAGATTGTCAAGACCCGACGCGGTGGCATCCTGATTGCGACCAGTAGCGACGCGACGACGGTCACCATGCTGCATGAATACGCCGATGAGCAGCAGCGCATGCAGCAAGCAGCCCCTGCTACCAAGCCACCCGTTCAGCCTGCACCCAAAGCGGAGCCTGCCACACAAGGCGGCACGAAGGAGTTCGCCGGCAAAGGGGATGGCATCACCACATGCCCCGTGAGCGGCGAGCCAGTCAACAAGGACATCTGGGCGGAGATCAAGGGGCGCAAGGTCTACTTCTGCTGCGCAAATTGCCGCGCCAAAGCCCTCAAAGACCCCTCGGGCAGCACGCGTAGATAACCTAACTGCACCCAGCGCACCGGCTGCACCGAATGCACAGGCGATAGAATCGACAGGGTGCCTGCCTCAAAGTCTATCGACTCGATAAGCCCGATACCGAAGGTGCGCCCCATGTAGTCGACCAATCCGATGAGCAGATACTGATAGGCAGAAGGCGGCAGCAAGGTGAGCCGATGGGTGCGGGTCAGCGTTTGCAGCAGTCCAATCTGGTGTTCGGTCAAAGGTTGCCGTAAAATGACATGCAGCTGGTCGCCCGCCCGCTCCACATGGAGCAGTTCCGCGTGTATCTGGCTTTCCAGGTGTCGCTTCGTCGCTTCGCCAAGTGGCTCCCCCGCCCCCAGCCGCCTGCCGATAAAGCTAATCTGGCTCAGGGGCAAGGTATGGCTGCGCCCGCTTTCAAAGTAGCGTGCGAACGCCACGCGCCGATATTGGGCACGGAAGATCGGTGGCTTGCGCGTGATGACATCGGGAACAGGCAGCACCTCGACCCGCCAGTCGGCTCGCCGACGCAGGGCGTCGATGAGCGGCATCAGTTCCTGCTCGCGCTGCAGCCCCACAATCAGGCGCGGGCGCAGCAGGTCAACCAGCATGAGTTTATACTGGCGCGCGTGCCAGCCCGCGATATAACCGCAGGTGTCTATCACCACCCGTTCAGGCTGGAGCGCGAGCAGTTCATCCAGCACGCGCCGCGCACCCGCCAACGCGGCTGCCACATGACGGGCTGGCGTGGTGTCCCCCAGAAATGCCAGCCCGCTCGGCGATAGCTCGCTCAACCGTTCGATGCCCCACCCTTGCCCGTCCCGCTCACGGGAAGGAGCAGGACGCACTAAACAGCTGCTGAAGGTGGCAGGTGGACCCACATTGCTTTGTCCCGGATCCAGGTCCACATAGCCGGCGAGCAACCCCGCCTCCTGCCACTGACGCAACAGCAGCGTGCAGAATGTTGACTTCCCCGTGTCCACGCCCCCAAGCACCATCACAGCACCTGGCAGCGCCGCCAGCTCCTCCACCGCCGCTTGCCACTCCGGATAGACCGATTGCCAGTTCGCACGCATGGTCGGCGATTTAAAATTCCAGATGCATCGGCAGAATGGGCGCGGAATGCGTGATAGCACCCACTGAGATAAGGTCTACACCCGTCTCGGCGATGGCGCGCACATTCTGCAGGTTGACTCCGCCCGAGGCTTCAATTAGGCGCACCTTTCCCTTCGCCATGCGCACCGCCTCCTGCAGCATCGGCAACGGCATATTATCCAGCAGCAGCGCGTCGGCGCCCGCCTCAATTGCCTGCTGAACCTGCTCCAGCGTGCTACACTCCACCTCGATAAGCAGCGTATGCGGCGCATAGGCGCGGGCACGCCGCACCGCCTCCCCCACATCGCCGCCAAGCGCCATCAGATGGTTATCCTTGATGAGAATCCCGTCGTGCAGCCCCATCCGATGATTGACCCCGCCCCCCACACGCACCGCATATTTCTCCAGTAGGCGCAGTCCGGGCGTCGTTTTGCGCGTGTCGGCGATGCGAGCGCCCGTGCCCGCCACCGCCTGAACAAACCGATGGGTGAGCGTCGCAATACCAGAAAGATGCTGCAGGAAGTTGAGCGCGGTGCGCTCGCCACTCAGAATCGCACGGGTCCGACCGCGCAGGCGCAGAACGATGCTATCAGGCAAAAGCCGTTCGCCATCAGCGCGCGATTCGGGAAACTCCACTGCGGGATCCAGGTGGCGAAAAACCTGCTGGGCGATTTCAACCCCGCAGAGAATGCCTTCCGCCTGTGCCCGAATGGCACACTCGGTTTGAGCATCTGCCGGGATGAGCGCGAGAGTCGTCCAGTCGCACGCGCTTCCATCCTCTTGCAGGGCACGTGCAATCAGCGACTCCACATACGCCGCCAGCCCATGCATGCGATGATTATACCTATGCAGTCTGCCACTTAGGTGGCAACTTGGGTTTATACCGAAAAGACTGGAAATAGGGAGAGAAGGGGGTTAGGGGCGCGGTGACCGCGCCCCTAACTGTGTCGGAAGCGATTAGCCGCCGCACCCGAAGTTGAACAGCACAATCAGCAGGTCGGCGTCATCCACCCAGTTATTGCCGTCCAGGTCCTCCGGGCAACCTACGCAGAAGTTGCCGAAGGCGAACAGCACCTGGAGCAGGTCGGCGTCATCCACAGCGCGGTCGCCGTTCACATCCCCTTCGCAACCGGGTGGCGTCTCGCAGCCTTCGGGTCCGACGAAGTAGGCACCCTGCAGCTGGATGACATAGGTACCAGCACCGCCTGAGCCTGTCCAGCCTGCAATCGGGTTTGCTGCACCCGGACCATCGGGACAGCGAATCTCACCGAACGGGGTGTTGTTCCAGATGAGATTACCGTTGCTGTCCACCGGATCCTGGTTGTAGCCCGTGATGGCTAACAGGTAGATGCCTGCTTCGGGGATGCAGCCCGTGGAGTTATCGATGCGCGACTGGAGGGTGCCACCTGAGTCGTCGTTATGCACCACGCCCGTGCCATCGCACCGGAAGAGCCACAGCTGGGTGTCGAAGCCGGCACCGCCCACGGTGGTCGCGGAGAAGTTAGCGGGATCGGTAATGCAGATGACATACATGTCGGGATCCGTGGTGTTGGCTCGGTTGCCTGTGATGCGCGTGACGGCGGTCTGGCATGGGGTTGCGTCGGGTCGCGAGACAATCTGGGCTGTACCCGGCAAATCGCCCGCGTCACCACCACCGTTGGCGGTTTCATCCCAGCGGTCAATCGGAGGCGGTGGACAATCGTCGGGATCGCCTCGTGTAGCGCCCTCGGCGCCCTGCAGCGTGATGATGTAGGTGCCGCCTGCAGCGGTGCTACCTGACCAGCCATTCACGCGCGAAGAGGCTTCGGGTCCATCGGGGCAGCGAATGGCACCGAACGGGCTGTTGTTCCAGATCAAGCCACCATCACAGCCCACCGGGTCGCGATTGTAGCGGCTGACCGCCAGGTAGTAAAGTCCAGGACCGGGAATGCAGAGGGTGGAGTTATCGATGCGCGACTGGAGGGTGCCACCTGAGTCGTCGTTATGCACCACGCCCCTGCCATTCGCATCGAACAGGAACAGCTGCGTGTCGAACGCGGCATCACCGATGGTAGACGCACTGAAGAGATTGGGATCGGGGATGTAGATGGCATACATATCGACGCCATCCGCTTCCATCTCGCCTCGGATAGCGGTCAGCACGCCGCTGCCCGTGCTCTGGGCGGTCTCTGGCAGCTCACCCGCATCGCCTCCACCGTTGATGGTTTCATCCCAGCCGGTGAAGGGCGGGGTCGTGCCGAACTGGAAGCTAATCGTGCCGCTGTCCCAGTTGCCATCCTGCCCGCAATTAGGAAAGTCGTTAAAGGTTTCGTAGAATTCCAGGTAGAGATTGCCGTCAGGTAGAGGCAGGTCAGGCAGACCGAAGCGGTCGCGCAGCTTGCCCACGCCGCCGCTGCTGTAAGTACCTGTGCCACCCGAGCAATCGGCGGCGCCAGGGCGCAGGATATAGCCGTTACCGTTCACATCCGTGATGAGTACGGCGATTTCACAGCGCCAACTGGGACTGTAAGCAGTCAGCGTCACATCCCAGCCGATGCCGTTGAGGTTGTCCCTGCCGGTGGGCGCAGGGATGGTCATGCGAATATTGCAGCTCGCGCCCGCGGAATCGTAGCTGGGCGTGCCCGTCACATCCACGACGACGACATCACCATCTGCCGGGGAGAAATCACCCCCACGATAGGGGACATACAGAGCGGGGTTGCGCGGGCCCACATACACAGGCTCCACAATCCAGTTGACCCGCGGCTTCTCATACGCGGCTTTGGGGGAGGGCGGCGCAATTTTCTCCTGCCCACCCGTCTGCGCCACCAGCGGCGCACCCACACCAAGGGCTATCATCAATAGCCCAAGCCACCGAAACCATGTTGCGCTTCGCATAGACATGCCTCCTTTCGCGGTCGTTCGACCGCTACCCTATTATACCCCATATCGATGGGGTAACGGATAGCGCGCAACCGCTACCCTATTTATACCCCAAGAGGTATAATTTCCCTTCAGGGAGTCAAGATGGCGAGCGCACAGGATGTGTATCGGCAGATGGAGGCGTGGTCGCGGGAGACCGCGCTTTTGAGTTCGACGATTGGGGTCTTGGGCTGGGATCAGCGCGTGATGATGCCGCCCCGCGCGGCGCCGCACCGCGCGAACCAGATTGCTCTCCTGTCCGGTATGGTGCATCAACGGATGACCGATCCGCGCGTGGGCGAGTGGCTTGATCTGTTGGAACAGAGCGAGTTGGTCGCCGACCCTGAAAGCGTGGAGGCGGTGAACATCCGCCAGTGGCGACGCTCCTACGACCGCATGACCCGCCTGCCTAACGAGCTGGTGGTGGAGTTTGCACGGGTCACCTCGCTGGCGGAAAAAGCGTGGGAGGAGGCACGCGCCCACGCCGACTATGCCCGCTTCAAACCCCATCTGACCCGCATTGTAGCACTCACCCGTGAAATCGCTGAGCGGTTAGGATACGAGCAGGAGCCTTATGACGCGCTCCTCGACGAGTATGAGCAGGGGATGACGGCGCAGCAGGTGGAGCAGCTCTTTGCGCCCCTGCGCCAGAAAACGCCGGAGCTGGTGCAACGCATTCGAAGCGCGCCGCGCCAGCCCAACGGCAGCCTGCTGCACCGCCACTACCCGCGTCCCCAACAGGAAGCCTTCTGCCGCCTGATTGCCGAGCGCCTCGGCTTCGACTGGCAAAGCGGGCGACTGGACCCCACGGTGCATCCCTTCGCCACACGACTTGGACCGGGCGATGTGCGCATCACCACGCGCTATTACGAAGATTTTCTCAGCCCCTCCCTGTTCGGCACAATCCACGAGCTGGGGCATGCCCTCTATGAGCTGGGGCTATTAGAGGAGCATTTCGGTACCCCGATGGGCGAAGCGGTCTCACTGGGGGTTCACGAATCACAGTCACGCATGTGGGAGAACTTTGTGGGGCGTAGCCGCGCCTTCTGGGAGTATTTCTACCCGATTGCCCAGCAATATTTCACTGCCCTGCAGGATGTGTCCCTCGACGAGTTTGTGTTTGCTATTAACGAGGTGAAACCCTCCCCCATTCGCGTGGAAGCGGATGAGGTGACCTACAATCTCCACATCCTGCTGCGATTTGAGCTGGAGCTGGCGTTGGTGCGGGGCGACCTGCAGGTGGACGATTTGCCCGATGCGTGGAACGAGCGGTTCGAAGCCTATCTGGGGTTCAAGCCTGCCAACGATGCGGAAGGGGTGCTGCAGGATGTGCATTGGTCAGGCGGGCTCATCGGCTACTTCCCGACCTACACGCTGGGCAATCTCTACGCGGCCCAGCTGTTTGAAGCGGCTGCCCGCGATTTGGGCGACCTGCACGCGATGTTCCGCAAAGGTGAGTTCGCCCCCCTGCTGGAATGGTTGCGCCAGCACATCCACCATCAAGGCAAACGCTATGCACCTGCTCAACTCATCGAGCGCATCACGGGCAACCCACCCAGCGCCGAACCCCTCCTGCGCTACTTCGAACAAAAGTT
>Ga0079995_1074239_pt1 | contig 12378 bp, 10 predicted proteins | sample FaiFalFF_MnMetaG_2_FD_69198 | JGI IMG/M metagenome (GOLD analysis project Ga0079995, IMG submission 69198) | Freshwater microbial communities from Yellowstone National Park, Wyoming, USA - Fairy Falls C (FF_Mn_C) (SPADES assembly) (version 4) | ecosystem: Environmental > Aquatic > Freshwater >... | reverse complement strand
CAAAGCCAACAAAAATGAAACTTGCAATAAAATCCTCCTCTTTCAGCTTTTCTGCTTTACCTTCAAGTATTTTCTTTATACTTTGTATGAATAAATTTATAGGTCGTACAGCATAGTACAAGCACCCTAAAAACAATCCTATTATTACAAAAAAGTAAAATCCGAATATAGAAATTATAAGTATTTTGAGGAGTTGTGTTTCAGGAGATGGAGGTAATTTGTTTATAAGATATAAAAGGAGCGTTGGAATAGCTATGTCTCCTATAAGGAATGGAAGAAAGACCAGAAAGAACCTTGTTGAAAGATTAAGTTTTATTGTGTTTTTCATATTTGGAAATGGTATTTTATATGCTTTTGTTTTCTTTATCTTCTGAAATTTTTAAAATTCAATATATAGTTTCTCCATAATTTTTAGTTTTCTTGATATGTAGGATAAATAATTTTATTTTTTTAGCTTTGCTAACTTTATTTTGTTGAATTAAACTTTTGTTGTTATGAAAAGTTAAAGATTTTGATAAAAATGTTCAGAAAATAACAAAAAAAGAAAAATTATTTTTAAACTTGTAAATTTAAATAAAAATAGTTGATTGCTTTTTATTTTTTTTGTTTATATTGTTTAATTGTTTATATTGTTTAAGCCTTTTTAGCTGGTATTAGAATATAGAAAATACGAAGGAGTAATTTAGGAAATGGATGAGTTGAATTTAAAGGATTTGCTATTCTCTATTTATCGTTGGAGAAAAGTTGTTCTGATTAGTTTCGTTTTGCTTTTCTCTATAACATTTGGGCTCCAAAAGCTTACAAGTCCCAAAGATAAAAAAATTTTTGCATCAACTGCTACTGTGAAAGTTTTGAGGACAACTTATGTTCCTGTGATACTTCGTGATATAGGTATTGACATAAAGCCTCTGAAATTTGATGCTGAGGAGGAGCGTATAAAAGTGAAATCTGAGGAAAACTTGAAAACTGCCATCTCTATTTTAGGGTGGGATGTTACTGAGGAGAATATAAACAAGTTATCTCGTATGATAGAGGTTTCAGTCAATTCCCGAGAAAACACAATAGATATAACTGCGTATTCTGAAAATGCTTATGAGGCAAGAGATGTTGCTAATGCAGTTGCAAATGCATATGTTCAGAATTCAAAAAGGTGGTTTGAACAATCTATTGATAATGCATTGAATTTCCTTAAAGAGTCTTCTGAGGAAGTAGCTCAGAAGCTCAGAGAATCATACAATCAGCTATCCCGTTTTTCCTCTCAGACGGGTATAGTAGATCCTTCATCACAGTTTGGGCAAGCTCTTGATAGAATAAAGCGGTTGAGACAAGATATAAGTAAGATTGATATGAAGATACAAGCAATAGAAAGTTTTTTTCAGCGAATATCTAAAAATCCATCTAAAACCGCTGAGCATCTCAAAGACTTGGATAGGATACTGATGAGAGATAGTTTGCCAGAGAATGAAGAAGCTGTTTCTGAACTCAAAGATAAAGCGGGAAGAATTATAGCAATAGATAAATCAGCTGTCTCGGCTTACACTAAATATTTTGAGCTTGAAAAAAAGAGGGAAGAGCTTCTAACAAAGTATAGCGAAGATCACCCAAAAGTTAAAGAGATAGATAGGGAGATACAAAAGATTTTTGAGAATATAATTTATCAACTTAAATTATCACTGGCTGAGTTGAAACTTGAGAAGCAGTCGTATGAGAAAGAGATAGAAAATTTAAAAAGTGATATACAATATCTTACTGGAAATATTTCTGAGTATCTTTATCTTTCAAACAATATAGATTTGCTCAATAGGATTTTTGAGAACTACTATAATAGTTTTGCTGAGTTGAAGATGACAAGTGGCATGTGGGCGCAATTTGCGCAAATACATAGGAGCGCTTCTTTACCATCAGAACCCATAAAAAGACTGAAATTTCAGATAATTCTTTCTCTTTTAGTTGCTCTGGTTGGCTCTATTGTTTCTGCATTTATACTTGAAAGTTTAGATATCAGGTTCAAAAGTATAGAAGAGATACCCGGTTATTTGAAAATGCCGGTATTTGGTATTATTCCAAAATCTAAGCAGGTTCAAGGATATAATACTGATGATGGAGCTGTGAAGGAAGCTATAAGATCAATAAGAATAATGTTGAACATAATTAAAGGTAATAAGTTGAGTTTACTTATAGTATCGTGTGAAGATGGAGAAGGTAAAACTTTCTTTTCAAATCTTATTTCTCACTCTTTCAGTGAAGCTGGGCTAAAAACTGCGCTTTTAGATTTTAATTTAAGGCATCCTGCTTTATCTCAATTTCTTGGCTTGCCGGAAGATAAAAGCTTTATAAGAGTAATATCTGAGAATTCAGAAATTCAAAGGGTTTGTGAGCTGGCTGAATTCAAAATAAACAATAATCTTTCTCTCTTTGGCATAAGTGAAGAGTTTAATCTTAATCCTGATGTTTTTCTTTCAAGAATATCAATTGATTTTATCAGTTGTTTGAAGGATAAATTTGATGTTTTGGTTGCAGATTCTTCTCCTTTGTTGGTTGTATCAGACGCTTTGCCAATTGTTAATAGCTTTGATGTGGTTATTGTTATTTATGACATAGGGATGGTGGGAAGAAAAAAACTGAGATTTTTGATTGATAGACTGAAAGAAGGAGGTGCAAAGGATATAAGGTTAGTTGTTAATAAAGCAACTTATGAATCTGCCCCTGATATTTTATCAAGATCTAATCGCTATTATTACTATTACTATTATTCAAAGAGTAAAGCAGGAAAGGGAAAATTAGAGGGAAAGAATTAGAAAGCGAAAAGGGAAAACTAAGTTGTATTTTTCTGGTTGATTTGTTTGTTCAATCTTTTTTGGTTTTTTGATTAATCATTGCTGGTTTGTTTTTTCAGTCTATCTATATTATCGATGAATTCCAGTACAAAGATCAATTTTCTTTTTAATTCTTCCAGAGTTTCAGTTTTGAAATCAGAAGGCGGGGTCTTTAGGAATATATTTATGATATTTTCCACAAGCTCCAATATAGTTTGATTTTTATCGTTTTGATTTTTCATTTCTGTTTCCTGTGTTTGATTTTTCCCATCTTTCTTTTCAAGAAAAGTCCATATTTTATCTTCTTTAACTATTTTATCTTTTGTTTCATCTTCTTGTGGTAATAGTGCTAATAAAGATTTTTCATAATTTTCATCTTCTTTTTTTGTTGTTTTTATTTTCTTTTTCTCTGTTTCTTTATTGTTATTGTTATCATCTATTGTTTCAACCTTTTCTTTTATTTCATCTATTATTTTCTCAAAATTTTCCATGAGTGCGAAGTTTTTTGATATTATTTCTTTTTCATCTTCGTTCCTTTCTTTTGAACTTTGCCATACTATTGGGTAGTTTTTCTTAATCCACCTTTGTACTTCTGTTATCGGGATTGCTATTTTGCTTTTTCCGTTTTCGACGATTCTTTTTTTCCATATAGCTTTTGTTATGAATTTATACGCTGCTTTTTTGCTCTTTTTTATACCAAAAGCCTCAAATACTTTTTGGATGCCTTCAGCTCCCACTGCATGCGGGATGTTATTTATAATCTTTACTCCTTCTATTTTCATAAAATCTAGTTCCATATTTGAAATTTTATAAAACAAAAAATCATTTTCAAAATCAGAAATTTGTTTCATTTTAAAACCTAAACTCAAATTGGAAAAAGGTTTATCTATTTAGTCTCTATCTATTTGTTCTGCATTTTGCGTATTCTAAAAGTGAGTTATCAAACAAAGATTGATTTTGTTTGTAAAGATCTTCTCTTATGAACACTGCAAAGTCTTTTCCTGCAAAAAATTTTTTGTAGCCTTCAATCTCATCTTGAAGTTCAGATTTTACTTTATCTCCTATTATAACAAGGAAAGAAAGTTTTATATCTGCTTTTTTCTTTTCCTCATCTTTTTTGCATAATATCCTGTTTTGAAGGTTTTCTCCATAAAAGAGTGCGTTGCAGATATCTATTTTCAACTCTGTTTTTTTCTCTTTTTTATATTTTTCTCCTAAGAATTCAAGGAAAGATGCGGGTTCTTCGTAGTTCGGATACCATAAAGGTTTTTGTGAATCAAGAATGTTTGAAATTGTGTTCGGACAGCTATTTGACTTTTCATTAAACAAGATGGGCCACTCTGTTTTTATCATCTTCAAAGGAATAAGAACAAAATTTGCAAGAAAAACCGCAAAAGAAAAATAAAGAAATTTTCTGTTGTTATAAAGTGCAGGAAAGAAGGGGAGTGTGAAAAGTACGAACCATATGAGAAACCTTGCATTTACATGAATTGAAGGAACTATTCTCCATACAAGATATAAAAGGGGGATTAGTATTGTCCAGAAACTTAATTTCAAGTAGATCTTTTTTTTCAATACAAAAAGAGCAGAAGCAGGCAAGGATACAAGGTAAAATATGAAGGAAAATCCTTTATGGAATGATAATTCTAAGTTATCATATTTTAAGAAAGCCAGGGCTATTTTTATCCATATTTTGAGAGACTCAAAATTTAGCGGGAGCGGTGTGGGTAAATTCTTCTACCTTCGGGCGAGCCAGGAACTGGGTAAAACGGCATCCCAAATGATAAAATGTTATAAATATACGGGAATGAACCAGATATTGCTGTTCCAAGTGTAAATTTTAATATGTTTTTCCTTGCCATCAAAAATAAGAAAGGAAGAAGGAAGAAACCGATATATTTTGTCCCGATTAGAAATCCGGACATAATTCCTGCTGCTAGATATTCTTTTGTAAGGCAGAGAGCAACAGATGAGAGAAAAAATGCGGCAAAATTCAGATCAACATAGTTTGACCCCATCTGCCCTATTACACAAGGAATAGAGAAAACAAATAAAGCCGATATTATTGCTCCTCTTTTATTTTTAAATAGGCTGTAAGATACAGAATAAACTGATACTGATGAAAGTAAAGCGAAAAAAAAGTTTGTGAAATCAATGAATTTCAAATTATGAAAAGTAATGACATAAGCCTGAGTTAGAAACTGTGCTGAAATTGGGAAACCAAATCTTGGATCTAACTCAACAGGTAGTTTGACAAGTTTTTTATCAATAACATTTTCTACAATTTTAGGTATGTGATAGGCTATATCATCTATGCCTCTTGGAGGGAAAAGGTAGCTTGCCCGCAGTACTACCGAAATACAGAACAAACTTGCAATTATTCCTGTTAAGATAAAAGTTGTTTCAAAACTGATTTTTATTCTTGATTTAGTTATTGATTGCAGGTTTATTTTAGTGTGTTGGATAAAACTCTTTAATTCATTTCTTCTTTTGAGATAAATAAATATGCAAAGTAAGGTTATTATGAATACATTTACTAAAACAAAATACTTCCTTTCAAGGATTTCTATTAAACCTAAAATAATCTGGGTTAGAAAAATTTGGAGATAAAAGAATGCGAACGATTTTATTAAATTTGCAGAGATGTCTTGGTGATTCTTATAAAAGGATAGAAAATATGTTCCCCAGTTTATGAATAAAAACAAGGAGAACAAGATGATTTCCATCATAAAATTTATTTTTATTCATAAAATAAGTTTTTTAGTTGTAAATATTTTGATAGAATCATAAATGTTTCAGTGGAAATGCTTTTTTGCCTATGAATTTTGCTTTTCCAGTTCCCTCTATATAAATTAGTCTGTTGTATTTTGCTAATCTTTCTGATCGTGAAAGAGAACCAGTTTTTATTTGTCCTGCATTTACACCTACTGCAAAGTCTGAAATAAATGTATCTTCTGTATCTCCTGACCTGTGAGATATTACTGTTGAATATCCTGTTCTTTTTGCCATATTTATTACCTCAAATGTTTCTGTAAGCGTTCCTATTTGATTTACTTTTACCAAAATAGCATTTGCTATCTTTTCTTTTATTCCTTTTTCAAATATTTCTGGGTTTGTGACAAATATGTCATCTCCTACAACTTGTATTCCTTTTTGAGTAAGATATTGGGTTAATTTTTTCCAGCCATCCCAATCATCCTCTGCAAGAGGGTCCTCAACCGAGATTATAGGATATTTTTCACATATTCTTATGATTTTTTCTGAAAGTTCATCTGTGTTCATTTTTTTACATTCTTTTTTTAAGATATAAAGTTTTTCTTTTTCGTCGTAAAAAGAAGAGGCAGCTACATCAAGTGCAAAAAATACATTATCAGATGGTGTATAGCCGACTTTTTCTGTTGCGAAAATTAGGGTTTCAAGTGCAGATTCGTTATCCTTGAGAGGCGGAGCAAATCCTCCCTCATCTCCAACTGCCGGAATTATTCCTTGCTCATATAGAATTTTTTTTATGGTCTGAAAAATCTCGGAGGCACATCTTATTGCATCGTGAAAAGACGAAAATCCAGCGGGAACAATCATATATTCTTGGAAATCCACATTCCATCCAGCGTGTTCTCCACCGTTTATCACATTGCATAGTGGAACAGGTAAAGTTGAGCCGAAAACTCCACCTATATACTCAAAAACCTCTATTTTTAGTGTATTTGCAGCTGATTTTGCACAAGCTATGGATACACCTAAAATTGCGTTTGCTCCAAGATTTGATTTGTTTTTCGTCCCGTCTAAACTTATGAGGATTTCATCTATTTCTCTTTGTTTATCTGCTCTCATTCCTAAAATTGCCTTGCGAATGGTTGTATTTACATTTTCTACTGCTTTTTTCACTCCTTTGCCGAAGAACCTTTTTGGGTCTCCGTCTCTTAATTCAACGGCTTCTTTTTTGCCTTTTGACGCTCCCGATGGAACTATTGCTAATCCTTTCCCGCCTCCTTTTGTTTGAACTTCTACCGCTACCGTTGGATTTCCTCTTGAATCAAGAAACTCAAAAGCCCTGACATCTGATATTACTAAGTCATCGTGGCTCATAAATCAAAAATTTTTTGAATTTTTCACAGAAAATATTTTTTTCGTCTTGTTTTCTATTTTTTTTGTTGTGAAGGAAAAAGTATTAACTTTGTCTCCGATATTTTCTTATTTATTTTTTTCTCTCTTATTTTCTTCTCTTTCTGCTTTTAATTTTTCTTGTGTTTTGGCTGACGTTTCGTATCCTCGTGAGCTTTTCGTGATTGGAAAGAAAATCCCATCAGTTCGGCTTTACAATCAGTATGGAGAAATTGTGGATTTGGAAACTTTGGTGAAAAATAGTGGTAAAAAAGTTGTTATTTTAAGTCCGATTTATTCAAATTGTCCTCATGCTTGCAATCCAATAACTCAAAGTTTAAAAGATGTTGTAGATGAAATTACAAAAAGGGGTAGAAATGATTTTCTTGTTATATCTTTATCTTTTGATGAAAAAGATACAAAGGATGATGTTGAAAGATTTATAAAAAGGAATGAGATAGAGGATTTTGTTTCAGCAGGGACTTGGTTTGTTCTTTTTGGACCTGATTTTCAAAAAATTCTGGATGCAATTGATTTCAAAATAGAAAGAAAAGGTGAGATAATAGATCATCCTAATCTTATAGTTTTTCTTGCGAATGATCTTCGGATTTCGGGTTTTCTTTACGGTACATATTACTATGTTGATGATGTTGAGAGGAAATTAGATGAAGTTGGACGTACTACAATATTTTTTGTGTTGTTGAGAAATTTTTTCCCTATTCTTTTGGTTTTCGCTATTGTTTCCTTAATTTTGGTTTCCGTCTTTGTTTTCAAAATGTTTTTACCACAGTCAAGAAAAGATGATTTGTCTTTAAAAAGGTAATTTATTTTTTATTTTTCTAATCTGTTTTTATTCCAATAGTACTTATGGAATGAAAGATAAGGCAGGAGATTTTGGGGTAATCTCTTATAATTTTGTCCAAGTATAAATCCTGCGTGTCTCATGAATTCATATGCAGCAACATAAGGGAGGTAAAAGAGGAATTTTGTCAAGCCCAATTCCTTCAAGCAGAATTTGATCTCCTCATAAATAACTTTGATACTTTCCTTGTAGTTGCCTGCTTTTAAATCTAAGTCTTTCAGAGATGCGCCTGAATCAAAAAATCTCTGAAATACTCTGATAAGTGAATAGTTGTGTGAATGATAAACGATTGATTTTGGGTTATAAACAATTTTGTAGCCGTGTTGGATAACTTCTTTTGACCATGCTTGGTCCTCGCTCATTATTAGGTCATCGGGGAATCTGAACCTCAGAAGAAGTTCTTTTCTCATAGCTGAACTTACATTAGAGAAAAAAACATCTTTGAGCATCAGTTCCTTTTTGTTCTTTTTTTCTTTTACTTGATAAGTATCTGGGTAATGAACAGACAAAAAACATTTTTCCATGATACTTGCATCTTCGTGTGGGATTTGTTTGCTATATACTCCTGCGACTTTTTCATCTTCTTTTAATGGTCTAATGAGTTCATTTAGCCAATTTTCATTTGCTGGCGTAGCGTCTTGTGATAGCAAAACTAAAAACTCGCCGTTTGCTATATTAGCGGCGTAATTCCTTGTTTTTCCGTGTCCGAAATCAGAAGGATTTATTTTGATAAGTTTTGCTGATGTGTTTTCCAAGCAAGATAACGAACCATCTGTGGTGCCCGAATCTATGACTATCACCTCAAAAGCATCTTCTGTTTTCTGATTAAAGACTTGGCGAATAACCTCTCCGAATCTTTTTCCCGGATTTTTTGTAAGGATAATTATTGAAACCATATTGTGCAATAATTAATTATATTAAGATCAAGTTAGCATCAATCAATTAAGGCTCTAAAAATCCGTTTTTTATACAATTTGAGCATATAATATCTGGGACAATTTCTCTTTTCTTCACTATACTTCTTGCTCGCCGGAACATCTGGTTGTTCCAAACTTTAATTGCACCTCCTTCAAGGAATACATTTCCAAAATCATATTTTTCAGGATAAACTCCACAGCATGATGAGACAGAACCATTCCAATTTACAATGAGCTGGGTATACAGAAATGCACAGCTTTTTTTAAAGAACTTTCTCCGATACTTTGAAAACTTATCCGAAAGCCAATTGGAATACTTGGTTTTCTTTTCCTCGTCGCTTAAAAAGATTTCTTCACCCATATCAGCCCTTGCAGGTAAAAGTCTTAGCCTTACTTTTAATTCCTTAGCCATCTGTTTTGCTTTCTCTATCTCATGTTCATTATGCCTCATTATTAAAAACTGCCAAACAACCTCGGGATTTTTCTTCTTCATCTCCTCCTTCTTCCTCAATATGAGTTTCAAGTTCTCTATTACCTTTTCAAAAGAACCTCCAACTCTGTATTTTTGATAAGTTTCCTCACTTGCTCCATCTATGGAAGCTATTAGCTCATCAAGCCCTGAATTTATCATATTCTCCACAGCACTTTCAGATAAAATTGTGAGATTTGTACTGATTCTTGTTCTTATACCTAATTTATGTGCGTATTCTACCATCTTAAAGATTTCCTTGTTTAGGAGAGGTTCTCCCCAGTTATAAAGGTCAACTTGGATAACATAATCTTTAACTTCATCTATTATCTTTTTGAATGCTTCAAATTTCATAAAGCCTTTACTCCTTGATTTATCTCCATTTCCAGTTGGACAAAGCGGACACTTTAAATTGCAAACACTTGCGGGATCAACATAAATTTTAATCGGATAACCTATAATTCTTTCGGTTTTTAGCAGATATTGCAGATATACCGCAATTGCGTTCAAGAGTTTCTTTGGTGTTACATATTTTGAAAAAAATAACTTGGAAATGGTAATAAGATATTCTTTGAGGACTAAATCCATCATGAAAATATAACAAATCTTCAAAATAGATGTAATTTTCTCAAAAATTTTTTTCAAAATAAATGTAATTTCAAAAATTTTCACATCTTCAAGATTTCTGACCGAAGAAGATACCTATGCTTGGACCAAGACTTGCACGGATGAAAAAGGCAATAGGCAATAAAGCAAAAGTGAGCATGCCCCCAGCTATCCGTAGCATCCGAAGGAGAATTTGTTTTGGTACCGAGCAGGAAATACCAGATGTGGAACTTGGAAACAGAGAAAGGCTCAGATGACCCACCTCATCCAGAATATGCACAGATTCCCATAGTCTTAGTCGGAACCCGCTTCTCTCAAGTAGTAGCCTTATACCCTCTGATGTGGGAAGAGAAACATGCCGAGGAGCATCCGTAACGGCTGCCCATCTGGAACCCAGCAGCCTGACTTGCCCACTGTTAATTAGTGGAACCACAATTACGCACCATCCGTCAGGACGCAGTGTTTTGTGAACTGTATGCATTACACTGATTGGATTCCGCAAATGCTCTACGACATGAAAGAATGTGACGATGTCAATAGAGCCTTGCGCTATGGGTATGTTCTCTGGTAAAGCCTGGATGGCGGTTAAGCCGAAATGATTTTTGGCAATCCGCAGCGGTCGGCGATCCATATCTAAAACGATACAGCGAAATCCTGTTTTCTGAAAGAAATGTGTGCGATGTCCAGTTCCTCCGCCAACATCAAGAAGCCGACCACGCCGTAGCCCAGTAACATTTATAGTCTGCTGCACAGAGTGGCGATAGATTGGATGATAAAATAGAGTAGTTTCTAATACGTAAAACAATTGCGAGAGCAAACCTGTTTTGGGACCTTGATCGAAGGCATAAATCTCGGGGTAGGCTGCAATTAGCTCCTCATAAGATGGCATAGGATCTAATACGGCGCTCCCACAAACACAGCATCGGCGGAATGTCCAGTCCTTTGAGCTTATTTTAAGGCGATCCCGAACATTTTGGAATATTGGTTCGCCCAGCTGACCCTGACAATATACGCAAAGAGTATCGCTTGTTCTCATCTTTACATTAGTCTATCCAATTTTTTTTATATTTTAGTTTGTTCAATTTTGTTTATCAATCCTTTAACTCTTTTGATTTTTGTTGATAGGTTTTACCTCTAACATAAGTATTGAGAACATAAAAGAGTTGAAAATACCTTGAATTGATATAGCAACAAGAACTAATGATGGAACTAATTTTCGCATAGTTATCTGGTAGTTAAGTTCTTTAAATCCAACCTCATACCATCCATAAACACTCCATATGACCCCCGCAACGCCAATTACTCCTATAAGAAGTGATACTATAAGAAGCTCCTCTAAGGAGAATCTTTTTATAATTTTGAATAGCCTGTCGTTGTAGGGTAATATCCCAGAATTATGAGCATATATTTTTGCAAAAAAACCCACAAATATGGTCTGGAATCCCAATATCATAAGGAAAGCCATCACTAAAAGAGTATGAACATCAAAACCTGTGATTCCTTTGATGATAACGGGTCCTGGAATTAGAGCAACCATACCGATAAAGCCTATCAAAGCCATGATTATTCCGGGAACTATAAGGAGCCAGAATGGTGAATGAAGCAACATAAATCTCAGATGCCTCCATCCATCTCTCCATCTTCTCAAATGAGGAGGGCGACTCCTTCCTGCTTTGTAGTATGTGATAGGAACTTCTGTGATTTTCAGACCAGCTAACTTAGCTTTAATTATCATCTCTGATGCCCATTCCATCCCAGTTGTTACCAGGTTTAGAGCTAATATCTTATCTTTTCTGAAAGCTCTCATACCGCAATGGAAATCACTGATATTTACCTTGAAGAGAAACTTCCCAATAGCGGTCAATATCGGATTTCCTATCCATCTATTTAACCAAGGCATAGCTCCTGGCATTATTTTCCCTTTCAATCTTGTTCCCATGCAGACATCATATCCTTCCCTTAATTTTTCTATCAGTGGGAAAGCTTCATCAAAGTGATAACTATCATCGCTGTCTCCTAACAGTATGAATTTTCCTTCTGCATGTTCTATTCCGCACATAATAGCTGCACCATAACCCCGAATTGGGCAATGAACAACTCGTGCTCCGAGACTTTTTGCAATCTCCTGACTCCCATCAGTTGAGCCATTATCTGCCACAAGTATTTCCCCATCTATATTGTATTCTGAAAGAAGTTTTTTAGCTCTCTCTATACATTTACCTATGGTTTCAGCTTCATTCAAACAGGGCATCAAAATTGTAAGCTCTTTCATATTTGTAATCTATATATATATCGTTATTTTCTATTTTATACTTGGTCTATAATCTTTCCTTTTCTTGTAATTTTACTTCTGAGGCGATGTAAAATGCAGAAATCTATTATTTTTGTGATTTTGTATAAATTTAACAGTCCATTGTTAAAAATTTGTTATTTCATTAAAATAAAATTATTTGTAAGAAGATTTTAATATGCATAGGTGTTTGAAAATTGCTATCAAACCTTCCCGTGAGATAAGATGGCTTTGCTTTAATGCTGGAAAACTTTTCAACTGTGCTAACTACCTCATCAAAACTGGTTCTGCCAAACCTAATATCTATGACCTTTACA
>Ga0079995_1073577_pt1 | contig 12390 bp, 16 predicted proteins | sample FaiFalFF_MnMetaG_2_FD_69198 | JGI IMG/M metagenome (GOLD analysis project Ga0079995, IMG submission 69198) | Freshwater microbial communities from Yellowstone National Park, Wyoming, USA - Fairy Falls C (FF_Mn_C) (SPADES assembly) (version 4) | ecosystem: Environmental > Aquatic > Freshwater >... | reverse complement strand
CGCCTCAAATACGCCGCCTCCCTCGAAAGCCTCTCAACAATCTCCTTCTTCCCTGCGGCCTCGGCCAAGGCATGCATCAAAGTCTTCCCACTCCTCATGATAATGTAAAGGATTGAGAGGAAGTAGGTCTGCTCCTTCTCAGCCGCAGCCCTCCTCTCCGAGTCCGCCAGCCTCCTCCAAAGCCCGGCAACCGCGGCCGCAAACCCCGCAATAAGTATGTAGGCCCAGTACTGTAGAACGAACGCGATAAATGCCTGCGGCTGAATCATCAGCTTATCAACTCTAGGTCGACGCCGAAGGTCTTAGCAACTTGCTCGGCCTTCTCATCAACCTCAAGCCCCGCCGCAACCCAGCGCACGCTCCCCACAACACCCTCAACCGATGTCTTCTCGATGTCCAGCCTCTTCACAGCGGAGTTAAGCAGCTCGGAGGGGCTGACCCTGTAGAAAACCATGTAAATCCTCGTCTCGGAGCGGTCCCCCTTGACGGCTACAAGGTCGAGGACGTATTCGGCGCCGCTGATGCCGCGGACCTTAACCCCAAGCCTAACCACATAACCGTTCAAAACAAGCTTCCTAACAAGCATCTTCAACGGGTCTGTTGACAACAACACACTTAACCCCTCCTCGGTCAGGCCGTACTTCATCAAAACAATCTGTCCCGCGTTCTTAACATGGTCCTGCCATCCACAGGACACACATCTGACGTTGCTCCGCGGCTCCTCAAAAACAGCACCGCACTTCCCGCAGATAAATCGGTAGTCCATGACATTGAGCGCCCCCAACCCCTCACCGCATTTTGGGCAGGAAGTAAGCTTTCCGACAGCAACGTCGGGTATAAGGGCCCCACACCCATGAAGATATACGGGTGATTTTGATATGTTCTCGGAGCCGCAGGACGGACACGCCGTTTTCGGCACAAGCTTTCTTCCTCCACACCTCGCACATGTTAGGATTTTAGACTCAAACTCCGTTCTAAGCATCCCCTTCTCAACCAGTCCTTCAAGCCTCTCCATCAAGCCCTCGGCCGAAACCTCTTCTCCCACCGGAATGACTGGCACGACAACTCCCGCATCGTTTACGTCAAAGACCTTGGCGAACCCGTCCTCCCCCGCCGCATTCTTTATCGTGTTTAGGAGGCCGAGCTCTTCGGCCGTTAGGCTAGGCGACGACAACCTGCCAAGACCTTCTGAACTCTTCAACCTTTCCTGCCAGCTGCTCTGCACTCCACCTCTCACCTGACTCGACAAGAAAATCTATTATGGCGTAGCGCTTCTCAAACTTCTCCCTTAAATCCTTATCGCGTGTCAGCGCCGGGGAAGCGACGACAAGCTGTCTCCACGTCTCGGGGAAGAATCTGTCCATCCCAGTGTCGTACCACGAAATAAGGCTTTCCTGCCCAACCCTCTCAACCTCCCAGATACTCAGCACACGCCTCCCCTTCGGGGTCCCCCTGATGAGCACCACAACGTCAAGGTATGAGAGCTCATCCCTCTGAACACCCATGCTCACAGATGTAAGCCTCTGATAAACATCCTCCAAACCCTCTGCATGTATTGTCGAGGCCATGCCGTGACCTGTTGCGGCCGCCGAGAACATTACCTGCGCCTCAGTACCCCTAACCTCGCCCACCACCGTATAGTCGGGCCTGTGTCTGAGGCTGAGGCGGAGTATGTCTGCGAGGCTGTAGGCGGTCTCACCTAAAGTCCTCCTAGTCACAAACCTGTGCCAGTTCTTATGCCATGAGAGGTTTATCTCCGGGTGGTAGTCCTCCAGCGTTAATATCTTCCAGCTAGGTGGCAGGAGCTGTAGGAGGGCTGAGAGGAGGGTTGTCTTCCCGCTGCCCGTCGGCCCCGCAATCATGACAAACTTCTTCTCCTCCATCATTGTCCAGAGATATGCGGCGGCCACCTTGCTGATCGTGCCGTTACGTATGAGGTCGATGATAGTATAGGGTGAGCGTGGGAACTTCCTGATGGTTATGGTGCTTGTACCTGGCGTGAGTTCTCCCGCGTAGGTTAGGGCTATTCTGTCGCCGTCATGCGTCATTACCTCGGCCGATGGCTTCGCTATGCTCAGCTCCGCACCGTTCCTCTCAGCCAGAAGCCTAGCCTGCCTGTCCAGCTCCTCACCCGTGAAAACTATGTTGGTCTCGATCCAGCCGAGGTCTGGGTGTGCTCTATGAATTACGTAGGCTGGCCCGGGCTTGGTGACGGTGATGTCCTCCAGCCTTTCATCCCTTATCAACGGCTCAAGCTTCCAACTCCCCTTCAAGTCCTTCAACACGTGGTAGGTGACAGCTTTGAGGCGGTTCTCCTCCAACTCAAGGTCCTTGAGGAGCTGGTGAGGCTCGACACCCTTTTTCACGTAGGCTTCCTCCACCTCCTTCACGATTCCCTTTAACTCATCGTCAAGCTCCGGCTCCGCAACCAGATACTTGTAAACCCCTCTGTCGTTGACTATTTGGACCCTGAGAAGCTCGTCGACAACGTATTCGTCCAAAACCTCTGGACCAGGGGCCGCCTCAACAGCCTTCTCCTCCTCAACCTCAACAACCTCTTTCCGAGACCGCCTAAAGACGAAAAAAAGCCCAACTCCGACGGCTGCGAAGACGCCGAAAACCAAAGCCATGTTGACAAGGCTCTGGGATGCAAACCTGACCAGCGACTGGAAATAGTTTACAAAGTAGGAAACGATAAGACGGGCCGTCTCCGCAACCATCTGGACCGCGTCCAACTCAGATTCCAGAAAGCTAATGAGCATCTATCTTTAAAAACCTTCCCAAATAAACCTGATTAGCCATCATACTGTATAACGGAGACGCTACTAAAGAGATACGCTGTACGAAAAATATTATATCATGCGCCGCGTTAGTTAAACATGGTTGGTTCGATTTGATGGTGCTTGTAAACGAGGAGTCATGCTTAAAAATCGTGGAGATGATCGGAGGTGAAAAAGCCGTTAGCGTGGTAAAAACCCTTCTCAATAAGCCTGCCCTAACCGATGAAGAAATCTCAGCCTTAACAAACGTAGACGTCAAGGAGGTTAGGAGGATACTTCATAGGCTAGGTGATGTTGGGGCTGTCTCCTACGAGGTTCACAGGGACAAGGTTACCGGGCACCGGGTTTTTAAGTGGAGGGTTCAGCAGGAGCAGCTTGTCGGCTACACGAAAACCCTGATGAGAAAGGTTTTGGAGAGGCTGAGAGACCGTCTTGAATACGTTGAAAACAATCAGCTATACTGGTGCGGGACATCGGGCTGCCCAAAGTACAACTTTGAGGAAGCGATGCAAACTCTTTTCAAATGCCGTAAATGCGGCAAACCCCTAAACCTCTTCGACAGCACGGAGTTCGCCGAGAGGTTAAGAAAAAAGATAGCAGAGCTTGAGGCCAACCTAAAATAGCTTGATGGGTTTGCTGGCTGTTTTCAGGCTTGGGCACAGAGTTCAGAGGGACAAAAGGCTCACGACCCACGTCGCTTTGGTGGCTAGGGCCTTCGGAGCAGATAAAATGTTCTACAGCGGGGATAAAGACACAACAGTCGAAAAAACAGTTGAGAAGGTTGTGAAAAAGTGGGGCGGAGGCTTCACGGTAGAGTACGTGGACCGGTGGCGGCCATTTCTCAGAGAGTGGGGTGGAGCCGTGGTACACCTAACCATGTACGGCCTTCCTTTAAAACAGGTTATCGACGAGCTCCGACCTTTAAGGGATGGCATGCTTGTTGTCGTCGGCGGGATGAAGGTGGAGCCCGAGGTTTTCAAGACCTCAGACTACAACGTGGCTGTTACGAGCCAGCCCCACAGTGAGGCTGCAGCCCTCGCCGTCTTCCTCGACTGGCTTCATCAAGGCCGAGAACTCGAAATATCATTCCCCGACGCAGAGCTCATAGTTGTTCCTAGCCCTCGCGGCAAAAAGGTTGTGCGGAAGCAGACTACTCAATCCTGAGGTTGACGAAGGGCGTCTGGCGGATAAGCTTTCTGAAGGCCTGGCCCGTGCCCTCGTAGAATTTGCTGAAGAACTCGTAGACGTGGAGCCTCATGGCCTGTATGAAGACCAGCATCCCTTCCAGCAGCATTATACCGATGTTTCCGACCAACAGCAGCGGCAGGGAGACGAGCCCCAAGGCCTCCCAAGCGGTGTTGAGTAAGAGCAGGAGCGCGGCGTGAACTATCAGAAGGATGGTTAGACGGCTGTAGGAGATTGTGTTGGAGAGGAAGTGAATAATGTTCTCAAGTACCTCGAGAAGCCCTGCGCCGACGGACGCTATAATACTTGTTCTATGTCCCAAGCCCGCTATCCCTACGACATACCTGCCGAAGAGTAGTATGATTATGCATGCAACAGCCCCGTAAACACCAACAGCACCGACGAGATTTGTTGGAAGGTTTAGTAGGGGTGCAGGGTTGGTGGACGTAAATATCGACTGGATATCGCCCCCAGCTCCGAAAAACGCCAGCGCGAAGAGTATTCCGAAAAGATACATCGCCAGAGAAGGGGCTTTAACGGACAAAGCCTCACCGGCCTCACCCTCCTTCAGATGCTTAACGATGGATAGGACGTAGCCTACGATTATGTGCACCACCCCGAGGAGTATTGTGAAGATTAGTAGGCGCTGGACCTCGGCTATGTTGAACTGTTTTGCCTCACCATGCTCCTCTACCAGGTGGAGCAGCTCCGGCGAGCCTATCAAGCCCCCTACCTTGAACCCAAACGCCTCACCGAGAAGGAACCCAGCTACGGCGGCGGAGGCCCCGAGGAAGGCCAGCAGCTTAGCCCACTCCCGCAGGTCCCCGACCACACGCCTCATCATGTACAGTGCGAATGCAAGAATGACAAGCCCCTGCCCAAGGTCAGCGAACATAATCCCGTAAAAGATTGTGAAAAATATCGAGACGTAGGGTGTTGGGTCTATCTCCCCGTATTTGGGCGGGCCCTGTATGAGTGTAATCTTTTCGAATGGTTTAACGGTCGAGCTATTGTTCATCAGCGATGGTTTCTCATGGTGTTTGCCTCCGCCGGACTCGATGTAGACAGGGTATTTGCTCCCAACGGTTTTTTTGAAGTCCTCCAGCCTTTCCAGCGGCACATACCCCTCTGCAATTGCGAAAGAACGCAGGTCCCCGGCCCCAGCGAGCCGTGTTAAAGCCTCTCTAACCAGCGCGTATCCATCCCTGAGCGAAACAAGCTCGGCCCCCTTCTCCGCCACCAGCCGGGCCAGCTCATCCTCAACAAGTTCTAACTCTTTCCTAAGCGATTCAGTCTCGGCCAAAACCTGGGCCGCTGCGTCCTTTAGGTTCTGGGGGTAGCCCGAGGGTATCGTGAGGGGCTTTACACCCAACCCCTTCAAAACCCTCTCAACGTTCTCAGCCTCTGAAGCCTTCGAGACAATAAGGATAACCGTGACACCGTTAGACGGGTATGTTAGGACGCTGGACGAGGGAAGAGACCTCTTTATCTCGCCAATCTCCTGACCCGAAGCAATCCCGACAAAAATGTGAAACCTTCTAAACTTTTTCAAAACATCTATGTCAAGGTCAAGCTTTGCGAAATACTTCAGGGACGTGTAAAGCGCCTGTGTTTCGTTGAGCCGCTCAACTAGGCCAGCCTTTCTCTCCAGAAGTTTGTTAAGCGTCTCAACCAACGGCTTCGACCTACTATCCAAACGGTCCAGAAGCTCCTTAAGCCTGTCTGCTGAAAATTCTCTGGGCTCTGGTATGCCTCCGCCGAAAAGCTGGTCAAGCAGACCAACTGTGTCCCTTACCCCAAGCTCCTGTATAAGGGCCTGGGTCGAGACATAGCCTAGCTCAGCCCTCCTCTCCATCTCGTAGAGCTGCGGATCCCTGTACTTCGGCTTCTCGCGGGGGTGGAAGTCCTCGAACTTAATCAGGTCCTCGACTAGTTCTTCAGCCCTGTGCCTTGGTGCGATAACGGCTACCTCCACCACCTGAGCTAGACCCAAGCCAACCAGATGGCCCCACAGACCGCAACAATATTAATCCTATGCTTTGTGGCTTAATTTTTAATTGCACTGTTTTTGTTCTCTTTTTATGTATTGGAGGGGTGTTGAGGGCGTGTCCATTTACTCATAGGCCCACCTCACTAGGATCTTTAGGCAGTAAATTATGATCCATAGGAGCGTTCTCGTCTTTATTGATTCCTCCCTCCTCGTTTTCAGCCTGTCTCCGAACTCTACTGTAGTGTTCCGAATACTCTTTCTCCGACGCCCCTATACGCGTATAGGGCTTCATCGTATGCCCTATACCTAACCCTAACATCTATGAATAGTTCATGCAAGGCCTTCAGCCAATCCGTAAACTTCGTCGTAATCCATGAAGCGCAGTAGCCTGAAGAGCATCTTCAACACCAAGGCCTTAGCGTAAAGCCTAGGGTTTTCAAAATGTTTATAACTATCTCTGGTGGATGATTGTTGAAGGATGTTTGGAGCTGGCGCCCCCCCGGTTGTGAGGTTTTTAAGGGCTTTACTGTGTTTGATGTCTTGAGGTATGTTGATAGGGCAACTCCTATTATCGGTGAGGATGATTCTGTTATCAAGGCTCTTGTGGTTCTTAAGGCTTTGGAACCCGCAGCCATACTAGTCGTTAACAAACGGGGAGAGGCAGTAGGTGTTCTTGGAATATACGGTGTCTTTACGCTCCTTCACGAGGTTGGTTCAACAAGCCCTGAGAAGCTTTGGGCAGCCCTATACAAAACCTCTGTATATGATGTGGATTGGCTTAATCTGCCGGTTGAAACAACTGTGTCTCTTGAGGACTTGGTGGCTGACATGCGTGCGAGAGGGTTGGGTTTTGCATTGGTCCGCCTCGGCGAGACCATACAACTAGTAAACATTCTTGATGTCTCTAGTTTCCTAGTGTCTTCTGAGGCTCTTGAGAGAACGTCGCTTAGGCTTGTGGACATAGCTACGGGGAATGTTGTGTCGGTGGGATGGGATTTGACATTGTTTGATTTGATGGGTGTGATGCTGCGTAGGAGGGTTAGGCGTGTGGTGTTGGAGGGAGGGGAATACGTAATAACAGACAGAGGGATAATGCAATGCCTCGTCTCAAACCAAGCCCTGGAGATGCTAAGAGACAATCCTGAAAAGCTTATGAATACACCGTTGGATGAATTGACACAATATGTAGGGAGGCCCGAAATACTAAGCGGAGACACACATATATCTACAGCGTTCAAAAAACTGGTGGAGAAAGAACCATACACAGTACTGACAGAGGAGAGAAAACACATACTAACACCATGGGACATAACCAAGCTATTGTAAGAGGTTAAAGGTTAAGAGTTTGAACAAGTGAAAAAATCATGCAGCGAGGTTTGAAGGGTTTATCTTCACATAACCTTACAGCCGAGGAGTTGGCCTTGCTTAACGTAATAAATAGTATGGCTGGGGTTTATGGTTTAGCCAGAGTATTCTATGTCAACGCTGATGGCACCGTCGTACCGCTCATTGATGTTGGTGAGTAATCCTCGGCTGAGGAGTTGATGGAGAGGCTTGACATGCTGGTTGACAAGGGTCTTCTTAAGTCGGAGTTTGACGCGAAAATCCTAACATGCAGAAGATGCGGAGATAGACGGCTTACGCTGAAGACTGCATGTCCCTTATGCAGCTCAGAGGATGTCTTAAAATCCAATGTATACTTCCATGGATGCGGAGCCCTGGTACCTGAAGAGGCTGTCGGGAGGCTTATTCCCTGCCCTAAGTGCGGCGTTGATGTGGGGTCTGTAAAAGGGCCGGAAAACGGTTTTGTCTGTAATTCATGTAGTGGTGTCTTTAAGTGGTTGCGTGTTTTCGTCGAGTGTCTATGCTGTGGGTGGAGCGATGTGGTTGAGAATGCGGGTCAGGTCGTTTTGAGGAGGTATGGCTTGACGGAGGAGGGGCTCAGTATATTGGTGTCTACCGACCCTGTGAAGAAGCTTGTAAGGAGGCTGGTTTCGGAGGGCTTCACGGTTATGCGGGATGTGAGGGTCCGGGGAATCAGCGGGGCCGACTATGTTCTAGATGTTGTAGCCGTTAACGTGGCCCATCTCGAAAGCAGAATATACATGGTGTTCAGGAGGGTTGGCTTCATAGAGCTACTCGATACAGCTGTTAAGAAGATGGACATTGATAAGAGCTTGGTTAAGGGTGTTGTTGGTAACGTTCGCTGGGTTGCGGCCGGCCCAGAGGTCGAGCCCGAAGCCGAGAAGATCGCGAAAACCTTCAGCGTAGACGTAGAGATAGTCTAACCATATACACACAATGTCAGGTGTTTAAAACAAGATTCTAAACCCGCCATGGCTTCTGAGGCTGCTTGAAGTTGTTTGTCACATGATACATAACACCTCATACCCTAATCCTTTATATATTAGGGTGTAGAATCTTTGTTAAGCAGAAGGTAGCTTAACGCTACCACCATCCCGAGTAAGTACGATGAACCGGGGGTGAGGGCCGCCTTAGGGCTTTCGCCCGATGAAGGCCGGCGTCGGGGTGGGGACGCATAGGCCACAAAGGAGATGGCAAGGGTAGGAGAAAGTAGAAAAATCCAAAACACCTCTCCTACGAGTCCTGGCTGGACTCCCACCCCACATACATTTATGGGGTGGCTGGGGAGGTGGGTTTGGCCTTGGGCTGGGGCTGCGGGATACCCGAGTCCCTAGGGATATGTGTCGCGGGTTACCCGGACATAAATCCCTACGTCCCCGCTCTATGTGGAGCCACCCTTGGGCGAACGTCGCGGGCTACCCGGACTGCTTAGCCCACAGGCCGCGGGTTACCCGGGCCATCCACATAGAGGTTTATGGGGCGGGCCCAGTCAGGGCGGATGCCCGGAGAAGCCTACAACCGCATAAGTGTCTGGAGTTGTCTCCGCACTTATAACGGCTGTTAGGGCTATCTCCGGGAACGACGACTCCAGACAACAACCCAACAATGACAACAAAGCCCTCTTTCCCACACACCCCGATAGGAGGCACCTCCCACGGAGCATATCTCCGGCGGGAGGTGTTATATTCCTCCTGTCGGGGATAATGTTATGGGTCTTGGGCCTCCCGGGAAAGCCATGACTGAAATGGTCGTGGCGGCTCCTGCTCCCGGGAGCTTAAACAATACTGGTTTGGTTGAGGGGGCGGGGGATGGGTTTGGGTGCCTTACATCCCCCGACAAGGCCCAGGCACCCGTGGGGGAAGGGGTTAATAGATTTTTCTGCGACGTACATCGAAGGGCTAGGAACGGTGAGGGATACAGGATAACATTCACAACGGATGGGGTAACGTTCAGGCATGTAGACAGCTTCACCGACATCCCGGCAAAAGAGGGGGACAAGATATACATAGACACAATACCACTAAACCATACAGATGATGCAATACGGCTTCTAAAACGCGGTGTGGAGCTCTACTGCCTACGACGGTTAACACTGGTAGAGAAGAAGCGTGAGGAACTCAAGCTGCCAAAGACGACCAGAGGCGACATCAAGACATTAATGAGTCTAGAGGAACAATGGTTCAGGAAACTTTCAGAAGACTTCCTGACGATGCGTAGGTTGATATCGTTTCATAGGTCTCTGTTGAAGACACATCAGCAGCTTGAGAATAAGCGTAAGGCTGTCTCAGAGGACGAGAGAAATATACTGAAACCGGCTATTAAGGCCTTAGAGGAGCAGATGGATGAAATGGCTAAGCAGATAGCCGAGGAGGCCAGTAGAAGATACCCTGCCTACAACAAACTCGTTAAAGAATTGAGTATAGACGGAAACACTACAGCCATGGAAGCTCTGGCTGAGATACTGACTTACCTTGACCCCTCCAAAGGATTTAGAAAAGCATCAAACCTCTTAGGACTATTCAAACCAATACGTAGAAAGAAAAAGATATATGACGGCCGTCTTAGACAGGCGTTGCAAAGATTAACGTCATCGGTGAACAACATTACACCATTACAGATGACGGCAAAGATGGAAAAACAAACACTCCACAAAATATGGAAAACATACAGACAGGAAACCCAGGGGAGGCTGGCCATACTGGCGCAGGGATAAAACCCGGAGGTCGGTATGATAGCTGAATTAACGCGCACCCCGCTGTTGGGTGTTGTGACTACACATTTAACGTCCGGCCTCCTTTTGGGTTTCCTAAATGTTGCTTGGTGTGGCCCAGCCAAACCCCCTCTTCCCTCCCTTTTCATGCTTATTGTTTTAGCTTTTTTAATTGGATTCACCTCTTCCTCCTAATGAGGGGGTTTTGTTTGTTTTTGCTGTTGCGGCCGTTGGGTGGTTTTGCCACGGGCTTTCTGGCCACGTTTTTCGCTTGTCAGTTTTCAGGCTACAGGTCAGCCATTAAGATTCCTGGTGAGCAGGAGTTGGCGGACTTCACGTTAACGGACCAGTTAGGCAGTTCGTTCACGCTCTCCTCTGTCAAAGGCAAGGCCATCTTGATCTAAGTGTTTTAAATTGTGGTGGGGTTGGTAGGCCGTATAGGGTTACCTGTATGTATGTTGTGTTTCTTGCTGTTGTGAGGTATCTTTTCAGTATGCCGTATGGGCAGCTTGAGGGTTTTACACAGGCTTATACCAAGACTAATGGATTAGGAGGCGTATTCTTGCTGACAGATGCTAAGGTATGCAGAGAGTAGGACGTCAGCAACTATACTCAAGATGTTTGGTGAGAGAGGGTGGAGTATGTTTATGGGCTATGGTAGAAGATGGGCCGTAGAGACAGCATTCTCAACATACAAAAGACTATACGGAGAAAAAACCATGTCAAGAAACATAGAAAACATAGAAAGAGAGCTAAAAGCAAAAGCATACATTTACAACATACTAATAAGCAAGCAGGTAAGATAAGATGTGACAAACAAAAGAAAAAAACAGAGAGGTAGAATTAGGCCACAAAGCACTGTTTTCTGCATTATGGCTTAATTTTTAATTGCTATGTTTTTGGGAACTAAACTATCTATGTAGTTAGCTAAAACAATTACTTGTGATGGTTTTAATGACAGGCCCGGGGTTCATAGGTATTTATTCAGCTACATATCGGTTGATGTAAGGGGGTTTGGGATGAACCTCGAATTTATCGAGATAGTTCTTTTGGTTGCCGCGGCGTTTTTCGCCATGCTGGCGGTCGAACAGAACAGGCTCATCAGGAGCGTTATGAGCCTCTTTGGTTACACAGCAACTCTTGGTGTGTTATTCTTCGTTCTAGGTGCCTACCCTGTCGCAATCCTCCAACTGCTTGTCTACGCTGGCGGGATAGTGGCGCTCTTCCTATTCGTCATACTTCTGACAAGAGGTTTTGAGGAATGAGGGCCGCGGAGGTTTTAGGGGCGGTAGCGACTGTTGCACTTGCATTCATAGTTTTGTCAGCCCTCGCCGGGCAGTCCCCCGCCTACAGCTATTGGAGGGAGGAGTCAGGCCGCCTAGTCCAATCAGATTTCCTAACTCTGTGGCGCAGCATCAGCAGCCTTTTGTTCGGGTCTCTTTTCCCTTTATTCATCGCTTTCGGGCTGGTCCTTTTAACACTTGTATTAGGTATTTCCGCCTTGCTTAGACGGGGTGAATGAGTTGGGGCTACCTGTCATCTATTACATACTTGTCTCGGCGCTTCTATTTGTCGTCGGCGTATACGCCCTCGCAACACGTAAAAGCCTAATCAAACAGGTAATCGGACTCGAGGTAATGGTTAACGCAGCACATCTCAGCTTCGTTGCATTGGCGACGAAGCAGGTCCCCGGACTCTCAGACCCTTATGCGCAGGCCTTCATACTGGTTTCATTAGGAGTTGGCGCAGCCGTGGTGGCTCTGGCTCTGCTCCTCAGTGTACAAGTCTATAGAACCTATAGGACCACCGACGTGACGAAGCTCAAAAGGCTCAGGAGGTAACCTGCACCTCGAGAAAGTAGTAGCGTGCCACTATCACCCATAGTTTTTAAGCTCTAGGGGAGTGTAATGGATAATCCATAGCTGGTGGCCGACGGAGGCGTGCTGTGGCTGGCTGGGGATGCCTTGGAGGGGCGGGTTTATCTCCCACGATTTAAGGGCTCCATCCTAGGTCAACACGTTTTCCTTGATGAGGGCGGTCGGTATAGTGGGTTATCGTCTGGCCGCTTTGCGGCATGTAAGATGCACGGAAAAAATGAACACGCCTAGCCCCTCATTAATGCGAGAAAGAGAGCCGCTGCCTTCAAACACCATACCTCTTAAGACGGTAAAGACCTAGCTGAAGAATTTCCCCTGAAGGAATCTGAACCTCGTAAACAGCTACTTCACCCTCCTCCGTCACGTCCAGTAGGTTGAAGCTGTTGCCCAACCTACCCCTAGTCCTCACAGAAGAAACCGTTCCCGCGTTAACCATCAACGTGTTCCCCACGGTAATAGCGTTACGTACATGGCGATGCCCCA
>Ga0079995_1115925_pt1 | contig 12393 bp, 9 predicted proteins | sample FaiFalFF_MnMetaG_2_FD_69198 | JGI IMG/M metagenome (GOLD analysis project Ga0079995, IMG submission 69198) | Freshwater microbial communities from Yellowstone National Park, Wyoming, USA - Fairy Falls C (FF_Mn_C) (SPADES assembly) (version 4) | ecosystem: Environmental > Aquatic > Freshwater >... | reverse complement strand
AGTAACGGGTGACGGGTAACGAGTGACGAGTAACGAGCAATAAAGCCCCCCATGCCTCACTGCCGTACCGCCCCTCCCTCCACCGGGGGCCGAAGACCGGGAACCGAGGACCGACTCTCCCATCCCCGTTCAGAAAGTGACGGAGTGACGAAGTGATGGAGTGACGAGTGGTGGGGGGAAATCCCCCAAAAAGCATAGGCAAGCAGGTAGGGATAGGAGAACGCCAAAGCCCCCCACGGACCGACCCCTACCCTCCTGCCTCATTGCCTTATTGCCTTACTGCCCGATTGCCTTCCTGCCCTTACCCTTCGCCCCCTCCCTCCACCGGGGGCCGAAGGCCGAAAACCGAGGGCCGAATCCCCCATCCCCGTTCAGAAAGTGACGGAGTGACGAAGTGACGGAGTGACGAGTAACGGGTGACGGGTAACGAGTGACGAGTAACGAGCAATAAAGCCCCCCATGCCTCACTGCCGTACCGCCACTCCCTCCACCGGGGGCCGAAGACCGGGAACCGAGGACCGACTCTCCCATCCCCTTTAAGCGGGTCTCGGTTTTCAAAGGGCATATCCAGGGCATCTGGAATGCCCTGACGTGGGAATGTTTCCATCCCCTTTAAGCGGGTCTCGGTTTTCAAAGGATGCCTGGAACGCCTTAGACGTCCTGTGGTCCCTGGCCGCCGGTTTCCATCCCCTTTAAGCGGGTCTCGGTTTTCAAAGTGGGCGGCTCCAGCCGGGCGACCCCGAGTTCAGGGCCGAGTTTCCATCCCCTTTAAGCGGGTCTCGGTTTTCAAAGCCTTGTATATGGACATGAGTGATGCGGAGGAGCGCTACGTTTCCATCCCCTTTAAGCGGGTCTCGGTTTTCAAAGGGTCGGCTTCTATAATCCATCGACCCATACGTTGCTGGTTTCCATCCCCTTTAAGCGGGTCTCGGTTTTCAAAGCCCTTAAGGTGGTTTTGCGTGCCTCGCACGGTAATGCCCGTTTCCATCCCCTTTAAGCGGGTCTCGGTTTTCAAAGCACTACGCCCGGCGGGCCCTTGTTGCCCGTCGGGTGATGAGTTTCCATCCCCTTTAAGCGGGTCTCGGTTTTCAAAGCGGATAGTTACAAGCACTGGGTGAGTCTGCTCATGTATTGTTTCCATCCCCTTTAAGCGGGTCTCGGTTTTCAAAGGCGAATTGAAAGCCAGCTTGTCAATATGGCCTGGGAGCTGGCCCAGTTTCCATCCCCTTTAAGCGGGTCTCGGTTTTCAAAGTTTGATGAGGTAGGGGCTAACTAACCTCTACCTCCGCCAAGTTTCCATCCCCTTTAAGCGGGTCTCGGTTTTCAAAGCCTTGTCGGGAATCTCAACCTCCGCGTCCAGGTCCACCAGTTTCCATCCCCTTTAAGCGGGTCTCGGTTTTCAAAGCGAGATTCGAGTACTCTCAAGACGAGGGTGCTTTACATAGTTTCCATCCCCTTTAAGCGGGTCTCGGTTTTCAAAGCTACTCTTTCTCAGGCGGCAGGGTTGCATTGTACGCGTTTCCATCCCCTTTAAGCGGGTCTCGGTTTTCAAAGCGATTGAGGAGGAGAAGTTGATAGAAGGCAAGTACGATGAGTTTCCATCCCCTTTAAGCGGGTCTCGGTTTTCAAAGGCATGAGGCTACTGACTCCCAATAGTCGAACCCGGTGTCCGTGTTTCCATCCCCTTTAAGCGGGTCTCGGTTTTCAAAGCAACGGAACATTGAACGTACGGTCGTTCTATGCCTCAGTTTCCATCCCCTTTAAGCGGGTCTCGGTTTTCAAAGGTAGAGGTAGAAGCTAACTGACCTCCACCTCCGGGGGTCGTGCAGTTTCCATCCCCTTTAAGCGGGTCTCGGTTTTCAAAGCTGGCTATTGAGTGATGCCCGCAAGCGGCTCAACGGTAAGTCGTTTCCATCCCCTTTAAGCGGGTCTCGGTTTTCAAAGGAGGGGGAGCATGACGAAAGGCGAACTAACCCATCAGATTGTGTTTCCATCCCCTTTAAGCGGGTCTCGGTTTTCAAAGTTGAGTGATGCCCGCAAGCGGCTGGCTATTGAGTGATACCCGGTTTCCATCCCCTTTAAGCGGGTCTCGGTTTTCAAAGCCATGCCCGATGGGCTCTTGTTGCCCGTCGGGCAATGATAGTTTCCATCCCCTTTAAGCGGGTCTCGGTTTTCAAAGACTAACCTTGGCCCCCGCCGGGGGAAATGGGAGCTTTATTTGTTTCCATCCCCTTTAAGCGGGTCTCGGTTTTCAAAGCTGATGGAAGAAGCAATGTGGAGAACCCATGGGTGGAAGGTTTCCATCCCCTTTAAGCGGGTCTCGGTTTTCAAAGGCGGGATTTGGAGGAAGTGGAGCAGGTCGTCTTTAAACTGAGTTTCCATCCCCTTTAAGCGGGTCTCGGTTTTCAAAGCGGTCCATGGGTGCTGGAAGGTTCAGAGACACCAGGAACTGGTAGGTTTCCATCCCCTTTAAGCGGGTCTCGGTTTTCAAAGTCATCAATGAGCGGCCCGATTTAGTGAAGAGCCTTTCCAAGTTTCCATCCCCTTTAAGCGGGTCTCGGTTTTCAAAGGTGAAGAGCCTCTCCAGGGTAGAGCAGGCTCTGAAGCGGGCCGTTTCCATCCCCTTTAAGCGGGTCTCGGTTTTCAAAGACAGACTGGGTACATGATTTTATCAGCGAGCGCGCGATTGTTTCCATCCCCTTTAAGCGGGTCTCGGTTTTCAAAGGGAAGCCATTCAGATTCTGGAAGATATGCCGCCTAAGGGACAGTTTCCATCCCCTTTGAGCGGGTCTCGGTTTTCAAAGCTCGAGAACATGCCCCCCAAGGGCCATCGGGGCCGGAAAAGTTTCCATCCCCTTTAAGCGGGTCTCGGTTTTCAAAGTTGCGGGGCAGAGTATAGGGTCATTAGAACGCCGTCCCTTTGTTTCCATCCCCTTTAAGCGGGTCTCGGTTTTCAAAGTTGATGGAGGGACGCCATGGAATTCGTGGACATTCTGGAAGGTTTCCATCCCCTTTAAGCGGGTCTCGGTTTTCAAAGTGGATGGATGATATTCGTAATTTGCGGGAATGGGCTGCGAAAGCCCGTTTCCATCCCCTTTAAGCGGGTCTCGGTTTTCAAAGAATGAGGCGATATAAGGGCGCTTTCAGCGGCCCGCCGCCCTGTTTCCATCCCCTTTAAGCGGGTCTCGGTTTTCAAAGAGACTCTTTCCGATGGCTGCTGAGTGACGCTCGCAAGCGGCTAAGTTTCCATCCCCTTTAAGCGGGTCTCGGTTTTCAAAGCCCTGATTCTTTCCGTTGGGACCTGACGAAAGCCCGTAGTTTCCATCCCCTTTAAGCGGGTCTCGGTTTTCAAAGGCACAGCTGGCGGCCCGATGGGCGGGGAGGGACTTAGGTTTCCATCCCCTTTAAGCGGGTCTCGGTTTTCAAAGTCAAGGGGCGAGAATGGGCCGGACTGGGCGTTGGAAGCCGCGTTTCCATCCCCTTTAAGCGGGTCTCGGTTTTCAAAGTCAAAGGCTCGGTGGACCGGGCGGAGCCTGGAGGAGGTGGAGTTTCCATCCCCTTTAAGCGGGTCTCGGTTTTCAAAGATGAAGACCGCCTATGACCGCTTGCTTCGTGAAGCAGAGCGGTGTGAGTTTCCATCCCCTTTAAGCGGGTCTCGGTTTTCAAAGGAGGAGGTCGCTTAACAAAGCGAAGGGCGCGATTCTGGACCTGTTTCCATCCCCTTTAAGCGGGTCTCGGTTTTCAAAGGTGGTCAGCACGGGGGGCCGACGAGCCATGTGGTTCTTGGTTTCCATCCCCTTTAAGCGGGTCTCGGTTTTCAAAGGAAGGAGATAACCGAGACCCTTACGTCTGACGAGTTGGCCCGTTTCCATCCCCTTTAAGCGGGTCTCGGTTTTCAAAGTTGTCGGTGTGTCGGAACCTACATGGCTCGCATGGGTCAACAGTTTCCATCCCCTTTAAGCGGGTCTCGGTTTTCAAAGCGGGCGGGCGCGGGGAACCTATCGACAGCGCCGTGCATGGGTTTCCATCCCCTTTAAGCGGGTCTCGGTTTTCAAAGTTGGAGGCGGAAGCGGCTTCTTCCAGCCGTAGGGGCCGTGTTTCCATCCCCTTTAAGCGGGTCTCGGTTTTCAAAGATTTACCTTGTGCTTAGCACAAGCGGCCGATTCAAGGGGCGTTTCCATCCCCTTTAAGCGGGTCTCGGTTTTCAAAGTTTGGACCCTTGTGAACATTTGGTAGTGCTTGCGGAGGATCCGTTTCCATCCCCTTTAAGCGGGTCTCGGTTTTCAAAGAGCACCTGTTTTTAGGATAGGCAGGAGGCCATTGGGAGGCAAGGGGTTGAGACGACGGGGGTGGGAAGGAACCCGCCCCATGGGTTTTGGGAGGGGGTTCGATCAGGAATTCGCATGGGGGGCCGAAGGGATTTTGAGACGAGGGGCCTCGGGGGGCGGAAAAGAGAACCGGCGTGGTACCAGGGGGATGGAAGTCTCCTGGGATGGACTCAAAAATGGGGACCCGGGGGGCGGGTATTTCCATGGACCCATCCGGGGGGTCCCTGCCGAGCAAAGGGCAGTAAGGCAATCGGGCAGTAAGGCAGGAGGGCAATCGGGCAATAAGGCAGTAAGGCAATAGGGCAATAAGGCAATAAGGCAGGAGGGCAGTAGGGCAGGGAGGCAGGGGGTAGGAGGGGGGCCGGGCCGGCACGGATGGAAGGGATGGGAGTAACGAGTGACGAGTAACGAGTGACGGGTGAGACGAGGGGACAGAGGGATGAGGGACGGAATCGTGCTGGAGTCCCACGATGATGCCAACCCCATGTGCGGGTTTTCGAAGCGTGAGCCAGGCATTCCGCCAGGTATCGGGTACCAGGTTCCGAGTACCCGGCACCTGGGACCCGATACCCGGTACCGAATCGACGCCGAGGGCCGGGTACCGAGCACCGAAGACCGAGCCCGGCCACCGGAAAACGCGCACACCGGGTATGCTATCCAGCCGTCATCCCCGAGCCGGCCCGTTCAGTCGTCCCTCGACCTTCCGGTGCCGTCTCCATCACGACGGGGAGCATGGCCCACCCCCGTCACTTCGTCACTCCATCACTCCGTCACTTCGTCACTCCGTCACTCTAATGTGTACCCCTGCTCCGGCAAGCGGAGCTGGGATACGTGATCCCCCACGGGTGGGGACGCCCCTTACACGATGACGGAGGACGGCTCGCCCATCGGGGGTCGGCCCTGACCGGAGGCCTCGATGCGGTCCTCGCACCGGCGGCACAGGAAGTAGTAGCGGACGCTATCGGTCTCCCAGTCGATGAGGGCCTCCAGGCGGGCCTTCATCCGGGCGAAGGCGTCCGTGTCCAGACGGCATTCGTAGACGCTTCGCTGGACCCGAACACCGTAGTCGAGGAGAAGTTGGGCGGCCTGGTCCCGGCGTCGGTCGTCGGAGATGTCGTAACTGACGACGATCAGCCACGTAGCGTCCATAATCGCTCCGTTGTAAGCGATGGGCATGGCAGGAGGGCAGGAAGGCAGGGGGGCAGGAAGGCAGTAAGGCAATCGGGCAATAAGGCAGTAAGGCAATAAGGCAATAGGGCAGTAGGGCAATAAGGCAATCGGGCAGTAGGGCAGGGAGGCAGGGGGGTAGGAGGGGGCCGGGCCCGGGCGGATGGAAGGGATGGAGGGACGAGTGACGAGTAACGGGTGACGGAGTAACGGGGTGACGATGGCGTACCATGCTCCCGGCGTGATGGAGACGACGCTGGGAAAGTCCAATGACGGTTGGCCGGGCCGAGTCCCTGCCGGGAATGACGGCTGGACTGCATCGTCGTGAGGCTCCGGTACGATTCCGTCATTCCGTCACTCCATCATCCCATCCACCGAATCAACCCCGCTCGGGTGAGTGGGGTTGGGATGGAGGCCCTCCTCTCCGTCACCCGTGACTCGTCACTCGTCACTCGTTACTCGTCACTCCCCTTTATTATTGCCACCGGAACGGCGTGTAGGGGACTTCGTCCCGGAAGGCCCGGGCCATGCGGCGGGCCTGCTCGAGGATGAGGTCCCGCCAGGTCAGGGTGTGGCCCGTCAGGGGGTCGATGACGTCTTCTTGGGAGCGGGCCTCCCAGAGTTGGAGGACCTTTTTGAGGCCGTCGGGGGTGAGGCGGACGGGGCGGGGTTCGGACGATTCGGACGGGGATTCGGGTCGGGGCACTTCCGCGGGAGACACGAAGTCGTCGGGTCGGACGATGCGGCGTTCGATGAGTCGGAAGGCGAGGGCGTCGGCGAGGACGGGGCGGAACTCTTCCATGAGGTCGAGGGCGAGGGACGGCTTACCGTAGCCCATCTGGTGCAAGAGGCCGAGGTAGGGGTCGAGGCCGACGACGTGGCAGGCGTGGAGGACGGCCGTCAGGAGGAGGGTGTACAGGAGGCTCAGGAGGGCATTCGTCGGGTCCTCCGGGGGCCGACGGGTGCGGCGCTCGAAGCGGAAGAAGGGATCGTCGAGAGAAGCCCCAAGGGCCCGGAAATAGACGGCGGCGGCCTCGCCCTCAAGGCCCCGGAGGCGGTCCAGGTCGGGGGCCTGGGGGACGGCGTGGGCGATGACGCGCAGTTGGGCAAGGGCGTCCGTCAGGACGGGGTGTTCGGGTCGATGGCGGAGACGGTGACGGAGAAGGGTCCGAGCGTTATGGACCTTGGCGGCGACGATGGAGCGGGCGACGGCAAGACCGAAGGCGGGGTCCTGGGCGTGGCGGAACTGGCTCCATCGGAGGAGGATGTTTTTGGAGGCGGGCCCGACGAGGCGGCCTCGAAAGCGGCCGTGGACGCTGACGAACACGGTGTCGATGCCATGGTCCATCAGGACGGCCAGGGCGCCGGGGGTAATCCGGACGTGGCCCCAGAGGATGACCTGGTCGAGGTGGGCTAACCGCAGGGTGGCGATGGTTTCCCGTTGACGGGCGACGGCGAGACGGCGGCCCTTTTTGTACACGAGGGCGCCCTGTTCGGTGATGTAGGCGACGCGCATGGGCGGCCTCCGGAGGGGGTATGGGACCTTGGCGCTCGGCGAATCCTTGCCGGAAGTCGGAAGGCGGTACCCGGTACCTGGGAGAGTGGGGAAACCCGTTCCGGCGAACCGGGCGGGGAAGCCAGGTAGCGGGGGTCGGTCCCGATGAATCGGATAAGCGACGGGCGGGGGCGCAGGGACGTGAGGGGCAGAGGATGCGGGGCGTCACGGCCCGTCGGTCTCCGTCTTTACGGTTTCAGTCCCGTCCGGGGTTTGTACACGAAGGACCCGACCGTAGGGCGTTTCGACGGTATCCTGGCCGTTCCGACGCATGCGGTCCAGGAGGCGCTGGCGGAGGTCGGCCATCTGGGCTTCCAGGCGCCGGCGTTCGCCTTCGAGGCGGAGGAGGGTCTCGGCCATCGTCTGGAGTTCGACCCGTTCCCAAGCGTCGGGAGGCGTCGTCGCCTGCATGCGGAGGAAGAGGACCGGCGTCGGATAGCCCATCTCGGTCTGTTCGGGACAGCGGCAGGGGATGCGGCGGGTCACGTCGGGGATACGTTGGCGGATTTTCGGACAACTCATGGGGTTGCCTCGGAGGGGGCTTTTCAGGAGGAGTTGGGGATAGACGTTGACGCAGGCGCCCAGGACGGCGTTGACGATCTCGACGCCGTGGGTCAGGTAGCCCAGGGTATGGACGAGGACGAGTTGCTCGTCGTAAGTCAGCAGGTGTTCCGTTCGGGCTTTCTCGACGAGGGCGCCCAAGACGGGACAGCAAGTGACGACCGTTTGGAACTCGGGGTCAGCCTCGGGATAGTAGGGCGGGGTCAGGGCCTGCTGGAGGGCGCGGGCTTCCCGTTCTTCGGGGGATGGGGGCGAGGGAGTGGGGGGAAGACCGGTCAGGGATTCGGCGGCCCGCAGGAGGGCCTCGGGCGGGAGACGAGGCGTTTCGGCGAGGGCCCGGAAGGGGTCGGGGAGGGCCCGACCCTCAGGGTCGAGGAACAGACATCGGCGGCCGGTGCGGCGGTGGATGCCGAGGGGGAGTTTGATGAGGTTGCCGAGTTGGCCGGGCTCGACGGTGTCCTGGCGGGGGAAGACGTCTACATGGAGTTCGGGCGGTACGGGTTCGAGGCGGGCGATCCGTTCGGCGACGGTCCGAACGATGCGGGCCTCGACGGGGGCGCAGAAGAAGACCCAGACGTGGCGACCCTTGAAGCCGCTGTCTTCGATTAGGCTCGGGAGGCCCAGGGAGCGGCAGAGGGCGGCGATGCGGACGGCCGTCTCGTGGGCCATGCGGGTGAGTTCGGCCAGGCGGTCGGGGCGGCGGAGGTACTTTTCAAGGACGTTGCGGTTGATGTCCACGTCCCAAACGGCGAAGAAGACGGTTCCGTCTACGCGGACGGGGTAGACGCCGCAGGTCAGGTCGCCGTCCAAGTGTTGGCGGAGGATACGCGGGGTCAGGGGCTCATGGACGGGCTGGTAGCCGACGCGGCCCTGGCGGTCGACCCACTGGCGGGCGTAGACGCCTTCCCGGCCTTGGAAGTACTGGGCGAAGAGGGCCGCCTCGGCCTCGCCGGGTCTTCGGCCGAAGACGGCGTCGGGAGCCGTCGGGAGGGCGGGCAGGCGTTTCAGGCGGGTCCGGATTTCGGGATGCTGGGTCCGTTCGAGGCCCGTCTGGTAGACGCTTCGGGCGGCGTCGAGGGCCTCGCGTTCTTCGAGGATTTCACCGAGGCGAAGGAAAACGTGGGGCTCGGTGGTGCCATGTTCGATGGCCGCCTGGAGGTGTTCCTCGGCCTTGGACCACTTGCCCAGGTCGAGGTAGAGGTCTGCCAGGCGGACGTGCCATTCGGGTCGGGGCTCCTGGCGGACGGCGTGGTGATAGGCCCGGAGGGCTTCGGAAGTCATGCCGAGGCGTTCAAAGCGTTCGCCCCAGCGGGCGCAGGTGTCCGCGTCGGCGGTCTCGGGTCGCCAGGCGGCGGCTCGGGTCCGGGCCGCGGTAAGGTCGCCGAGTTCTATCAGGGCGTCGACTTCCACTGCCAGGTCGTCGGCCATAGGGGGCTTCTCCGAGTTTTCGGGGCTCCGCAGGGCGGTCGGGGCTTGGATACGGCAATTCCCCTATCCATCACTCGTCACTCGTTACTCGTCACTCGTCACTTTAAGGACATACCGGCCGAGGCCGAAGGCCGTGTTTTTCCCGACATGGACGACCTCGCCGAGGCGGAGCCAGCCCCATAGGGGCGTCAGAGGACCCTCGACGTCGAGCGTCCCGACCCAGCCGCCCAACTGCATGGCAGTCGCCTGACGGGCGCTGTAGCGTTGCCAATCGACCCACGTCAGGTCTTGGGTGACGGTCCGGACCTGGCGGGCGGTGGCGAGGAGGTCCCGATACTCTTCGACGGGGCCCGTACCGTACAGGAGGCCGAGGCGGCTGAGCCGCCGCAGGAGGGCGGCCATGAGGGTGTCGAGGCGGGCGTCGAAGCGGTACCGTCCGCCGTGTTTGAGGCGGAGGGGGGTAAGGAAGCGAATCCGTAGGTGTTCGACGGGTCGAGTCGGTCGGGGCGGGTGCAGGAGGAAGGACCGCGGAGCCCGGGGAGGGCCGGGGCTTGTGTCTTGCCACAGGGAGCGTCGCCGTCGGCCGTCGGGATGGACCTGCAGGACCCGGCGGAGGCGGAAGGGGATGCGCCGGCCCCCCAGGCCCCCCTGGAAAGCCCGATGGGCGGCGTACAGGACCAGGGGGAACTGGACGATGGCCGGACCGAACAGGAGCAGGTCGAAAGTCCACGTCTGGCCGGGACGGATCGGCCGGGGGGACAGATGGCTCCACAGGGGGACGGGCGGCGGTCGGAGTACATAGGCCGGTGGCACGCCCTCTGCCCCCAGGAGAGGGACTTCGGGACGGGGCGGGGGTTCAAAGATGAGGGGGTACGTGCAGAGGGTCCGAAGGTGACAGACGGAGCAGTTCCGGTGGTCTACGACGCAGACCGTTCGCTTGTAGGCGGCGGCCAGGCTCCCCCGCAGGGCCGAGCCTGCATAGGCCGGGAGCCGACCGGCGGCCTGGGCCTGAAGCGTAAACCGCAGGTGGGCGACCCGTAGCCCGAACATCTCGGTATGAAGCGACAAAGGATGAGTGACGAGTAACGAGTGACGAGTGACGGGGAAAGGGTTACTGAATCCCAGCCCCGCTTGCTTGAGCGAGATTACTCATTAGAGTGACGGAGTAACGAAGTGACGATGGTGGACCATGCTCCCGGGATGATGGAGACGGCACTGGAAGGCCAAGCGACGGTCCGCCGGGCTCCTTCCGGGAATGACGGCTGGACTGCATCATCGTGGAGCTCCGGCACGATTCCGTCACTTTGCCACCCCATCACCCCGTCCACTAAATCCAACCCCGCTCGGGATGCAGTAACCCCCTCCGTCACCCGTTACTCGTTACTCGTCACTCACTACCCGTCACTGAATCGACCAACGCTGGATTTCCTCCAGGGTCGTGACGCCCTCGCGGACCCGCTGGAGGCAGGCCCTCCGGAGGGGGATAAAACCCTGCGCCTCGGCGATCTCCCGGAGTCGCTGGATGGAAGCCCGCTGGACCCAGGCCTCCGCCAGCTCGGGCGTCCACGGCAGGACCTCAAAGACGGCGATGCGGTCCCGATAGCCAATGTAGTGGCAGGTCGGACAGCCCTGGGGGACGCGGACGGTCAGGCCCGCCAGCTCTTCGGGCCGGAACCCCATGCGGGTCCACAGTTCGGGTCGGATGCTGGCCTCTCGGACGCAGACGTCGCAGACCTTTCGGACCAGGCGCTGGTTCAGGATGAGGCTCAGCCGTTCGGCCGTCGTCGAGATGTCGATAGCCAGCTCCCGAAGCCAGTGGAGAACGCCCCAGACACTATTGGCGTTGCCTTCGGCGATGCAGAGGCGTTCGGCGGCCGCTTCCAGGACGGCCTGGGCCACTTCGGGACCCGGCACGGCCTCCAGGTAGACGACGTCGACCTGGCGGGTCTGGGCCTCCCGGATGAGGGTCGGAATGTCCTGTTGTTTGCTGAAGTCCATCGGGAGGCGAATCGTTCCCGGCAGGGGGTACCGCACGATCGTTTCGATGATGGCCACCCTTCGATGGGCCTGGCGGAGGTGATTCAAAATCGCATAGCCCGTCGTGATGGCCCCGTGCATGGGCGGACTGGAGACGACGATCCATCCCCGGGGGCGGGCCAGGGCCGCCTGGACCGAGTCCCACTGTTCGGGCAGAAACCCGAGGCTCTCCAGGGGCCGCAGGAAGCGGCCCGTGTGAATGATCCGGATATCCACATGGTCGCCCCGCGTGCCGGGCAAGACATGGAACTGGAGGCGATACGGTTGGCCTTGGAGCTTAAAGTCCAGGACCGCATTCTGAGGCGTCCCGGCGACCGGCTGGGGGAGACGGGCGAACTGGCGGATGAAATCAAAAAGGGCGGCCCCCGCCGAGAGGGCCAGGCCCTGGGATTTGTAGAGGACACCGTCGATGCGAAGCCGCACGCTGATCTCCGAAGGACCCGGCTCGATATAGATCTCCGTCGCATTCCGGGAGGTCGCCACTTTCAGGAGCTGGGTGAACCATCGGCGGGCGTCGGCCAACGAGTCCAGCGTCTTTGAGGTTTCCACCGGAGCGGAAGCCATCGTGAAGGGCCGAAGGGCTCGCAGGACGTCGGCTTCCTCGCACAGGAAGGGGACCGGATGGGCCAGGAGCTGTTCCCGAATTTCTTCCATGGCCTCCGGCTGGATGCGATGGACGGTCGCCACGATAAGGAACCGGCGCTTGCCGACCGTATCCAGGGCCAGGGGGACGATCCGATTCTGGAGGCAGAAGGCCGGCGTCAGCTTGTGCAGAGCCTCCCGGTGGACATGGTCCGGTCGGAGGGGTTGGGGAACCCGGAAGTCCTGAAGCTTCAGGAAGTACTCGAGCTCGGGAGCCGTCAAGTGGCCCAGACGGACGAAGACCTCGCCGAGGCGCTCATTCGTACGGCGTTGTTCGGCCAGGGCGATGGCGACCTGTTCGATCGTCAGGAGGCCCGATTGGACGAGGAGATTCCCCAAGGGGTGGCGGCTACTGCGGAAGCGCTCGTGTTCTTGACGGAGGGACGCCGGGGCGTCCTGCCAGAACTTCTGAACGTAATCGAGGGGAGCTTCGCAGAAGCATTGCAGGCAGTAAGGACAGATCTTCGTCGGATTCTGGGGGTCGTGACTGCACCAGGCGGCCTCGACGGCCTCGAACTCGGCCGTGCAGTTAAAACAGGTCACGATGTACAGGTCTTTGTCCGGCGGCATGCCTGGGTCCGGTCCCGGTGGTCCGGTGAGGGTGCCGGGGCGACCGGCTCCTAATTACCCTCCTCTCGTGGGCTGGCGTTCTCGGCCCGGGAGGGTTCCTTGCCG
>Ga0079995_1043417_pt1 | contig 12411 bp, 10 predicted proteins | sample FaiFalFF_MnMetaG_2_FD_69198 | JGI IMG/M metagenome (GOLD analysis project Ga0079995, IMG submission 69198) | Freshwater microbial communities from Yellowstone National Park, Wyoming, USA - Fairy Falls C (FF_Mn_C) (SPADES assembly) (version 4) | ecosystem: Environmental > Aquatic > Freshwater >... | reverse complement strand
CAAATTCCTCATCATACTTGGATTTATCTTTGTACTTTGTTAAACGAAGAGAACCTTTGCTGTTAAACTCCTTAGCTATCTCCAGCTTCTCTTCCAAGCTAAGATTTTTGAATTCATCGGCACAGTCAAGTACAAGACCAAGCTCCAGTCCTTCTAGAATAAACCTGATCATTCGAGTTACGCTATCCGATGCGCTCACAAGGATGTTCATTGGCAGCGAGAACAGCGAAGGAAACCAAATAAAGTCGATCACTAAGCGCATTATGGATTCTTCTTTGCCGCTTCTGAAGGCTTTTAAGGCTAAACTCTTTGCTTTAGACCAAAGTTCGCAGAACCGCTCTACTTCCTTTAAAAGTTCTGTTCCAGACTCACTTAAAAACTTAACATTGCTGGTTATGTGATAGTTTGCTAAATTGGAGTAAATCTTAAGAAATTCGTTTTCCATCAATAAAGATTACTTGTTCTTATTAATAAAATTAAACAGTTGAAATGGAAAGGTCAATTAAAGAGCTCTTTGAAAGAATAAAGCGCCTCCAGCCATGAATTGTTTACATAAAGCTTCTCGATGTAATTGCACCTAAAGTTGCTGATGAGCATCTACATGGAGCAATTTTAGAAATATTAGAATATTTAACCGAATTTAGGGATAACAATGTGAAAATACTTCTCTTATGTTCAGCAGTAAATGATATAGCTCCACAAATTGAGGAATATTTTGAAACGTTAGAACTAAAATCTGCTACACAAACGTAATTTACTTTTGTCATAATAAACTTCATGATTTAAAAGTGTATTCATTTTTTAAATATTCAATTTTCAATTTTAGAACCATAATAACAATTTTCATTTCCATGTCTTTACTTGACTACAGAAAAATAGAAAATAATATTGAAATCATTCATCAAAACTAAAAAATATTATTCAATTTTTCTTTTCATATTTTCAAGTAAAACATTTAATATTTAAATCGCATCTACGAATAAATAATAGTTTAAACAAAATTTAGTGTAGTTATTTTAATTTAAATTTGAATAAATAAAACATAAATATTTCCATAATATTATTAAATTATGAATAAGCATGCTCTTGTATTAGCTGATGAAGATTGGTGCAAGGCAGCCTCTTCTGGAAAAATTAAAGTTTATGATTTTATTAAAGAAAGGAAACGTGGTATCTACACCTTAAAACCTGGCTCTGTTTGCGTTGTTGTAGAGAAAGCAAAAAGAGGAAAACCTCCTAGAATTTTTGGTGAATTCACAGCTGTTGAAATTAAAGAAATAGATGCAAACGAATATAATGAATTAGCTAAGAAGGGATATATTCATAATCCTCAAATTTTAAAACCAAAAGAAAAGAGATGGATAATACTGTTCAATAACTTTAAAGAATATCCAAATAAGGTTTTAAAGGATGATCTAAAAGACGTGAAAACTTCAACAAGTAATAAGCCGATATCCGATTGGGTAATAATGGGTCTGAGTTATATTGATCAACAGGCTTTGGATGCTATAAGAAGTATATCAGGATATACTGTAAGCGTTCCAAATGAAATTTATAGAATCATAAAGTCTGTGAAAGATACGCTCGAATCAGCCAAATTATCATCCCCTATAACTCATGAATGTGTTGAAATGATATTATTAAGAATGGGTAAACAACTTGGATACCAAACTTATACAGCTGATCCTTCAAAAGAATGTAATGGTACAAGTCTTAAAGAGTTTGTTGATATGGGTAGAAATGAACTAAGAAAATACGCAGGTGAACAATTCCTAAAATATTTAATAAATGTAGACGTTATATGGTATACACAATATCAAACTTTTTATTTATTTGAAATAATTATCGGTGGCGATATGAAGGATGCATTATTTAGATTTTTAAATATTGGCGGGCTTAAGGCAAAGATGTTTATAGTGGCAGATGAAGATAAAAGGCGTGAATATGAAAGTTTAATTAGTAGTCCTGCTTTTAAGGAAATAAAATGCCTCTTTTTACCTATACCTGAACTAATTAAAGTGTATGTACTAACAACGTTATGGAGACAAAACATAGATAAATTCATTCCTCTTTCGTAAGTATTGAAAATAAAGTCGTACTAGATTTAAAGTAATGTAAGCAAGAAATTAGAATTTTATCATTATCCACCATTACTAAAAACCTTCCCTAATATCTTTCTTTACGATAACCTCGAAGCTAAGCTTATTCATAAGTTATTTACGAATAATACTACTCAAGAGAATTGTGGCCGAATATTTTCACACTCCTTAATCTTTCATTAAGTAAGCTATGTATTAAATTAAATAATTAGACTTTCATTTTCCTCAAAAATATCAAATCACTTATTAAATTGAAAGAATACTTATTAAAATTTCTATTTTAAACCTTTTACTTTTCTATGCCTTTTTTCCCTTTGCTTTTCCAATTGAGGAAAAGTAATAGTTATATAGTTATATTCATCAATAGCCTTAGCTAGAGTCTTACCTGTTTCATTCCATTTAATGGTTCCAAACTTCTTCTGCATTAGTTTTTGAAAATTTATATAACTTTGAGCATCACCTTTGAAGCCATAGTAATTCCTGATATAGCTATCCCACATTACGAACAAATTTGGGTTAAATAGATGCATTATTTTCGAGGCTCCAGTGTACTCAACTCCCTTAATTTTAGAAAGAGTTGAATATATTTCCACAACAATATCTTTAATTGAATCAAAATTTACGTTTTGAAAGTTTTCATACTTTATTTTCTCAAAGAGCGGTTTACATTTCTCAATTGCATTCTTTAATTCGATTAAGTTTTGGCGACTCTTTACTACAAACCTAAATCTACCCATGTTCCATGTTGCAAGTATTATGATACAGGCTTGCAATGGAAATTTATCTACGATCTGCATTGCTATATCGTAAAAAGCAGCTCTTCCCTCGATTCTTTCAAACTCTTCACATTTTTGTTTTAAAATTTCCACCGATACCTCCTCTTCCAATTCTTTTTTATAATTTTTCGGAAATGATGCTTGTTGAGACATCTGACTATAGTATATTATAAAAATTATATATAACTTACGGAATATCCATTATTTTATAAAATTGTAATTATATATGTAAGAAGATATTCCTAAGTAGACCGAGGGCAAGCGGTCTAGTAATTTTTTACAATCGCTAATAATTTGGTATTTCCAGACAATAATAATTATGTATTGGGTACCAATTATGAATGGAACTTATAAGCTCTCTTATTTGGGTGTTCTTCAGATAAGGTAACATTGTGTTTCAGGACAACATAAAAACTTGCTTCGAACTTCATAAAGAGATTTTTTAGATCCATATATTCATTTAAATATTAAAGAAATATAGATGTATTAGCTTTTCTAAATAAAATATCCATAAAATATGCTTCTTTCAAATAAATATTGAAAAAGAATTTTCTATATTCTTTTTTATGAAATAGCGTAATAAGAGAAAAATTTGAATCCTAAATATGTATAATCTATCAAAGAACATACTAGAATAATAATTCAATTAGATTAAAAACAGGAAAAGGAGCTATTTAGTGAGATAGCAAGGTTAAGACCTTTTCGACATATTTGATTATTGTTTCTAATTCGTCAGAAGTCGGAGAATATCCTTTATGGACAACTTTATTTCTAATTTCCCAAAAAGTGCTTGGAAGACGTTTTTCTAATTCAGAAAATTGAATACCTTCTTCTTTAAGCTTCTTTAACACTTTTTCATAATTCTTTTTAAATTCTTCCTCAACCTCTAATCCTAATTTTTTAAGTTTATCCTTCACAATTATCTCCATTGAAGTAAGATAGCACAATGCAACAGCCCAGTTCTCGCTAAATCGAGGAAAAGTTGCAAGAAACTCTGATATTTTATAAACTCCTTGTTTTAAATTTAATTTAAGTTCTAATTTTGTTATCATTGTTTCTAAAATTTCCATTAAACGACTAATTTTTTCTTTTACTTCTCCATCTTTATAATATTTTGGAGAATCTAACATTGACATTATAGTAGAAATTTCTGATTCAAACAAAAATATAAATGTCTTAAAAAACTCTTCTATTGATGAATACTCAGCAGGTTCTTGTTCTCGAACAATCTCCAAAAATTTATCTCGTAGGATATACAGCAAAATTTTTAAGGATTTTCTGAGTTCTAATACAGTATTTTTACAATTATTTCTATCTAATTGACTTTGCTTCAACGATTCCCATAAATATCTAATGTTACCTTTTAGCTTGCCGATCTCTTTCGAAACAAAAGTTATAATTTCAGGTTCAGCCATATATAACCATACGCTTAAATAGCCAATTAATGATGCATCACCTCCTTAGACCTTTTCCACTCTTCAAGAGCTTCCTTCACCGCCGGAATTGTTTCAAGCAGTATTGAGTGTGTGGAATGCCTACGGGAACCAGACTTATAGTATATCCCGGATGCCTTGAGTACTGCGAAGTCCCTTGGTGTGAGCATTTCGATTCTTCCCAGAATATCCCGCATTTTCCTCAAGATACTTCCATAATCAGGGCCAAATAGGTAGAGGTACCCTGGTTCGTATCTCTTCAGCATCTCCTCAGTCAGTTCTATTATCGCCCTTAGAAAAGCATAGATTCTTTCGCCACCTTCTTTTAGAATATCCTGGACATCTTTTTTTACATCGTTCCATGAACTTTTCAGCTGAAGGTTTCCATCACCCAGGTAAGTATAGTAGTTGCCTCTAAAAGGCAATTCTCCCCAGAAAATTCTAGGCTTAACCCTTTTGAAGGCTTCCACGAGTTTTTCATCGCTTACCTTTTCAACTAGCTCATCAATAATCTTCTTCTTCAATTCGCTAGGTATGTATATGGATCCCCTTCTATGAGCTTCCTCGCATAGATCGCTGTATGCTAGGCCTGCCTCTGCAGCTACGCAAACTAGATCTTCATCACCTAATCTTGCAAAGAGTAATCTTTTCTCATATTCTTTATTCCGCGATATTACCACTATTCGATCACCACTAAAATAATACTTTAAGTTCTTTATAAATTTTTCGCTTTTAGTCATGAATAAAATTTAAGGAGAAAAGTTACTTGTTTTAATTAATTCATAATAGTTAATACACTCTTAAAAGGAAAATTTCGTTTTAAATCAAAAGCTTTTAGATGAAATTCACATGCCTACACCATTGATTTGAAATTTAGTCTATCAACATCTAAATTAACTTTATAAAAATTGAAATTATTAACTAATAAGAAGGTGATGATATGAGCAACTATGATTTGATTGAAAGTTTTATAGATTATACGAATAAAGATGAATGGAAAAATTATATAAAAAACAATGTAATTCCTCTGTGGGAAAAATCGCTTGCTCTTAAGGAATTCTATGAAAATTTAAAAAATGAATTTCAAAATGTTTTACTTAGTGAAGTAAATAAAAAAGATTTACCTCTTCTATTAGGAGGCGTTGTTCCAAGAGGAGAGGAAATTTATAAAAGAAATAGTCTTGCTAAATTTTACAATAAATTCTTTGGTTTAAAGCTTAGTGATATTCAATCTTGGATACTTGGAGGTGAACTTGCTGGAATACAGCCTAAAGTTATTGTTGAAGAAACATCCTTTATTCGTTTCGTTAATGAAGTATATAAGTGGGTTGATATAGCACTTCGCAATCAAACATTAGTTGAATTTGCAGAACGAAGTATAAATTATAAGGAGTTAAAAGAAGATAGCAATAAACTTAAAGAATTAATTAAGGATTTTTATCAAGCTGTTTTAAACATTTCAGTTAATTATAACTACGGAACTTTCTTCTTATGGTCTATTAAACAAATAACTTATAGATTTATGAAGTCAGCTTATCCGCGTATAGATCAAATAAGAGATTTTCTGGAAAATGAATTTGGTTTAGAACCATTTAAATGGAAAGCACCTTTTAGTGAAGATTCAGACCTTTATAAGGAATACATGATTTGGTGTTGGCCAGAATATAATGCTGCATCAGATAAAGGAGGCTCGTGCGGGCCTGAATATACACAAAGAAGATCTTTTGGCGGAAGTATTTGTGTACTAAATGAAATCATATGGAAGTACTTAACTAAAGGATATTCACCCACAGAGTTGGAGAAATTATTCACTGAGTATTTTTCCGTTTTTCCATATTTAAAAGAAGAATATGTGAACAGAGTTAAAGATAGACTTCCGGGTGGCAAGATTTATTCATATATCTATTACAAAGGACTTATGGCTGCCGAGGATAGGTATAGAGTAGGCGAAGCTAACTTAACTATTATGCAAATGATAGATGAACTCTCTCCATATTTATTTACAGGACTAGCAAAAATTGCTTATGTTGGTGATGATTATATTTATATACAGCAACTATGAGCACCATGCAGAGTTATGATATAATTGAAGGATTCGAATATTGGAATCCAGAAGCATGGAGAAAATTCATTAAAGATTACATAATACCGCTACGTAACTCAGCAGTTATCCTTTTGAAACTAAAAGATCATATTTTAAAGACCGCTGGAATTGGTGATAAAACTACTTTATCTGAAATTGAAAAAAGACGGAGCGATATTTTGCCGTTTTTATTGGGAGGTATTAAAGAGGATGGTGAATACACAGATAATAGCCTTGCTAAATTAGTTAAGCTTACCCTTGGAATATACATTAATCCTAAGGAATGGATAAATTTAGAAAAGGAAGAAGGAATAAGAGCCTTTGATTATGTTTACGTAAAAAATGAAAATACGACATTCCTTGAATTTTTGAAGAAGATGGATGAAATATCTTCACGTATACTTAACATTATTGGAGAAGAACCTAAGGATATTCAAGAAAAAGAAATTGAGGAAATTATTAAGAAACCTGAGAAGATGCTAGAGATTATAAGGGAAATCTATATTAAATGGTTGCAAGTAAGTGCCAACCATAACTATTATACTTTCTTTACAATAAGTACAAGAACTTTACCATTTAAATATATGATAGCTGCATATCCTAAACTTCAACATGACTTTGACAATTTAAAGGAATTTCTTGGGTTAGCAAAGATTTTTGAACCTAAAATTGAAGAAAAAATTAAAAAAGATGAGTACACGGTCTGGAGTCATTCAGAGAACGGATTATGTGATTCTATATATAAGTTAAACCATACAATTTGGTATTATTTTACAAATGAAAACGTTAAAAATGTGTTTAGTTATGTTAGTACCACTATTAGAAATTTATGGGAAGAATATGTTCAAAAAGTAAAACAAAAACTTGGAGAAGTAGGATGGAACTTTCCAGAATACTTAAAAAAATTATGGCATGATGTTGTTGCATACTTTTTTACTATTTCAGGTCTACTTTTAACAAATGTGGGACTTAGATATTTAACATCACGTGGATATGGTTATGTTAAGAGAGAATGTAGTATAAGCTTACTTAATCTACTTGATGATCTTTCACCAGCATTATTTCTAGGTTCATATTTATTTGATTTTGAATTAAAATTTTCAGATAATGAGTTGGTTATTGAGAGGAGGTAATGATGCAAGAGAAGGAAGTAGCTAAAGAGGAAATAGTGGAGGAAGAAGAAAGAAAAGAAAGAAGAGAGGAGGCTAAAAAGGAAGAATCAAAAGTTAAAATCTCAGAAAAAGGAGAGAAAGAAGCTGAGGTAATCCCATCTAAAGAAAAGCATATAGAAGTTCCGATAATAAAGCTAGAGAAGATTTCAGAATTAGAATTAAAGAAATTAGAATTGGATAAGAGTATTCCTCAAATTGAAAAAAGAAAGACAGTTGTTTCTATACCTATTCTTAAGCTTCAAGAACCATCTCTTATGCTTAAGGAACTAGAACTGGATTACAAAATACCATTGATAGAAAAAAGAAAGAAGCCGCTTAAAATACCTATAATTAAGGTCACTTCTCCTCCTAAAGTATCTATCCCAATAATATTTGATTCAGAAATAAGAGAACCTCGCCCTATTCCATTACCTAAACCCAAAGTACCTGTTTATAAGAAAGAAATGCCCGTTTCTCCAAAGTTTCTTTTAGAATCTTTTGACTCAACCATAAGTGAAGAAGTGAAAAAGCGCTTAGAGGAAGTAAAAGAATTGAAAAAAGATATAACAAAAGAGGTTAAACTTACTGAACCAACACCTCCATCTTCAGGCGGTGAAGGAGAAGAAATTTCAGATTTTCTTGAAGTTGCATTCGGATCTGCTGGTGGAAAGATTAGAGGTAAAGGTCCCAAGATAATATTATTTAAAGATCGTGAGGATGATAGCTATATTAATTTTCTTGAAAATGTATGCTTAAGGATCTATCGTGAAATAGAAGGAGGCGAACCTAAGGCTGTAAAGATTTTGAAACTAGATGATATGAACAAAAGAGAAATTGAAAAGTGGTTAGAAGCAGGAGGTAAAATTTTTACTATTAATATGGAAAATTATGACAAACTAGACGAAACTCATCTATGGGAGAGATTAGAAGAAACTTATTCTGAAAGATTAGGGTTCATAATTTTCACTGCAAAGAGCATGAATAAGTTTAAAAGCGTTGGAGTTTTATTGCAAAATATTAATAATAAAGCTCAAAATAGGTTTAATATAATTGAATTAGAGGCAAAGGAATTACCTGCCAAATTAATAGAGTTGGCTTCAGGAATGATTAAATTAGAGAAACCCACATTGGAAAAAGCATATATAGAAGTAGAGGGGAAGAGGGTGCCAATAGGCGACACTTTTGATAGTCTATTTAATATATACCTCTTTAAGGAAAATAGTCGCTTCAATACCGCGCTTGAGAAAATTAAAGAAGAGGAAAAAGGTCTCTTTAAAGAATCTACCAAGCCTTCAAAAGAAGCTGAATCTCCTCTTCATTTCAATATTAAAGTATTTTTGGTAAAGTACTTAGTTAATGAATTAAGAAAAAAAGGAGAGAAACTATCTACACGTGAGGAAATAATGAGAAAAATAAAAACAGAAGAAGAGTTATCTGAAGGGGTGATTCCTGATGTTCTTATAGAAAGCAATAATCAAAAAGAAGTATACGAAGTTGAAACATTATTCGGTCCTCATCCTGAAGGAGAACCTGATTTAAAGATAACAAAAACAGTTGATAAATATGATAAAGTATCTGGTATAGCTAAGGTAAACATAGTTATGGATAACTTTGGCTTCTTATTGCACTTAAAGGAGCTACTTAATAAGAAGGAGCATTTTAAAAATAAACCATTTAAGGTCGAATTTTATACTTTGGACCTTCAGAATATGAAATTAATATCGATAGATGAGTTTGTAAAGGAGCTCGAAAAGATAAAAATAATCAAATATTAACTCAACAGATGATAACTTAGATAGCAAAATTTGTACGTTATTAAATATAAAATTATTAGATATCAAAAGTTACAAAAGTTCCTATTTAAAAGTTAAATAATTATATTTTATAATAATGAGTAATGAAAATTTTTGAAAGAATAAGTAAATTAGCTGAAATCATTCATTTTATCACTGAAGGTGATCCAAATGAAATAACAAATTTTCCTTCCATAAAAATACGTGATGTATTGTATGATAATGGATTTATAGATGTTATTAAAGGAAAAATTTCTCTCATAAGAATACCCGCCCCTGATAATAATTACTTAGGTGTATCTTTGACAACATTTCCGAACAATCGGTATGACTTTCCTAAATCACCTTTATTTATAACTTTTTATACCGAAAGACCTAAAAAACCAGAAAATAAAATTAACCTTTATACAATTTCTATGGTTGATGAGATGTATAGTTTATTAAAGAACATACTTAATTTAAAATATACAGGTTGGCGAAATTTTTTCATGAAGCATTTTAAGTCTAAAGGTAAACTTTCAAAATTAAAGCTTCGATTTCATGTACCCAGTCCCGAAGAGGTTTTTAGTTTCAAAGACATTATTGAAGACAAAATTGAATGGAATAAAATTAGTGTAAATTTGCAAGAATTAGATAGCATTAATTTTAAGGAGATTACTGTTGAAGAGGTTCTAAAACGAGCAGGATTAGAAAACATGACATGTGAAGAAATTGAGAAGGAATTAAATAAATATTTAAGAGAATTTGAAAGTGAATCTTTTGTTTTATTTAAAACCAAAAATTTGTACTTTACCTTAAGCGTAATTAAACATGGAGATTATAAGTTTGGAATTGCAACAGATAATCCAGCAAATCATCTTCAATTTGAAAATTTTAAGTACGTTAAAATTTTGATTAATCTTATAAAAGTATTTAAATACTTACTAGATAAATATCCAATAGTTAAAAATACTCTTATGGTTCATCTTTTTGAATATTAATACGCTAAGAATTAAGACGGCCTTTTTGTTCCATTTTAAAACTTTTTAAGGAGTCACGATAAAACAATTTTTGTTGAGATGAAAGTCTTTGAAATCTATTTAGCATTCCTGAAATGTATCCAAACAGCAAAAAAAGGAAGTAATTAAAGAAAAGATTAAATAATAAGTGTTTTCAATGTAAGAATTCAAATTTGGTTAAAAGAGAAGATATATCTGTAAAATTTTAGGGTGAGCAAAATGCTATTAATTACGAATACCTTTATGATTTCTAAATTGCTGATCAAAACAAATACTGTGTTAGAAATAAAAAGCTTTTAAATTATAACTTCAATCAAAAGTCCAAATATAAAACCAAATATTCCTCCAATAATAGCACCTTCCAATGGTTTTTTACGATTCAGAAATCCGCCTATTATTGTTCCTACAGTACTAGGCACTCCAATGGTAATAACTTGATGAGGTATTCCTACATCATAATCCAAGTGCTCTTTCCATTTAAATCTAGGATCAAACCTATCCTTATGCGCACTTCTGATACTTGTTACATGAATGTTGTATGGACATCTTGTACCAAAGAATTCTTCACAAGGAGATGTACCAATCTCTAATGGAAGAACAATATCTTGCTCATATGGTATATTATTGCTTCAATTATTTTATTAATCTCTTCTATTGTAATTTTTCTCATCAATTTATTTTATAAAGTTAAAATAATTTAAATTTTTATAATTTTTATCTCATAATAAATATGATAGCTTATGGAAATTTTTGAAAGAATAAGCAAAATAGGACAGGATATTTATTCATTTATTAAAGAAGATTTGAATATTGCGAAAAGAATACCTCTCATAAGGATTCCTACTAATAGCAGTAATTACTTAGGCGTATCTTTAACTGTTTCTCCTTCTAAATTATTCTTTATAACTTTCCATACAGTGAGACCACAAAATAGAATTAATCTTAAGGAATATTATATGGTTGATGAAATGTATGGGCTTTTAAAAAATGTACTTGAACTAAAATATACAGGATGGCAAGAATTTTTTATGAAACATTTTAGACCTTTAGATATAAAAAGCAAACTATCAAGAATAAAGTTTGAACGCCAGGTTCTTGACATCGAGGAAGGTCTGGAATGGAATAAGATTAATGTTAAGTTACGAGGATTGAGGAATCTAAAATTTGAAGAAGTTGAAGTCCAAGACCTAATAAAACAAGAAGAATTAGAAAATATGACATGTGAAGAAATAGAGGAGGAGTTAAAGAAATATTTAAATAAAGCCAAATGGGAACATTTTGTCTTATTTAGAACCGAAAATTTATATTTTATTTTAAGTGTTACTAAACACGGAACATTTACATTCGGGATTACAACAGGTAATCCAAAGAATTATCTTAAATTTAAAAATTACGCTTATGTTGAGATCCTATTTAATCTTATAAAAATATTTAAATATTTACTTGAAAAACATCCAATAGTTAAAGATTTTGTTATTAACTATATAAGATAATTTATATAATGATAAAGCTATATTAATTTATTAAATAATAAACTTTTATTTTTTAGTTTAATTAATAAATAGTTAGATTTTATAGAAAGATGAAGAAACTAACAATATATTTCTTAATTAAAGTATTCAAAATTCGGTGAAAAACACTATAGTATTTATAACAGCCTATTCAACACAAAGTTATATTGAGATAGCAATACTTTTTCCGAAAGGTGAAATTTATTAAACTAATTCTACATTAGTTTAATTAAAGATCTAAGCCTAACCCAAAAAGGTTATGAAATAGCTAAACCGCTTTGGGAAAATTTTAAGGAAAAAGAAATAATTAAAGCTAATGTAGATTTTCTTGAAAGCCTTGATCAAGATGAGTTGCTCCTTTATATTTATGTAACCTCATCCAAGGAAAGCAATGTTAAGAAAATAATATTAGGAATTTTAGGGATGCTTGCAATTAAGAAAAGAAAAGTTGAAGATAAAATTCTGCAAAGAAGGAAAGAAATAGCATTGAAGATGTTAAAAGAAAAAATATCACTAGGATTAGCTGCTAAACTTGCAGGAATTTCTTATTTTGAGATGCTAGATGAA
>Ga0079995_1071717_pt1 | contig 12437 bp, 10 predicted proteins | sample FaiFalFF_MnMetaG_2_FD_69198 | JGI IMG/M metagenome (GOLD analysis project Ga0079995, IMG submission 69198) | Freshwater microbial communities from Yellowstone National Park, Wyoming, USA - Fairy Falls C (FF_Mn_C) (SPADES assembly) (version 4) | ecosystem: Environmental > Aquatic > Freshwater >... | reverse complement strand
AAGTCGGCGCTCAGGTCTTTCGTCATCAACTACGGACTGAAGTCCGTAGCATGAACGGCTTTGGTTGCGTCATCTATGGGCTAAAGCCTGTGGCATGGGTAGAGGATTTTTGACTTTTAGAACGCTCTCTTGCAGTCATTTACACCACCCGCTTCTCCCGCCATAATTGACTTTGCCGCGAATGAGTTATGGCTTGCTCGCCACTTCTGACAGTGCAGTAAAGTGAGGACGGGGCAGGGCAGAAGCGGGGTCAACTTCATTGGGAGGAACGAGGTGAAAATGGTAGTGAAACGCTGTTCAGATTGTGGCAGCGAATTAAGGGAAGAAGCACGCTTCTGCGACCAATGTGGTTTCCCTGTCGGTCAAGAGGAAGCGGATTTGATTTTTGGGCGAAGTGAAGAGTGTTCGGTGAGGTTCTCCGACCCGACGGTCTCCCGCCGCCATGCTCGTGCCGTTTGCGTAGGAGGAGTCTGGTATCTTCGGGATGAAGGGAGTAAAAACGGAACTTTCGTCAACGGTGAGCGCCTCTATCCTCGGGCATGGCGGAAATTACAACTCGGTGACCAAATCCGTTTGGGCGCCAAAGTGATTTTGCGGCTGACTGAGAAAGGATGGGTGGATGGAGAAGGGAAAGTTTTATGGCAAACACCACAACGCTCCACTCCTACTGCTGCCGAGTCATCGTTTGCACAGCAAAGAACGCAACAAGAGTCCCATCAATCACGACCTCACTTAACTTCAACAAAACCTTGTCCTTTCTGTCAAGTCCGTATCCCTGAGCCTTTCGTTCTCGCTTTCTGCCCCAACTGCGGTTATCCATTACGCTGGTTAGTGCGTCCTTCTGTCCGTAACCCGATACTTGTCAAGTCTTCGTCTCTGCCCTTGACCTTGACTTTTGAAGTGCAAGGAGTTGGCAAAGAGCCATTGGAACTCGTCTTCCGCAGCGAGCAACCTGAACAACTCTTGTTGGGCGTCGGCGAAACACCGAAAGAGGTGGAGCGTTGCTTTTGTCGGGTTGGCGAGAAAGTGGATTTGCGCCTTTGGATTCAGCCATTGAAAGACGAGACAGAAGTTGCCATCTCCGTTCGCAGCCTTTTCTATCCTATCGGTGCAAGCAAGAAAGAAAAGCCACGCCCAGAGTGGCATCCGAAGGAATTGGAAAGGGAAGAGAGGTTGGTCTTGCGCCTCATCCCTTACATCCCGCGATTGCGTTGGGTGCCTTCGTTGGTGCTTCTGTCTTACCGCCATCCGAAGCAATCGGTGCGGTTGGTCAACGAGTCGCCTTTTTCGGTGACGGGAAAACTGAGGGTCGCTGAACCGTTGAGGGTTTACCCTTCAGAAGTCAAATGGTCGTTGGCGAGCAAGAAAGCGAAGGAATGGCAATTGGAAGCGGGAAAGGAGTGGGCAAAGGAGCAACCCTGCGAGTTGGTGGCTGAACCTGATGAAGGGGAAGCAGTTCGTTGCATCGTCTTTTGGGTCGGTGGGGAAAGAGAAGTTCGCCAACCCGATGTCATTGTCGGCGTGGATTTCGGAACTTCCAAATCTGCCTTAGCGGTGTTGGACTTTCGGCAGAATTCTCCCAACCCTCAATTGCTTACCCTTCAGGGACAGCAGGTCGTGCCCTCTTTGCTGTTGTTTTTGGAAGGACGACAAGAACCGTTGATGGGGCAAGACGCTGAAGCCCGTTTGGGAGACCCAACCGCTTTGCCCGTGCAAGGTGTCAAGTTGCTGTTGCGAAGTAATCGAACGGTTCAATGGGCGGGTCGTTTTTGGACCTCGCTACAACTGACCCAACGCTTCCTCGCTTTCCTGAAAAGGCAGGTTGATTTGGTCTATGGCGACGACCAGCAATGCCTGAAACGGTTTGAGTTGGGGTTGCCCGTTCTGGATAGGGAAAGCGATTACGAGAAGCAACGAGATCTCAGCATCCAAGCCGCTGGTGAAGCGGGGATGAAGTGGGTTCGGGTTTGGCTGGAACCGGTTTGCGCGGCGGCGTATGTTTTGCACAAGTGGCGGGAGTTTGCGCAAGGGCTTCCATTGCCTCGTCCCGGTGATTGGCTTTTAGTGCTGGATTGGGGAGCGGGGACCTTAGACGCTACGCTTTTGGTCTATGAAAAACCCGAACCACCATTCTTTGAGTTGCCTCCTTTAGTTGGCGTCGGTTTGGAGCAAGGTGGTCAGCACCTTGACTGGTATCTGACTTGCGAGTTCGCAGAGAGTGTAGGCTTGCAGGAATTGCTAAATGAGGCAAGGCAACTCGGTTGGAAGGAATTTCGCTGGCGAGGGAGTTTGCCCTTAAGGCAATTGGCGGAAACTGTTCGGGAGGCAAAAGAGCAACTGGACAGGCAAAACTCCTTCTCTGTCGCTGACTTTCGTTCCCGCCTCACTGCCCCAGAATTCACTGACCTTGACCCACGCTTCGTTTTAGTAAGTCGCCCATCGGTCAATTGGTGGGTGCAGGAAACTTTAGCGGAGTTGAAGAAACGGCTGGACGAGCATCTTAGCCCTTCTGATTGGCAACAAATCGCTTATGTCTTAGTTGTGGGTGGGACGGGGCAAATCCCGTTGGTGCGTGAACTTTTGGGAGATTGGATTGGGAAACCTGAGCGAGTGGTTCAGTTGCGTGGGGAAGATGCAATCCTTGCTGTTGCCTATGGAGCGGCTTTGATCGGAGAGGTGCGATTGACAGGGATGCCTTTCCCTGTCTCCCTTTCTGTCAACGGTAAACGGGAGGAGTTGCTTCGGGTTGGTGACCACCTAACCCGCATAGAACGAACCTTCAATGTGCCGTTAGCGGGTTTGACCGCAGAATTACTGGCAAGGGTGCGAGACACCGATTACTTGCTGGCTTCCGTCCGCTTGGAGTATCAACAAGCCGAAAGGGTTCGGATGCAGTTGGACACTGACGAGGAAGGCTGGCTTTGGTGGAGATGGTGGGCAGGAGAAAAGTTACTGGACGAGCAGAAAATTTTGGCTTTGCCTTAGCCGAAGTTGGCGAAAGGGGTGATGACCGATGGAAGACTGGCAGGAGCAAACTCGGAAATTAGCAGCAAGTGATGTGGGCTTTGCTGCAGGCTTGCTCGTCGCCCAGTTGTTGCAAACTGTCCAGCAATTGAGCGAACGAGTGGCGGCGATAGAAAAGGAATGGCAAAGTTGGCGTGAGCAATTGCCTTCTTTCATCCAAATGGCTCAGGCTTTACAAGAAATCACCCAACTCCTACCGCAACTGCGGGTGGCTTTGGAGAAAACGCAAGAGCAACTCGCCCAAAATTTTTTGAGCCGTTGGCAAGAGTGGCAAGGTGCTCAGCAGGCGATAGAATGGGCGAGCCGAACCCTGAGTTATCAGCAATCCCTTAAACAACTCATCGCCGATGTGGAAGCAGCGACCGAAAAGGAAACCTTTGTCCGAACCAATAGCACTCGTATAGAAAGCCTTGTCTTCCCATTCTCCCTTCCCCCTTCCGACCAGTCGGAATTAGATTGGCTGAGAAGCGCCTTAGAGGCTGAAGGGGAGAAAGCCAGAAACGAGGCGTTGGAGCGATTGGAGCAAATGGGGATTTCGTTGCGGTTACCTAAAGAGGGTGCTCCTTTTGAAAGCGCTTGGCAGCAAATCGTGGATGGCAAGCAGACAGATGACCCTTCCAAAAATGACACCATCGCTGAAGTTAGAGCCCCTGCCATTTTCATCGGCGAGAAATTAATCCGACCAGCCCAAGTTGTCGTTTGGAAAGGACCGAGCCGTTTGCGGGGGTGAAGGTGATGGAACAGCGGGCTTGTCCAAAGTGTAAAGAGTTTTGGCAGCCTCACCCATCATTTGTTTTCCGCTTTTGCCCCAGATGTGGCGTTCGGTTGGAGCAACCTTGTCCTTCCTGCCATCAGGATTTGCCTACCTTGTCGCCCGAATGTTCCCGTTGTCAAATTCGCCTTCAAATTTGTCCCAACTGCTTTCGGCTCTTCCCGCTCCGAGAAAACTTTTGCCCCTTTTGTCGTGAACGCCGTGAACCATTAAATGCTCTCCGTCCCTCTTTTGCTTGCCTTCGTGGGAACGCCGCCAACACTTTCATGGCTTCGCCCGCTTTCCTTGACCTTCTGCCCCAACAAACCCCTTCGTTTTGGGAGCAAAATTTTTCGCCACCTTTGTCTATGGGCGTTTTAGCGCATGGGAGTTTGCTTTTTGTCAGCGGTTCGGAAAGGTTGAGGTTGCATTGCTGGCACCTTCTCCGTCAAGCCTTTGAAGTGGATTTGAGGGATTGGGCGGGGACGGATGCTAATGCTTTGAAACTTTGGGTTGACAAAAGTTGGCTGTGGCTTTGGGACAATGACAACCGTTGGCTCAGCCTCATAGACATCAACCAACTTCAACCCAAACCGATGACGGAACAACCGCTGCCCATCCCCGAAGGAGCGAGGATTGTAGGCGCAGCATTTGGCATGCTTTGGTGGGAGCGAGAAAATCGGTTGGAAGCATTGGATGCACAAGGGTGGGGGAAAGAATTGAAACCCAACCTGAGCATTCCCTTGACTGCTCCTCTTATTCGCTTCCCTGTTGACCGCTTTTCGGAAACTGCCTTTGTGGTCATGGAAGACGCTGTGTTCTTTGCGGACCAACAAGGAAACATTTGGCGGTGGGAACGGGAGAGTCAGAAAGCGGAGATGCTGAGAAGCGATGTGCGACTGAACCTTCTCCCTGTCACCTTAAGTTGGCGAGGGCGAAGAGAAATTGTCTGGGTCGCCGATAGTCGTTTACTCTGTTTGAGTGCCGAAGGATGGCGGGAAGTCCCGTTGACAGTGCGCCCATCGGGAAACCATCCTGTTGCGATGGGAGAAGGGATATGGTTGCCGATAGAAAAGGGGCAAAGATGGGCGTTTTGCGACGATAAGGGAATTGTGATGGCTGAGTGTCGCCTCCCGCCTCAAACGGAAACCCTTTACGCTTTTGCCGCCGAAACCCTTTGGTTGCTGCAACGGGATAGCGATGTAGTTCGGCTGTTTCGGTGCGACCGAGAGGGTAAGGTTCAGCCATTGGAAACTTGGGACTCAAAGGAGCAGCCTTTCGTTTTCGGTTATCAGTGCAATTCATCCGCCTTTCTGTTAGCCCTCGTGAGAAGGAGTGGGAAGGCATGGGCAAAACTTTGCATCTCGCCGTCAGTGGGTTAATGATGCTTCTTTGCGTCCAAAGTCTTGTGGCTCAAGTGAAGGTGCTGGAGCCGACACCTAACAAGGAAGTCGCCTTAAATCAGGCTTTGACAATAGAAGCCACTATTTCGTCCTTGCCTGCTAAGAAACGGCTTTTCATGACGGCAGTGATTTCCCTAAGGGGAGAGGTGTTGGATCGCGTCCCACTTTACGACGATGGCGACCCAGACCACGCTGACCGAAAAGCGGGAGATGGCATCTACGCCAACACCTATATCCCTCGTCGCGAAGGTGAACTGACCCTTCGGGTGAAGGCAAATTGGAACGGTAAAGAAGTTTGGTCAGAACCTGTGCCTTTCGTCGTTCGGTCTGTCCCGACACCTTTGCCAGAAAGTGTAAAGCCTACTCCCACGCCTTCTCCCCCATCGCCTCCAAAATCGCCGACAAAACCTATCGGAGGTCTCTTAGCCCTCCTCGGCACTGTTAGCCTTTTGGTCAGCCTCTTTTCCCTTCGCCGAACGGTGCAACCTCAAAGTGGATTGAGCGTTGAGTTGCGATTTTTCGGGAAAAGGGAAGCGTTGCTGACAGGACCAAGAGGGCAAGGAGACTTCACTTTACCCCAACAGCAATTCGCTGACCTGAAACTCGCCCGCTTGCGATGGGAAGGATTTTCGGGTTTGATTGTTGCCCCTTTGCAGGCTAAACAAGTTTGGGTTGAGGAGACGAAAAGTCAACGGCTGAAAGAAGGTCTCAATCACATCAAGGTCAGCCACACCCTTCAAGGTGTCCCTATCAGCGGTGAACTTATTGTCAAGGTCAACCGTTTCGCCGAGGAAAATCGTTTCCCCGTCTTTGGCTTGGTCATCGGCGGTCTGTTGCTTTTCATCGGCTTCATCTTGCTCCTCTTGTGATTGCCCAAATTGCTTGCTGCTATAATTGACGACGAAGCAACAAAACAGCGTCAAGGGGGAAGGTTCATGCGAGGTAGCGGAATCGTGACGGTCATTGTTCTGGCGAATGCTTGGGTGATGGCTCAGCAGCCGACACCTCAGATGGTAACCGTTCAGGAAATCTATCAGCGAGCAAGCGAGTTGCTCAATCAGCCTGTCTTGTTCTTGGGTTTGCAGCAATCCTTTTACGAGCGAGCAGCAGATTACTTCACCGAGCGAGGAATTTCAACGGCGGAACTTCCCACTTCTTTGCGGACAGGCGATTTTCTGGGTTTAGTGGTGCGTGATTTCTCTGGGCGTGAGGGGGAAGACACCATTTTTGTCGCCGGTGACCGCAAGTCTGTTCAGCCACCAGAACTCGCTCACAACCCACCTCCTTTGACCCTTTGGTTGGTGGGCGGGCATGTGCGAAAAGTTCGGGATGTGCTTTTCGTTGAAGTGAACAACTTGGCTTTCCAGCCCAAGTGGCAAGGTTATCGCCTTTTAAAATGGCAACATTGGCTGGAACTTTTGGGTGTCTTGGTGGCTTTGATTTTGCTGCATGCCGTTTTGTTCTACGCCTTCTTCAACCTAACGGAACGCCCTTCAGGGAGTGTGAGGGCTGCTTACCTGCTTTGCCTTTGGGCATTGGTTGCCTATCTTGTCTTCCGAGAACCTTTCCGCTCCTTTTTCTCTTTTGGCAGCATCGCTTTCTTCGTTCTGATGGGCATAGCAGGAGTGTTGAGTTTGCTCCTGCTCCTTTCCTTGCTCTTGCGGGGGACTTAGAAAGGTGCGTTTGAAAGGAGGGTGAGAAAGATGCGTCGCGCCCTCGTCATCGGCTTAGGTGGCTGTGGTTGTCGGGTCGTTCGGATGCTCAAAGAACGGGTGGAGTGGCGCTATGGTGGACTGGAAAAAACGCCTTTCCTGCAACTTCTGGGGATAGATACCGCCAAGGACGCAGGCTTGGAAGGGGAGGACCTGTTCGTTCACATGACTGTCCATCGGGAAGATTTTCGTCGCCTCATAGACGAGGTGCGATTGGGGAGGGAAAGACCAGACATAGAACCTCATCGTTGGCTGGACATCCAAGTTGTTGGGGACAAAACCGAAATCAGTGAAGGTGCAGGCGGAATCCGCATGGTCGGGCGATTAGCCTTCCTCTTCCCGACCAATTTCAATGCCGTCGTTGCTCGCTTGCGAGCGAAATTGGAAAAGTTGCGCACGATGACCGATGAGGAAGCCAGCAAGGCTTTTGGCGAAACTTTGCAACTCAGCGATGGCTTGGACATTTATGTTGTGGCGACCCTTTGTGCGGGAACAGGGAGTTCGGTCTTTCTGGACATGGGGTATTTGCTTCGGCGGCTGACCGCTTATTTTCCCCTCCCGACCCGCACCACCGCCATCATCACTTTGCCTCCCTTGACCACAACGGACATCATCAAGTTACGCAACACTTACGGGGCATTATGCGAGTTGGATTACTTCAGCCGAGATGGTGTCACTTATCGTGCCAAGTTCCCCGATGAGCCGAGGTTATTAGAACGAAGTGACCGCCCTTACGATTTCGTCTATCTCGTCTCTCCTGACCGTTTGAACCGTCCTTCCTTACCTGACCACTTCGCTTTGGAAGCGGCTATTGCTGAGTATTTGTTTGCTGATGTGTTTTTGGACGAGACGAAAATTCGGGATGGTCGTCGGGACGATATGGTGGCTTATGCTTTCAACCGAAGGATGCCCGATGGGGCGCCCCTGCGCTTTTTGACTTTTGGCTTGTCCGTCCTTCAATTTCCTGCTCAACAAATTCAAGACGCTTGCGCTTATCTCCTCACTCGTCGCACCCTTGACGATTACTTGACCGACCGAGAACCTTCAGTGACAGACATAGAGGGTTTGATGCAACAAGTCGGGTTGAGCGGAGAAGGGACGGTGCGGCGGGAGTTATTGTCACCTGAAGGCGACCCCAGAGGCGAAAACTACAACATCCAGATTGCTGCCCGAAACCGTTTGGATTGGTTAATGCGCAACTATCAAACAGTGACCGACTTGGACACCGTGAAGCAACAATTGCTTTGCGGTTTCGGAGAGGGCGCTCCCTTGACTGGTGACGAAATTCCCTTCGGTCGGTTTCGGCAAGTCATAGAAGGCAACCGAGAACGCCTCAAGCGAGATTTGCCTCAACGCATATTGGACTTCCTGAAGGAACGATTCCTAACCCAACTTTCTGTTGGCATCCAACCTGCACTGAAAGCCATCCAAAAAGTTCGGGAAGCAGTGGCTGAACGCCTCAATGCCTTGCAACAATCTGACCCAAACGAGTTTGTCCAATACGCCGAGAACCGTTGCAGCGAATTTGCTCAACGATTGGATGCTGCAGAACGAGATTGGCTGCTGGCTTTGCCCATACCTTATCGGGGCTTGGTGAGGCGTCGCCTTTTGGCTCGTTGGCGGACAGTGATGGAAGAATGGGTTCAAACTAAGTTGGACGCCTACGCCATCAAAGAGGAAATTGCTGTCTTGGAAAGCCTTCAAAATGACCTCAGCCTTATAGAGCAGCGTTTGCGCCATTGGCGAGATTACGCTAATGCTTTCCGTCAGGCTGCTCAAGACGGTTACAACTGGACACTCCGACCTCCCCGTGTTCCCGGCATCATCCTCTTTGATGAGGACATCGTTCAACGGGAATACAAGTTGGTCTTGCCTAATGAACAAGCGGAACGAACTGCTATGGCGGAAATGTTGCAGGCAGGTTTGGGAGATGTTTGGGGTGCGCTTACTCGCCCCCTCACGGAGCGCCATGAAAACTGGCTGGACAACGATTTGGAGATAGGGCGAAGGGTGAGAACTTTGACTGACCCTCAAACACGCGACATGCCTTTCCTGCGCCTTCAACGGGATCGGATTTGGAAGAGGTTGAAGGATGAAGCCGACAAACGCTTTGAGGCGAAACTAAGGGAACGGAGCGATGTGGTTGAGCGATTCATGGAACGAGCGACCGACCCACCAGCGCAACTGAAAAATTTGTTAGGTGAGGCAGCGGTTTTCCTCCCCATCAACTTGAGCGACCCCAACTTCCAACAGGACTACAACCCAGACCGACAAGAGAAGCGATGGGTCTTTTGGCTTTTGGGCAGTGAGACGCCTACAACTCAAAGAGGTCAAGAGTTTTGGGAAGCCCTTCAAAAGGCTATGAGGGAAACGCAAGAGCGGGAGGAATTGGCGAAACTTTCCGACAAAACCGCAATCTTCGTCTTGACCGAATTGGGTGGTTTCCCTGTCCGACTCATTCAGGGTGTGGAAGAGTTCGTGGAACGAATTCGCCCCGAAGATAGGGTGCAGATGTGGAGCCGAAAGGATTTGCCCCGTTGGCTCAGGCTGAAGCCTACTGAGCCTCGTTGCGAGGAATTGCTCGTTACCGCTTACGCTTGGCAACTGATGAGGTTGCAGGTAAGGGACGGCAATAGGTGGCATGAATGCGGAGAGGACCGTTTGCCCATTGTTTTCCCTGAAGCTGCTCGGATGTTGGAAGAAAACATTGACATCCGCCGCCGCCTTGACCGCCGCATCCAACAGCACCTACAGGAGCACCAAACTAACCCAGCGAAACTGGAAGAACTGTATCACCAACTGATCGGGCTGAACGAAACACAACTCAACATGCTGGGTGTAGAGGAGTTGACAGAAGAACAAGCGAGGGCAATCGCCCTGCGATTCATTCAGCGTCAAGATGTCCTCAAACGACTCCACGAGCAAATGGGAGAACTTGCACCTTATCGCCACTTTGCCACTGACGAAGAAGCCCAGAAAGACGGCTTTCCTCAAGCAGGCTACTACTGTGCCAATTGCCACTACTTTTTCGGTCCCGACATCCATCAAGTTCCCAAGTTCTGCCCACGCTGTCAGGCTGTTTGAAACGCAGCCACAACTTGAACATCAGCATTGGCTTCACTTTTCTTCGCCGGCGCAAAATAAGTCCGTAGTTGATGGCGCAAAAATTAAGCGCTAACTTAGAACGGAAAATGGGGCAGGGAAAATAGGGAGGTAGTTCCCGACGAGCCGAAACGGTAGCGAATGGCGACCGGCGATTAGAGACTGGTTAAGTGATGGCGAGTGACGAGAGGCAGGTAGTGAATGGTTTTCTTGAAATCGGTGCTTCTACACCGCCGAAAAAAGATTTTCAGCCCTTATTCACTGTCTCGCGCTCAGCACTCCGCACCATTTTGTGCGCCTTAACACACCCGCACCTTTACGCACTTGACGCCTACAAGCATATGGGCTAAAGCCAGTAGCATGGGCAGTTTTACTCCCAGCCCTTGCGTTTTTCCGCTACACTGCCAACCTTATATGCAGCCAACTTGAAAGGAGGCGTAAAGGCATGCCAACGAAAGAGCAAGTCCTTGAAGTTCTCAAAAACTGCTACGACCCAGAAATCGGCATCAACATCGTTGACTTGGGGCTCATCTATGGCGTTGACATAGACGAGGAAGCGGGACGGGTCAAGGTGACTTTCACCTTGACAACGCCCTTTTGCCCCTTAGGTCCTGAGTTGGTTGACCAAATCCGTGAACTTGTCGGTTCCCTTGAAGGCGTCAAGGAAGTCGAAACCGAACTGACCTTTGATCCGCCTTGGTCGCCAGATAAGGCAACCGAGGAAGGCAAAGCACTGCTTCGCATAATGGGTGTCCCAATCTGAATGGGTGACAGCAAATGGAAGTTGACATGACAAAGCAAAGTGATGAGTTAAAAGCGGTCGTCTTGCAAGTTATCAGAGAGGAGTTGGGGGATTTTCTGGACAGTGTGAAAGTTCGACCGCCATATGAGGACGAGGACCTTTTCGTCTTCGTTCAACTCAAAACCGAACCTCCTGACCTTGATGAAAGAAGAAAAAGGCTGCACCGCCGTCTGCGGGAGATGGGACATGATGTCGGTCTTCTTGTGGATTATCCTGACAAAGGTTAACCGCCGTTTTTAAGGAGGGTTGAGGGATGCTGGAAGGGAAGCGAGGGATTGTTTTTGGTGTCGCCAACGAATACAGCATCGCTTGGGCTATCGCTAAGGCTGCCAACGAGCACGGCGCTCAACTCGCCATTACCTACCAAAACGAGCGATTTGAAGAGACTGTCAGAAAACTGGCAGCAAACCTAAATGACCCGCTGGTGCTGCAATGCGATGTCTCGGAGGACGAGCAGATTGTCCGAGTTTACGAGGAGATTTCTCGCCAGTGGGGTAAACTTGACTTCGTTGTCCATAGCATCGCCTACGCTCCACGAGCAGCACTTGAAGGCAAGTTCTTGGACACGACCCGCGAAGATTTTTTGCTGGCACACGACATCAGCGTTTACTCTTTCATCGCCGTCACCCGCCAAGCCGTCCCCCTTATGTCCGATGGTGGCAGTGTCCTCACATTGACCTACCTCGGCAGTGAGCGGGCAGTTCCAGGCTACAATGTCATGGGTGTCTGCAAGGCTGCGTTGGAAGCCTGCGTCCGTTACCTTGCAGCGGAACTTGGCGAACGAAACATCCGAGTTAACGCTCTTTCGCCCGGTCCCATCAAAACTCTAGCAGCGAGGGGAATTCCCGGCTTCACCAAAATGCTGGACATCGTGAAAGAACGAGCCCCGATGAGACGAAGCACTCTTCAAGATGAAGTGGGCAAGATGGCAGTGGTCTTGTTGAGCGATTACGCTTCAGCGATCACAGGCGAAGTCATCTATGTTGACTGCGGCTATCACATCATGGGCTTGTAGTTCCCTCAATCCTGCAACTTGACCTTTAAGGTTTGGACTTCGCTCTTCCGCAAATCAATGACTCTGACAGCATGGTTGTTGGTGTCGGCGACGAACAGTTTGCCGTTGGCGTAACTCAATCCGCTCGGTTCGTCAAATTGGGCTTGCAAAAGGTTGCCGTCTTTGTGTCCCGGCTTGCCCGTGCCCGCAAAGGTTTGGCACGCCCGCGTCTTCGGAAACAGCCGCTTGATTTTGTGGTTGTAGGTGTCGGCGACATAGACGACACCTTCGTGGTAGCAAACCGCCAACGGATGCTGCAACCGCACGGCGTTGCCGATGCCGTCACGATCGCCGAAGTCAAACAAGCCAACTCCGACCAAAGTTCGGACGAAACCCGTCTTCAAATCGGCGACCCGAACGGCGCTCGTCTCGCTGTCGGCAAAGTAAAGCCCGTCCTCGCCGATGCTCAACCCGCTGGGTTGTGCCAACCACGCTTCGTTGGGAGCACCATCACGGATGCCTTCATAGCCCGTTCCCGCAAAAGGTGCCAAGATACCTCGCTTCAAATCCAGCACCCAAAGTTGGTGGCTGCCTGCCATCGCAATGTAAAGGTTGCCCTCATAGACCGCCACATCCCAAGGCGACCTCA
>Ga0079995_1067910_pt1 | contig 12451 bp, 9 predicted proteins | sample FaiFalFF_MnMetaG_2_FD_69198 | JGI IMG/M metagenome (GOLD analysis project Ga0079995, IMG submission 69198) | Freshwater microbial communities from Yellowstone National Park, Wyoming, USA - Fairy Falls C (FF_Mn_C) (SPADES assembly) (version 4) | ecosystem: Environmental > Aquatic > Freshwater >... | reverse complement strand
GAATTAAACATTCTTCTTTTAGCTTCCTCTTGACTATAAACTCCTCCAGCAGAAAGCAAATATAAAAAAGCACCATAAAGAAAATACAAAAAAGCTAAAGCTATTAAAAGAGCAAATAATAAATTATAAATAGCCTGAAAACAAGAAGGTAAATCTTTACAGAAAGTTGTCGTTGCTGTTGTTGGCATTATTGAATTTGAATTGGTTGAATCTCTTCAGCTTTTTCTCTTAATTCTTCTCCAAAAATTTTTAATTTTAATGTCCCTTTCTTTTCTGGAAATTTTATAGCCGGAACCTCTTTTTCATTAGAAACAAAAACACCATTGAGTTCCCAAACATAAGTTAATTTTTTAGAACCAAAATTTTTGGTAATAACAGTTAAAGATTCGTTCTCTAATAATTTACCGCTAAAAGGAAGTAAAGCTCCATCGGAAGTTTTACGGATAATTTTTATCTTAGGTTCAGGAAGAAAAACTTTTTGATTTTTGAAAAAATAGTTTTCTTTGCTAAAAGGTTTGCTAACGTTTAAATCAAGAAATAAGAATTTATCAAGGCGGATTGGTAGAATAAAAACAAGATTACTCATTGTTTTTTGAGAGTTTAAAGAAATATCAGGAAATGTCCATTCATAAATATAACCCGATGGTTTTAAGGACGTTTGTGTTTTTGGATCAAAAATTTCTACACCTATCATTAAAAATCCTTGATTTTTTTGAGAACTAATATAAATTGTCTGACTGGTGGCAGTACTTATCGATAAAAAACTGAAAATAATTAATAAGATTTTCTTTTTCATTTTAACATTAAAGCTTCTTTTGCTTTTCTTAAAGCAATTAATTGTTCTGGTCTAGTTCTAATAATTTGATCTTCAGCATAGGAACCTAAAATAAAAACAGGTACTTTTCTCTGTCCAACTAACAAAAGACCTTGACCTCTTTCTGCCTGAAGCAAAAATTGTTTTTCTCCTTGGGATAAAGCAAAAGTCTGACCGCAAAGATCAATGGTTGCTGGTGATTGTTTCATTAAAAAGACAATGGCTGAATTAGTAATAATTGGTCTTCCATAAGGTGAACTAAGAAAATCTTCAACGTCTTGAGTAATATTAGTGATGGCTAAATTATATTTTCTTCCTCTTTTGACAGCATTAAGTAAAAATTCAGCACCAATTTCTTGTCTCATAATCCACCAGGCCTCATCAATAACTACTAATCTTTTTTTCATTTCTCTTCTGACTCTATTTAAAATATAATTTAAAACCACAAACATACCTATAGGTCTTAAAATTTCTGGTAAATCTTTAAGACCGAAAACAATTAATCTTTTTTGAAGCTCAACACTTGTCGGTCTATTAATAAAACCAGAAAAATTTCCTTGGGTGTAAGGATAAAGTTTACTAGCCAATTTGCTTCCTCCAACTAAACCATTTAGAATTTTTTCTAAATCATTTAAAGTTGGAAATCTTTCAATTTTAGAAAAATCTTGATCAGGTAAGATATTGAAAGAAGCATAGGTTTGATTAATGGCTTGATCTAAAATAGCTAGATCTTCAGAAGATAATTTTTCACCCATAATCAATTGACAAAAACTAATTAAATCAGCCACATGTTCTTTATAAACATCAATTGGTTCTTCATTGGGCAAAATTGGAGGTAAGTCAAAAGGATTAAAATTGTTTTCTGCTTTTAAAGAAAGAGAAATAAAAGAGCCATTGTAAAGTTCAGCAATACTTTGATATTCATTTTCCGGATCCAAAATTAAAACATCTGTTCCCATCATTAAATTTCTCATTACTTCTAATTTAGCTGTATAAGATTTACCAGCTCCAGAACGAGCTAAAATAACCATATGAGGATTTTCATATTTCCAACGATCCAAAATAACAAAGCCAGCATTTTGTAAATTAATACCTAAAAATATTCCTGAGTCATCAACAAGCTCAGAAGAAATAAAAGGGAAAAAAGATGAAGCTGTTGAAGAATTAATAAAATAATTAGTTTGGATTTGATCAAAACACAAAGGTAAAGTTGTAAGAAAGGCATCTTTTTGTTGAAACATTATTGGCTTGACAGCAATAAGAAGGCTTTCTAAAATTTTCATCACTTTATTTGTTTTTTGATCAAGTTCCTTTTTATCATTAGCAAAAATAGTTAAATAAAAACCAACATTTAACATTCTTTCTTGAGCTTGAACCAACAGATCTCTCAATTCCTCAACATTTTTATAGGCAGTCTCTAATTCTGGAGACCGAACCTTACCTGCCTCTTCCCTCTCGTATATTTGTGCTTCAATGCGAGCCAATTGTTTTTCCAATTGTTTTAAAACTGCCCCTGTTTCCATAGGATAAAAATATAAACTTAAATTAAAAGCTTCATCTAGATTGATTATTCTTTCTAACCATCCAGAAAAAAGATAAGAGGGATAATCTAAGATAAGCAAACTTCTTCCGTAAACATTGCCAATTTGAAAATAATCAGTAGCAAATTGAGCTCCTGGAGGTGCCAGCAATTCTTTTATTTTTTCAAAAGCACTCAATTCTTCAGGAACAGGTATCTTAGCTACTTTTTCTTTCTTTAAAAATGGAATGGGAATTTTTGGTAAATTAATCATAATGTTTCTGCTAATTTTTCAATAATTTGTTTTGGCAATTGTTGCCATCTTAAATTGGGATTATAAACTTCAAACAAAAGTTCAATTAGTTCTAAATCATAAAGTCTTTGTGCGAAAAGACCTATATTAGTTAAAGAATCAATGACATAATTAATTCTTGTTTCTAATTGTTCAAATTTTGCCTCTTCAGTTTCCTCTATTTCTTTTTGTTTTCTGATTTTAGCTAATGGTCCTAAGCCAACTTCTAAAGGGTCATAAGGAACAATAACATAAAAGATTTTTTTCATAATTTTATGATTTTGCAGATAATCTTCTAAAAAACTAATATATTCTTCTAGTTGAAATTTAAGTAGAGGATCTTTTTCTTCTTCAAGCCTCAGGTGCAAGATTTTTAAATAATTGTTAATGTTTTCTAAACGGGAAAGAACTAAAATTTCAACAGGAAAGTCTAAGCCGTCAAGGAAATTTTTGAATTGATTAATAGCAATATTTTGTTCTTCTTCAGACAAAAGAGAAAGGTTAATACCATTAATTCTTAAAACCGCTCTTAAGCCTCCATTTTCTAAGATATAAACGCCATTTTTTATCTCTCTAACTTTGATTAAATAAAATGTTGGTGCAATCATTTCAAAGAACGATAAAATTTAATATAAGGGAATAAACGGTAAGGATTTTTTGGATTAGCCAAATGACGATGGACCAAATGATCAATAGCTTCAGTTTGTGCTGCTATTGGCTCTTTTAAGGAAACACTTAATTTCTCTTTAATATTTGTATCAGGATATTCTAAAATAATCTCTGCACGATCAGTTAAAACTTTTCTTTGCTTTATTTTTGGTAAAGTTGCCTCTGCTTCAATTTCTTCTGGTAAAGGAACCTCTTTATAAGTTATTTTTTCTATTCTTTGCCAAACAAACTTTCTGCTTTTAAAGAAAAAATCTAAAGCTCTTGGAAAAACATAAAGAAAAGGTTTGCCATTTATATAAACAAAAGTAAAAAGAAAAGCTAAACCAAAGGAAAGAAGAGCAGTGAATAAGCCTAAAATTTTATTAATTTTGAAAACAAAAAAACTTAAAAGAAAAGCTCCTAATAAGGCAAAAAGCTGTCTGAAAGTAACCAGGCCAGCCAATTTATCTTCAATAGTTACTAATTTTGGCACGAAAAATCTTGTAGCCATATTTTAATTATAACCTAGAAAGATCCAAAAACTCTTCTCCCTGTGGAGGTTTTTCTTCCTTCTTTTTAGTAATGACTATGGCATCTTCTGGCAAACTTTCTTCTTCAGTTTCTTTTTTATGCTCTTGTTGTGGCTGAAAAGTTATAGTTTTATATTCTTCAGCTTCTTTTTTGGTTTCTTCTTTCTTTTGAGGTTTTTCCTCTATTTTTTCTTGTTTTGGTCTTTGGGGATATTTAATGATTGTTTGCATTAATTCTATATATCTTTTTGCTCTTTCTTCAAAACTTTCTTCTTCAGTCTCTTCACTTTCTTCTTCAGTAATATCTTCCTCTTGCCAAAGTTCCCTTACTTTAGGCAAAAAATTTTCTTCTAAAAAATTATAAAGCTTATTAACTTCTTCTTCATTTAAAAAATCAAGCCATTTTTTGATAAGTTCTTTTACTGGAGTTTCTGAAGTTTGATTGTATCTTATGATATCTTCAGTTAAATGAAAGATTTGTCCCATTTTTTGATCTCCCCAAGAAATTTGAAATAAATCACAGATCTCTTTAATAAGATTTAAATGCTCATCACTAGCTATAAATTGTAATATATGTTTTTCTGCCATTTTTATTATTAAATTAAAGTGCTTGAACTAAACCTTGTTCTTCTTGTGATAATGCAGCTAATAATTGTTGAGCTTGTTGTTGCGCAGGTGTTGGCGGCGGCCCCCCACGCACTTGAATCGGTGATGGTTGTTGGAATAACCTTTGTAACATGTATCTTACGGGTCCATTTGTAGGATCATTAGGAGGTTCTCTTAGAGCTGCCCTTAATATTTCTTTTCGTTCACTTGATTGCTGAAGAGCGCTCAGGAGAATATCTTCTCTTTTGTTTAATAACCGCGTTTGTGCCCCAAGAATATCGTAAATTTTTCTTATACTTCCAGGTTCTTGCCAGAAATCTCTACTAAGAAGAGATAAAGCATTAGCTGCTTCATCAACACTTTGATTAATTACTGCTTCCAGAAAACCTTTTGAAGCCCTATTAAGTCTATCACGAAGCGGAGCAAGGTTTACGGCTTGAATAGCATTAATTCTATTAGGATCGCTCATAAAATCAATAACATCTCTTTCTCTAAAAACTTGCCCGACCCTTTCTCCAAAAGCTTCAATTACTTGAGGAGCCAGACCTTGTAAATTGTTTAGAAAACTAATATCATTTGCTAAATTCCTAACATCTCTTTCTTTTGCTTTATTTATAAGTTCAATAATTGATTCTATATCTTCATACGAAGCTTTTGAACCTGCCATTTCCTTTAAAAATCCTGAATCACTAAGTAATTTACCAGCAGAAATTGGTGACATACCTCTTATAGCTTCTCTTATTTGGTTTAAAACATAATCATTGTTTCTATATTGTTGAACAAGCTTAGTTAATTGGCCAGTTAAATTTGCAATTTGAGCTGGATCGGTTGTTCTTTGTAATTGTTGATTAATGGCTTCGACTCTTGCTTTGGCTGCTTCAGCATCAACTCCATATCTTGCTTTTATCCATTCCTCTCCTTTTTCTCTTATAGCCTTCCCAAATCTTTGGGATATTAAAGATCTCAAACCTAAAGGTCCGCCTGTACCCACTTTTTCTTCTATTGCCTTACCCATCCTAGTCATAAATTGGCCTGCTTTTCCTTTGGTATAATACATAAAAGCTCCAGCCGCTGCTCCACCTGCAGTTAAAAGAGCAGTTGTAGCTATTCCCTTAGCCCAAGCTGCCGCGCCTCCACCTAAATTCACTGCTGCGTATATAGAGCCAGCATAACAGGCTGTAAAACCAACATATAACATAACATATTGGACAAAGTCATTAAGATTAGCTAAGTTAATATTAGCAAGAATATTTTCTTTGGTTATATTACATAAAAGGACAAGAATAACAAAAATAGGTACTATTAAGAGCCATTTAACTAAAAGTTCAAGCCAATCTCCAGCAACATGTAACTTAGAAAATATAGTTTTTAAAAAAGGTGCTTTTTGAAATTCCGGTAAAACAGAAGTAGCTACCGCAATTGGCGAAAGTGCTGTAAGAGCAATAATATAAAGATAACGAACAATAAATAAAGTTAGAGTAACAACTAAAATAATAAACATCCCCATGTCGAAGACAATAATACCTATATATGAAACTACCCGTGCTAAAAGCATAGCATCCCTACCCACCTGCTTATCAATATCCTGTGTTATTTGATGGACTATATCAAAAGGATTTTTCTGCCATAAAGAAATTGCCATTATAGTACCTATGTATCTTGATTGACCATTGGTGATACCATTTTCGAAATTTCTTACACCATAAAATGCTGCTTGTATCAAAGTATAAGTAAAGCTAATTAATAAAGCAACCAAAATAATATTAAAAATCATTCTTTTAGCAGTGGCATCGTCTCCTAAAAGCCATTCATAAGCTGCACCTAAAGCAGAGAAAACTAAAATAATAAAACCAAAACCTTGTAAAACTTGCCAAGTAATTAAAGCTGGAGATTTTCCATGGGTTTCGGCAAAGGGGTTTAAATCACTAGCAACATTGACAAGATAAGCCAGGACATAATTATTAATGAAGTAAAGAAGTAAGTGGAAAACTATAATTAATAAGTAGGCAATTAATACAATAACACACAGAACTAACGATGTACCACAACCAGCCAATATATCTAGCGAAAAAAGATTAGACAAAATTGCCCCAATGGTGGCTTTTGTTTCCTCCCAAAGCGATTGCCCATAAGTTTTTTCAAATGGCAAAAGTAAAAGCAAAAGAACTAAAAATAAAATTATAAATTTTTTATTTTTCATTTCTGATTTCAACTATTTTTGGTTTGAATAAATTTTTTAATAAGGCAAAAAAGTTAAGTGGTTTATTGGGTTCTTTTTTGCTTTTAACGACAATAACTTGATTTTTAATAAAAGAAACTGACGGAGAAGCACTCTCGGTTGAAGTACATTCTCCCTTTTCAACAGCACGCTTATAAGCCTCCAATCTTTGTAAAATTAAACTAAGTTCCTGAAGATCATTTAAAAGGGAAGCATTAGTAACTTGAGAGCGATAAAGGTCGAATGAAGTTTGATTGTATTTTAAAATTACTTTAGATATATTATTAACAATTTTATCGAACTGTCCTACAATCTCATTTACTTTATTTGAAACTTCTTTGCGAATTTTATCTAATTCCCTTTGTACTGCATTTACCATTCCTAGTTCAGTACTTATATCGAAACCAAAAATTTTTTCGAAAAAATCTTTTAAAGTACTTAAAACCTCATTCACAATGTTTAAAATCTCAGCTGGTTGTGCTAAGATCTCGCTTAAAAGACCATCAACTTGAGAAGATAAGATACGAATTTGAGAAGTTAATGGATTAAGCTCATTATTAATAATTCTCGAAAGTTGATTACCCACTCCTGTATAAAACAAAATTTTACCACTAAGTTCTTGCTTTATATTTTCAAGATCTTCATAAGCTCCAGGACAAACATTGGGATCAATTTGACTTTGAAGATTTTCTGCGTCATTTTTAGCATTTTCTATGGACTTTTGATTTTCTTCAAGAAGTTTTTTTCTCTTTTCAATCTCATTTTTAAGTATATCTACTAATTTTTTAAGTTGTTCTTCAAACATTTTAAAACAAAGAGCATAAGCAGTAGAAAGAGTAGTTCCTTTTTCACCAGCTTCTTGCTTATAGTTAGCGCAAGTTCTATCTATAATTTTTTTGATTTCTTCTTCTGAAGTAAAAGTACCAGCAAAATCAGTGGAAGTATTTGTTGAAGTATTAGCACCTATTTGTCTTAAAATAATTTCTGGTTTTGTTAAGACCTGAAAGACATTAATATCTTGTGAAGTGTTGTTAAGAGGATTATTTGAAGAAAGCTCTTTTTTCAAATTTTCCATATCATCACCAGAGTTTATGGTTTCATAATCTAAACATAAAAAAGAGCCACCATCAATATTTTTATTAATAGGTATCTGTTCACGGCAATTTTCTAAAGGCCAAATGGTACCAATTTCCCTTCTTCTTTCTTCTACTTTTTGGCTAACAAAACTTTGAATTGTTGAAAAGGCAGAAAGTTTATAATTTTCCAATTCGACCGAGTTTTCAAATTCTGGTTGAGCAGAGGTTATTATTATTGGAGGAATTTCTTTTCCAGGTGATACTGGTAATATCTGAGCTAAATTTAAACGAAATGGTTCAAATAACCAGCTAAAAAATTTAGGTCTTAGACTAACTGTTGTTTCTTGAACTATGCCTTTGAAAGGACAATCAGGAATAGAATTGAGCAGTTTTTCAGCATAAAAAGAAAGATTATATTCTTGAGTAATTTCCATTAGGTAAGCAGTTAATTCATCTCTAATTTCTGGATTTAAACAATCAATTTTTTGAGCAAATTCTTGCAAACCTAAATAAGCACCAGCCCTTTTCGCCTCTTCTATAGCTTTTTGATAGACATCTATAGAATTAGTTTTACCTTTCCTTATACCTATTAAAGTTTCTATTTCAACTAAATTTCTTATATACTGCTGCATTTTTGAAGAATCAACATTTATATTGCTAGCTATTTGTTGAAACTGGGTTTTTAAAAGCTGTTCAGTAGAAAGATTTAATCTTTTTAACTCATCTCCTATAATGGTTAAATTTGTGTTTAAGGTATCAATAATTTGTATTAAAGCTTGAAGAGCACTTGGGTCAAACACGGGCACTCTATCTACAGGAATACCAAACTGAGCTTTAGCAAAATTTGTCATTAAAATGGCCCCAATTATTAAATAAATGATTATTTTTTTCATCTTACAATTTTATTTTGTTTAATGTTGTCTTAATTAAATTATATAATAACATTTTTTTAACAGGATCATTTGTGGTGGAAAACTCTTTTAGGGCCATACCAAGTTTATAATAGGTTTTAATGAGTTCTAAATGAAGGGAATATAAAAGGGGAGGAGGATTGATTTTGCTAAGATCCTGAGCCACTTCAATTAAAATATCCGGATTAATTTCTTGAGTACTTTTTAAAGGTTTTAATTTTTGTTGAATTTTGAGTAATTCTTTTGTATATTCATCAATTTTTTTATTTTCGTCCGGTTTTATTTTTTCAGTTAATTTAAGAAAATCTTCATTAATTTTTTTTTCGAATTCCAAAATAAAAACAGATTCTGTTGTGGTATTTATTTTAGGTAAAGAAGAGGTGGTAATTTCTTTTTTGTTTTCTTTTATTGTTTCTTTGATAGTTTTTAATGAAGTTTCTTTCTTAGCAAAAAATAGACCAATAAAAAAGAAAACAAGAAAAAATATTATTAAAGAAATAATAATTTTTTTCATTTGCGTGGGCGGGAGAGGATTTGAACCTCTGACCTTCACGGTGTAAACGTGACGCTCTGCCACTGAGCTACCCGCCCAAAAATAGAAGTGGGTGGTGGGATGTGGGAGATGGGATATATTATAATTATAAAACAGAAAGGCCGGAGTAGTTCAGTGGTACCTGCCTGCCGGCAGGCAGGGAACAGTTCTTATTATACGCCGGAGTAGCTCAGAGGCAGAGCAATCGCTTCGTAAGCGATGGGTCGTGGGTTCGAGTCCCACCTCCGGCTCAATAAAGTGGGCCTATAGTTTAATGGTAAAACACTGCTGTCGCACAGCAGGGATGAGGGTTCGATTCCCTCTAGGTCCACACTCATATAGAAAGTAAAAAGTTTTGGATTAGATTGATAAATTTACTGAAATAGGGGAAAAAGAACATTATAAAAATAATAATTAATAGAAAGCCGTAAAGTTCTAAGTATTGATAAATTTCTAAAGGAATTTTTGTAAGTAAAATTTTTGAACCATCTAAAGGAGGAATAGGCAAAAGATTGAAAAAAGCTAAAATTAAATTTATTCTTAAACCAAAAAGAAAAATATTAGAAGGAAAGATTTTATAAAGAAAAGTAAAAATTAAAGCTAAAAGAATATTGGTTAAAGGTCCGGCTAAAGCAATATAAATTGAATCTTTTTGAGGATTTCTTAAATTATAAGGATTGTAAGGAACAGGTTTTGCCCAACCAAAAACAAAACCAGCTGTGAAAAAAGTTAAAATTGGCAAAAGAATAGTGCCAATAGGATCAATATGGGAAACTGGATTTAAAGTTAATCTGCCTTCATATTTAGCTGTAGGATCTCCTAACCGATAAGCAACATAACCATGAGAAATTTCATGTAAGATGATTGAATAAAGCAAAATAAAAAGAATAAAAATTATTTCCATTATATTTGTAAAGAGCCTTTTTTCTCGCCAACTAATCTTTCAAATTGTCTTTTTTCAATAACCTCTTTTTTAATTAAAACTTGAGCCACTTTTTCCAATTTATCTTTTTTCATTTCCAAAACTTTCAAAGCTCTTTCTAAAGCTTGATTAATAATATTTTGTACTTCTTCATCAATAAGTTCAGCTGTTTTTTCAGAATATTCTTTTTCTAAAGAAAACTCTCTTGGAGGTTTAGAAAAAGAAATTGGTCCTAATTTTTCTGACATACCAAATTTTAAAACAAGTTGTTTCGCTAAATCAGTAGCAATTTCTAAATCATTGCTAGCTCCAGTAGTGACATCATTAAAAATTAATTTTTCTGCTGCATAACCACCGAGCATTGAAGCTAATTCATCTAAAAATTCTTTTTTGAAATAAAAACTCCTTTCTTCAAGAGGTGTTTTTAAGGTATAACCACCTGTTCTTCCTCTGGCAATAATTGATATTTTTTGAACAGGACTTGCAAAAGGAAGATAATGGGCAACAAGAGCATGACCAGCTTCATGATAAGCAGCAATTTCTTTTTCCTTTTTTGAATAAACTTTTGTTTTTCTTTCAGGTCCTAATAAAACTTTTTCAATTGAATCTAAAAGATCTTCTTGTTCAATAAATTCTTTATTTCTTCTTGCTGCTAAGATTGCTGCTTCATTGCATAAATTAGCCAAATCTGCTCCTGAAAAACCAGGAGTCCTTTCTGCTATCTGCCTTAAATTAATTTTGCCAACCTTTTTATCTCTTAAATGAATTTTCAAAATCTCTTCTCTGGCTTTGATGTCAGGAAGATCTAAAACAATTTTTCTATCAAATCTTCCTGGACGAAGAAGGGCAGGATCCAAGACATCAGGTCTATTTGTATTATGAAGTAGAATTGGTGATTCTCCTCCAAAAAATGCCTCATTTTCACATCCGCAGAAATCATAAACATAATCATCGTAAGGGATTTTTACAACCCTTTTAACTATAGGTCTTTTAAGATTAAATTTATTTTCCTGTTTAGCCTCAAAAGGATTTTGATTTTTACCCCAACCAATTCTCCAGGCAACGACTTCTTTTAATGGCTTTCCATTTTTTATTCTTCTTCCCTCCTTAGCTTTAAAAGAATGAATATAAGATTTAAAGCCGTGCATTCTTGAAAGCCAATTAAGCTCTAAGATTAATTGTTTACTGACCGAAGTAATTTCTAATTTGCCATTTTTATACCTATAACCGTCTCCATTAAACAATCCTTTTAAAAATTCAATGAAATATTCTTTTGGTGCTTCAAATAGGAAAGAAGGGATATGTTTATTATGTGCACCTCTGCCACACCAATAAGCAAAAAATTCTGCTAATGGTTTTGAATGATAAACAATATTTACTGCATTTGGTGTAATATACCTTTCTACATCTGGTTCTAACCCAAAGACTTTTTTCATTAAATATTTAAGATCATTAATTTTGTCTTTTTCTTTTACATTAAAGCAAAAATCTAACTCTTTTCTCGAATAACCTTCTGCTACGTAATAACCAAAAAGACGCATTAACTCAGGCATTACTTTAATTTTTTCTGGAATTTTGTGTTTGAACACTTTAAAACTGAATTCACGTGGCATATAAATCCTTCTTATCCAATCTCCGATGCTTGTTTGACTAAAGCCGAAAATACTCGCTATTTTTTGTTGAGAAATTTTTCCAGCATAAGTTAAAGCATATTGATAGGCCAAATATTTATTTAGGTTTTTCCTATAGATAGGTTCAAAAATGTTTAATTCTAAATCAAAGTCCTGAGGAAACTCGGCTTTATATATTCTTTCTTTTTCTTTATGATTTCTATTTACTTGATAAGGAAGGTCAACTAAACAATCACCAGGTTTTAATTCAGAAACTAATTTCGGCAACACACCAAATTTCGTTCTTATAAAGACAGAATGATTTCCTGTGGCCTTAATTTTTCCTCCTAGATATTCAATAATGTAAATTTCTTTAACCTTATGTCTAAAAACACTTCTCACTTTTTGCCATATAGCTTTTCTGAAGTAAACCCCTCTTCTATTTTTCTTACCAACAAAACCTAAAACTTCTAAATCAGGACATAGTTTTTCTACCCCCTCTTCGTCTGGTAAATAATATTCATCAATAATCTCTTTTATAGGCTTCAGCATCACTTTTCCATTCTTTTTAACTAATACAGGCGTATCTCCAGTAACACTTGCACCAATAACGACAACTCGAGTTCCTTTTTCAAAACCATCCATTTCTACTAAAATTTTATTTAATGTTTGTTCTCTTTCCTCGTTCCCACCAGTAATCCCAACTCCCCTTACTTTTCCAATAGCGTCAATTTCATCAATGAACAAAATACTTGGTTGGTTTCTTTTAGCAA
>Ga0079995_1076724_pt1 | contig 12452 bp, 15 predicted proteins | sample FaiFalFF_MnMetaG_2_FD_69198 | JGI IMG/M metagenome (GOLD analysis project Ga0079995, IMG submission 69198) | Freshwater microbial communities from Yellowstone National Park, Wyoming, USA - Fairy Falls C (FF_Mn_C) (SPADES assembly) (version 4) | ecosystem: Environmental > Aquatic > Freshwater >... | reverse complement strand
TACCCTTGGGAGACCGGTGCGCCGTTCTGGCCCAGTTTCCTTTCCTTCCCGGAAGCCCGCGGCTGGAGCTGGAGAGGGCCTTCCTGGAGGAGAGGCGGAAGGTGGGGGGCACCACCCTCGTAGCCCTTCGGGTAGACCTACCCCTCTCCCCGGAGGAAGGAGTCCAGGTAGTCTGGCCCGTGCGCATAAGGGGGTGGTATGGACGAGTTCGGCGTCCAGGGATGCGAGGCTTAGGTGGGCAGCCATTGAAGGGAGGTGAGGGCCTTGGCTAAACTGTTGGGCAAGGTGGTCCAAATTTAGGGCCGCATTAGGGTAGCAGTTACTGTGACTGTAACTTACCCTGGAGGTCGAGGCATGGCTGGATGGGTTGAGCTTTTGTGGCATGGTAAGAGAAATAAGGAATTTACCCGGGAGAGCGTGGATGAACACTACGGACCCGTCCGCGAAGTGAGGCGGACTCCGCTCCCCTTTCAACGCATTGAGCTTTTGGGTATCGAAAAGAAAACGCTGACGCCCCTCTTTCCACAAGGGGACTGGCCGCCGAACTATCCCAGGGATTGGAAGAACCTTCTCATCTGGGGGGACAACTTGCTTGCCATGTCGTCTCTCCTTCAGAGAATCGAGATCAACGGGGAACGGATCAGCCTAAGGGGGAAGATCAAGCTCATCTACATCGACCCACCCTTTGCTACTGGGGCGGATTTTTCCTTCAAGGTACCGATGCCCGAACCCTGGCGAGAACTGATGCCTAAGAACGAGATCGTGAAAAGCCCCTCCATCATGGAAGAACTGGCCTATCGGGACATGTGGGGTGGACGAACGCCGGAAGAGAGAATCGCAGCATACCTCAACTACATGTACGACCGACTCATGCTGATGAAGGAACTCCTCGCTGATGACGGGTCTATCTACGTGCACCTGGACTACAGGATGGTGCATTACGCTAAACTCATGATGGATGAGATTTTTGGGAGAGAGAATTTCAGAAATGAGATTGTGTGGTGTTATAGAGGTGGGGGGGTCCCAGAGAAGGGCTTTGCAAGAAAGCACGATGTAATCCTTTTTTATTCAAAAACCGAAAATTTCATATTCAACCCCCAATACGTTACGTATTCAGAAGCCAGCCAAAGGCTTATTGAAGCTAGGGGAGGGGTAAGCATAGATGGTAGACCCAGGGATTTGGAGCGAGGAGCACATGCGCCAGACTGGTGGAGCGATATAAACTCGCTCCAAACCTGGTCCCCCGAAAGACTAGGTTTTCCCACCCAAAAACCCGAACGCCTCCTCGAACGTATTATCCTTGCTTCCTCAAATGAAGGCGACATCGTGGCGGACTTCTTCTGCGGTTCCGGCACGCTGGCGGCGGTGGCGGAGAAACTGGGGCGGCGGTGGGTCTGCAGTGACATGTCCAAGTATGCCATCCACGTGACGCGCAAGCGCCTGCTGGACATCGCTAGCTCCAAAGCGCTAGGCATCCGGGTGGAAGAGAAAAGCCAGCGTCCCCGATACCAGAGGCCCTGTCGCCCCTTCTATCTTGTGACCATTGCCAACTATCTGGCCGACCGAATGACAAACCACTTAGAAGCTATCCGTCTTGTGCTGAGTCTTTACGGTGCGGTGCCTATGAAACAGCCCTTCCAACACCTTCACGGACTGCGAGAACGCGAGAAGGAGGTCGTCCACGTGGGGCAGGCCAACTTCCCTGTGACGCCCACCGAGATCCGGTTGACGATTGAAGAGTTCCAGGAGACACCGTTTTATCGGGATGGCTGGACGCTCGTCATCCTCGGCTGGGACTGGGCGCCGGACACCTTTGAACGGGCCAGGGATTACTGGGAGGGGCAGAACGTCCGTCTAAGGCTGCTTCACATCCCGCCCGTAGGCCAGATCCAGGAAGTACTGAAGAAGCACGGTATTGGCGCCTCCGAGGCGATCCGTCTGGAACATGCATTTGGCGAGGAGGTTCGCAAGCACCTGAGGTTCGTGGAACCCGGCTATCTCAGTCTGGACGTCCGCAAGGAAGGACTGAAGGTGACGATCACCATCAAACACTTTTGGGTGAGGCTTCCGCACGGCTACGAAGACCTGGAGGAGGAAATTCTCAAGAAGATCAAGGCAGCTACAAGCGATGGCGAGAAGCAACGCTATTTCCTTCCGCTCATCAACTACTGGGCGGTGGACTGGAACTACGATGGGGTCGTGTTCAAGCACGACTTCGTCAGTTTCGACCAGGAACCGGGGGAGGGCGGCGTGAAGGTCAGTGCTGTTCAAACCTATCCTAAGCCGGGAACCTACACGGTGGTCGTCAAGGTCACCGACATCTTCGGCGGCGAGACCTCGCGGGAGCTAAAAAACCTGAAGGTGGGGGAGTAAGCTATGGCGAGAAGGAGAAAGAACCAGAAGAACCAGGAGATGTCCTCTTTTGAGGTCCGGAAACCTCCTTCCGAGATTACATTTGTATCACCCGATTCCCTGCTCGAGCCTTACCCGGAAACCTGCAGAATCAATGCGCAGGATCGCTTGAGGTTCAAGGAATACATCCTCAACGGCGTCGCCTGGGCGAATAAGCAGCGTAAGAGCGGGAATCCCTACGCCCGCTTTCCTTCGGAAGCCCTTTGCGTGAACAGCCTGCGACTTGAGGTGAAAGAGTGGCGGGAGAAGGGGTATCCGGACGTTACGGAGACCACACAGTTCTTGCTGAACTTCTGGTTTGAGTATCCGCGAGAGCGGATACTCTGGTTCTCCCAGCGGGAAGCGGTGGAAACCCTAGTTTACCTGCACGAAGTCAAGCGCCTCACAAAGGTGACGGAACTCATCAAGCAGTACGGCGCCTTCAAGCTCGAGGGATATTCGGATTACGACCGATATCCGCGCTATGCCTTCCGGATGGCCACCGGATCCGGAAAGACCCTGGTCATGGCCCTCCTCAGTGTATGGTCCTTCTTCAACTACCTTCGTGAGGACCGGGGGCGGTTCACGCGGTTTTTCCTGTTCGTGGCGCCCAACGTCATCGTTTACGACCGCCTGCGGCGGGACCTAGAGAATCTTGCTATCTTCGATGAGTTCCACCTTATACCGGAGGAGTGGAAAAAAGACTTCCGGGTGCGGGTGGTCACCCGGGACACCTTTTCCGACGCCGACCGGTTCCCACCGCCTGAAGACGAAGGGGTCATCTTTGTCACCAACATCCATCAGATCGGATTCCGAGAGGGTGCGCAAAGACAAAAAGAGGACATCGTAGGGGCTCTCTTCGGGGCGCCGGATCCCGGGAAGGACCCCTATAAAGCCAGTTCGATCAAGTTATGGGAGATCCTCAACCACTATCCTGGCATCTTGATCCTCAAGGACGAGGCTCACCACATCCACCGCGAGGAGAGCCGGTGGCAGAACTACCTCTGGGACCTGCATGACACCCTTAAGAAGCGCTTCTCCAGGGGCGTATTCATGGAGCTGGACTTCAGCGCCACGCCGAAGGATGAGAGGGGGGCTCTTTTCCCTTGGATCATCGTAGACTTTTCACTGAGGGAAGCCTTGCAGACGGGGATTGTTAAGTACCCGGCCAAGGTCATCCTCCGTGACGCCCCACGAATTGAGGGGGAATTCGACCTGAACAAAGCCCGTCCGTACATAGAGGCTGCACTGGACCGCTGGAGGAAGCACCGGGAGAAACTCAAGGAACTCAGACGGAAGTCTGTGCTCTTCATCATGGCGGACAACATAGAAAACGCCGAGGCCGTATACGAAGAGCTTCTTAAGGAACACGACATCACCGCCTCCAACATGATCCTCGTCCACTCGGAGTTGGACGAGTGGAAAGCCCGCATGCAAGTAGGGAGCAAGACCATTGTGTCGAAGATCCGGATAAACGGTGAAGAGAAGGAACTAGACCGTGACCTCGCCCTCAAGCTCGTTCGAGAGTTAGACGAGCCGGACAACCCAATCGAGGTCATCAGCAGCGTGATGATGCTCAACGAGGGGTGGGATGTCCGCTCGGTTACGGTCATCCTCGGCCTTCGGTCGTACGCCTCGAAAAGGGAGGTCCTCCCCGAGCAGGTGATTGGGCGAGGGCTGAGAAAACTTTTCCCTAATGAGGGGGTCGATACCGAACGTTGGGTAAACGTGCTGGAAGTTGTGGGACCCCCGAAGCTGCTGGAAACGCTCGACCAACTCGAGCAGGTGGAGGGGATACGGCTTCCGGAAGCTCCCGCGAGCGAGAAGTTCTTTGTGGCGTTCAATCCACGACTGGACGCTCCAGAGGATATGCGCTTTGAGATCCCGAAAGCCGAGGTCGTCTCGTTCGTGGAGGACGTGGACCTCAAGCAAATCGTCGGCGATTTGTTCGGTTCCCTGCCTCAGGGTGTCTTCCAAAGGTCCGAGGTGAAGGAGTTCCGGGAAACGTATCGGTACGAGGTCGTATCCATAAGCGGCCGCACGCTGGATAGAGGTGAGGTCGAGACACCCTTCGGTGTTCCTCTTATCCCGCTTTATCGGCTTGCCGAGGAGCTCGAGCAGATAATCCCGTTGCCCCATGCCTTCAGCACCATTTTGGAAGCGCTCGAGGAATATGTGAGAGAAAGGCTTTTTGACGGGCAGGTCAATATCGATGAGGACGTCCTGAGGTTCTTGTACAGCAAGGGATGGTACGACCAGGTCAAGCAAGACATTAAGCACCAAGCTTCTCATGTTTTGAGCAACCCCTCCCTCGCATCAAGAGCGGAGATAGCACGGAAGGTACGCCTTGAGGAGCTGGAGGGGTTCCCGTGGTACCGTGATTTTGAGGACTCCGAGAAGAGTCTGCTGGTAAGGATCGCGCATGACAGTAAGGAGGAACGGAGGATTCCCTCATGTCCCGTCGATAACGAGATGGAGGCTGATTTCGTGAGGTTTCTGGATCGGGCGCGTGACGTGGTCTCTTTCCTGAAGAATGTCCCCCACGTGGTTAGATTCCGGATAGTTTACTACGACACCCGCAGAAAGAAGTGGAGGGATTTCTATCCTGATTTTATTGTGAAGACCAAAGAGGGTTTTTACCTGGTCGAAACCAAGGGGAGGGAAGAGATTCAGGTACCCGACAAGAACACTGCCGCGCAGCAGTGGTGTCGGGCCGTAAGCAAAGCAACCGGTATGAGGTGGTGTTACCTTTACCTTCAGAATGGAGACTGGAGCGGGAAGGAGAGTCTGCAAGCTTGCGAGTGACAGGGAAGCGCCCAGAAACTATCGTAACCCAATTTGCTACCCAGCCATTTCCTGGGCCATGAGGCCTAGGTTGTGGGCTAGGACGAAGGTGAGGACCTTGATCAGCTAACATTCCGCCACCCCCTCAGAGGCTGTCGTAAAAGTCCTCCACGGGCAGTTACGCGGCCCTGGCTAGCCGCTTCACCAGCAATCGTAGCATGCCCAGGTAGACCGGTCGTGTCAAGATGTATGTGTAATATGAAGTCCTCCCGCTTCCTTCCTCTAAGTAGGGGGAGCTAAAGCCTCGGCCTTTCCGATAGGCGCTTGGCTAGGTGTGTGCTTTTACTTGAGGGAAGGCTCCGGAAGGATTTCTTATAAGCCCGCTTGCGTGTAGGAGGGCGTTTCGCGTTTCCAGTCTTTTCGGTAGATGCGGGGGTTTGCGGGGTGTTTAGGTGTAGTAAGGTGTCAAGGCTGAGGGCCCCGGCCCGGTGGTCCTCTTCTATGAGCTGCTGGTAGACCTTGACGGTGAAGGTGGGGTCGGCGTGCCTGAGGCGGGCCGCCACGACTTTGGGCGGGAGGCCAGCCCGGAGGGCCAGGGAGGTGTAGGTGTGCCGGAGGCCGTGGGGGGTGATGCGGGAGACTCCGGCCTTCTCCTGCAGGGCGTAGAAGGCCCGCTTGAAGTTGCCGTAGTCCAGGGGCGTGCCCCGGGTGGAGGGGAACATCAGGCCGTGGTCTACCCAGTCCGGGGAGGCTTCCTTCTCCCCTTCCAGGCGCTCCCGCCACTCCCGGAGGAGGTCCTGGGTAGCGGGGTCCAGGTAGAGGGTCCCGTTGGAGCCCGGGGTCTTGGTGGGCCCGAGGGTGCCGTCCCGGAGGAGGGTGTGGCGCACGTGCAGGGTCTCCCCCTCCCAGTCCTCCCAGCGGAGGGCCAGGGCCTCCCCGGGCCGGAGGCCGGTAGCCAGCATGAGAGCGAAGAGGGGGTAGAGGCGGTGGCCTTTGGCGGCCTCCAAAAACCTGGCCACCTCGTCCGGCCGCCACGCCCGGGCAGGGCGGACAAACCCGCTTCTGGGCGGGTCCACGGCCTCCATGGGGTTCTGGTCCAGGAGGCCGGCCCGCACGGCGTCCCGGAAGGCGGCCCTGAGGAACTGGTAGATGTGCCGGCGCACGGAGGGGGATAGGTGGCCCAGGTCCGCCATGAGGCCCCGGAGGTGCAAGGGATTGAGGCGCTTGAGGGGCAGGTGGGCCAGGGGCTCCACGTGCTTGAGGTACACCCGGTAGTTGCGCACGGTGGTGGGCCGGAGGCCTTTGGTGGCCGCCCTCTGCTCTACCCAGGTGTGAAGGTAGTCCCCGAGGCGGATGCCCCGGGGTCCGCCACCCAGGCGCTTCCCGCCTTGGGAAGGAGGCGGGCCAACTTTTCCGCCACCTCCCGGCGGGTCCGGCCGTAGACCCAGGCCTTCTTCTGCTTGCCGTCCGGGGTGTAGCCCAGGGTTACGAAGCCCGCCCAGCGCCCGTCCTTGCGCTGGAAGATGCTTCCCTCTCCCTTACCCCTTTTACGCTTCATCAGCGGGTCTTGGGCTCAAAGAAGGACCGCAAGCGCTGATGCGCTTTTCTCATCTTCTCCAGCACGCCAGGTGTAGGTTGAACGCAATAGTAGCGAGCGTCTTCGCTGGCATAGCGAAGGTCGCGGAAAAGCCGTATGATGTCTTTCTGAATCTTAGCCTGGTGAAGGAGGCGGTCCGCCTCCTCATGGTTGCGTATGTAAGGAACCCCAAGCGCTTTCTTCAGGTAGGCCCTTACCCAGTGAGCCACGGCGTAGAAGCGAATGGTAACTTCCCAGTCCGGGGGAAGAGAGGTTTGATTCAGCAGGTCTTCGTTGTGCTGCGCCTGCCAGCGGTGCTGGTGCACGCTAGGCTCTGAGGGCATCGGTGCTAACCGAAATAGCCCGGAGGCACGAAGTATAGGGAGAAGGGAACTCCCAGGCGGTCGCTAAGTTCCATTACCTCCACGCCGATTTCCGTGGTGAGGTCAAGGTCGCTGTAAATCTCCAGGGGGACTTCCATGTAGATGATGTAGTCTTCCCCCTCCACGCTTTTGCGCACGCCCAGGATTGTGCCCTGACCGCGAAGCCGCTCCTGGTTGAGGCGTTCAGCGAGCCTGATGCCTTCCTCAACGGCGGACCTGTGGTTAAGGGGTATGGCGGGCACCCCCTCAAAATACTCCATCGGGCGGTTGGTGTGGTGAGACGGGGGGTGTTTGGGCTGTTGAGCGGTGTGCACAACAAGGGTCTTGCTCACCTTCAAAGCCAGGGCCACCTCGCGAATAATCTCCTCAGCTTTCTGCTCTGGCAGCTCCACACGGCCAAGGTTAGAAGTCTCCTTCACTTCGGCAAGAGGTGTTGAAGTGAAAACCGCCTGTTCCTGTTGGGGTATGTGCTCGGTGAAGACGACCATCCTACACCTCCTCCCCTACCGACTGAAGGAAGTCCTTCAAGTTCTGGTAGAGAAACTTGGCCTGCTCTACCTCGAGCACAAACGAAGCGATCAAGGTGTTCACGGACTTGGTTACAGAGGGGCCTACAGATAGGGCAGTGCCGGAATAAAAGGAGACGAAGACGAATGGTGACCCGGCTTTTCTACCCACAGACACCGCGCTGACATAGATAGGCGCGGCCTTGGACGGGTCAACAACCACTTCCATCTCGGACGCTTGCTGAAGCGCCCCTTCCGCTTGGGTGGGTTCGGGGGTTTTCTCCTCTGGCATGGGGACCTCCTTTCAGTTCCAGTCGGAGTACCAAACCTTCAAACGCCTATCGCTATCCCATTTGAGAAGGTAGTAGGTGTTGAATCCTCGGTTGAGCACTTCTCTGGGGGGCTTGTCCCGGCATACAAGGATCTGGCGCCACTTTTTGCTCACGTGGACCTCGGCAAGGTCGTTGTGCTCTTGCACGGAAGTTATACGCATGGGCTCAAGCTCTTCGGTTTGCAAAACGCATCCGCGGCTCTGGCGTTCGCGGATGAAGGGCAGAACCTTGCGTTCTAGGAAGCTTGCGAAGGCCCACTCGTAGAGAGGGGCCCAGTCGTTGGTGTTAAGGGCTTGCCGATAGGCAAGGTCATACCCTCTAACTACAGCCTCTGGATGGGAATAGGTTTGGGGGCGTTTTGCCCCTACGGGCGAGGAGCTTTGCATCAAGAGCACGAAAAAGCCCAGCACTATGGCCGTGGCGATGAAAAGATATAGCGCCTGCTTGCGGGTGGTGGTGAACAGATTTGTAAAAGTCTCGCCAAGGCGCTTCCACCAAGGGGGCGGTTTTGGGGCTTCCCAGAGACCCAGCTTCCGAAGAGCGGCATCGGACGATGCGGCCTGGTAAAGGAGTTTTAGCTCATTGGGGCCCCAAGTCATCACCCCGAGGGATTCGGCATTCTCTAAGGCTGGTTTGGTAAACCCGGAGGGGCAGATGAGGATGGCCTTGTGGGCCCTGTGAAGGTCCTTTGCGGCATAGGTTAGTCTGACCAAGCTAGCATCTGCCGGGCTGGAAAGGTTCTTGCACTGGACGACGTAGTACCTGCCTTGGGGGCTTCGCACCTGCACATCAAGGCCGTTATCCGGGGCGTTGGTTTTGCTGGGGCGAAAGGCTTTCCATCCAGGCAAGCGAGCAAAAAGGGCCTCTACCAAAACTTCAAGTAGCTCCCCCCTGTCCGCCTGCACCAGGTAGGCGGGGTCTTCAAGAAGCTTCAACAGGGGGTCCGCTTTCATTTCACCTCCTGGATGCTGATCTTGCGGTACACCTGCCCCACCACCCTGGCTTCGCTGGGTGTGAGAACGGGGCCTGCGGGGTTGTCCGAAATGAAGACCCACCCCTTGCCGGCCTTTTTGGCCCTCTTCACGGCCAGGCCGTCCCCCACGATCTCTACCAGGTACACGCGGCCGTCCCGGAGGTCCGTGAGGTTAGGGTCCACCAGGACGTAGTCCCCGTCCTTGATGCCCCTGTCGTCCCCGGTGTCCATGCTGTCCCCGTCTACCCGGAAGACCAAGGTACCCGCCCTCAGGACCCCCTTGGGCACGGCAATATGCTCCACCGTGGGCCAGGGCGGCCCAGCGGCGGCGGTCCCGATGACCGGGAGGACCACGTAGGCCTCGCCGGGCTGTTCCTTGGCCGGGCGGACGAAGGGCACTTCCAAGCCCGTGGCCTCAGAAAACTCCTCGGGGGTCCAGCGAAGAACGGACAGCATCCGATTCAGCGTATGAGGCTCCATATAAGCGAGGTACCGTACCGCCCTTTCCACGTCAGGGAAAAACCGAGCGGCCGCCCATCCAGGGCTCTTACCGAGACGCTTTGAAAAATCTGCTTGGCTTAGTCCAAGCTGCTTCAATCGCCTCTTGATGGAGACCGCTGGATCCACGAGGCTTGCTGTCATAGCTTCCCCCTGCTCAATACCTAGGGTAATAGGCAAATGACTACCGGTGGTATTGACTTTTGGCCCCCCGTGTGCTACCGTGGGTAGCGATGTCCGGGATAGGTGAGCGCATCAAAGAGATGCGGTTGAAAAGGGGGCTTTCCCAGGGTGAGCTTGCTAGGCGGGCAGGCCTTACTCAGGGCTTCATTTGGCAGGTAGAAGCGGGCAGGAAAGAACCTGGGAAAAGGGCTCTTGTAGCCCTCGCAAGGGCTCTTTCTGTTTCGCTTGATGAACTACTACCTGTAGTCAACGAGGAGGCCCCCCATGCCTGACTGGGCGCTCATCCTAGCGGCCTACCTGCTGGGGGCCTTCCTCATGCTGGCCGCCCTGCTGGCCTACCTGCAGGCCAAGGGACTCCGGCCCGGTCCCGTGGTAGCGGCGGCCATCGGCTTCATGGCCGGGGTGGCCGGGGTCCTCCTGGCCGTCCTCGCGGCTTGGGGAGGTGGAAGGTGAGCAAGGAAGAGTTCAAGCGGTTACTGCTGGAGCTTCTGCTGGAGGACCCTGACGTGGCGGACGCCGTTGTGGCGGCCCGCAAGGCCGGGGAAGCCCGGGACATGGCGGATCTGCACCAGCACCTGGCCGTCAGTTCGCCTGCTTATCGCCGGGCTCGGGAGGCGCTGAGGAGGCTTCAAGAAGTGGGGAGGTGATGCGGATGGTCGTGGACGTGCGGGACCGGCTGCAGGAACTCGGGTACAGGTGGCAGTGGAGCACAACAACGGAAACTGGAACGCTCCAGTCTTACCGGTTGGAAACCAAAACTCCTGACCTGGCCCCCTACTTGCCCATGGAGCGCATTGATCGGGCCTTGGGGGCTGCTTGGTCTTTTGCTGGGGTCTATCAGGCGGATGTGTTGGAGAAGCTAGGGCTCAAAAATTGTTCCTACTACTACCGCTTCAAAAACAGCTTCGGCATTAAGGAAGGGGAAAAAGAGTTCCCCGTCTATCTACTGGTGGAGGTCTACGGGCGCCTAAGCGGCCCCTTCCCCGAGGGCATACCGGTTACCCACAGCTTCTCCAAAAGAATAACCGTGGGCGACCGTGACAACCCCATACCTATGGGACGGGGTCAGAAGAGGTTCGCCCTATATGCGGCTAAAAGGGCGGTTAGGGCGGCAGAGGCCTTCGTCTCGGAGTTTCCCGATGCGGACGTGTACGCCGTCCTAGAGACCAGAGGCGGACAGGGCGGCTGGAAGCGGAAGGTGGCCCATTTGGACTTGGGTTGTGCGCAACGCCTGGCTCAAGAGGAGGGCGAGCTATGGGAGTGATGGTCATGCCCAAGTGGAAGGTGCGCATGCGCCAGCTGGCCAAGCGGGGCTACATCGTGATGCTTCGCCGGGAGATCGGCCCTCGGGACGGGGAGGTCTGGTACCGCGCGGAGGCCTCCGTGATCCGGGAGGGCGTCTACCGGTCCGGCCGGCGGGTGGTGGCCCGGAGCCCTTGGACCTCGGAGCCCGATGAGGCCGTGGTGGCCCTGCAGGGAGAGCTGGGCATCGGGGAGGAGGAGCTATGGCGCGCCTGATGACCGTTCGGGAGGCGGCGGAGTACCTGGGGGTGCCCGTGGCCCACATCTACCAGGCCATGCGGGCCATGCCCGGGCGGCCCTCGCACCTGCGGCACGTCCGCCTCGGGAAGCGGCGGTACACCACCCAGGAGTGGCTGGAGGAGTGGATCGGCCGGGTGGCCTCGGAGCCGGAGGCGCCGGCGCGGTCCATGCGCCTTGTGGGCGAGGCGCCCTTGTTTGAGGGAGCGGAAGGCCAATAGGCCCCCCGGGGCTTGCCCCCCGGGGGCGCCTTTTGGAGGACCCTATGGACTCAGAAACCCGCGCCAAGATTGAGGCTTTATAAGAAATCCTTCCGGAGCCTTCCCTCAAGTAAAAGCACACACCTAGCCAAGCGCCTATCGGAAAGGCCGAGGCTTTAGCTCCCCCTGCTTAGAGGAAGGAAGCGGGAGGACTTCATATAAAGGCCCGGAACCCCAAGCTGGCCCAGGCTCTGGAAGAGGCCTACCGGGCCATGAAGGAGCGCCAAGAAAGGGAGGCCCACGGTGAGAAGAGCGTCCAGGACGAGGAAAACCCCCCGCACCAGAAGGCCGCTACGCCCCCCGCCCCTCCTCCGGCGGATGATCCTGCCCCCCTACCCCCGCAAGGCCCGGCGGAAGCCCCTAGGGAGGCGGAGCGGGTCCAAAAACTGACCACCTGGCGGGAGGTACGGGCGTTTGAATGGCGGGACTACCTCAGCAAGGCCGAAGGGCTTCTGGCCAAGTGGGGCCACCTGGAGCGCCTGGGCCCCCTGGCCCCCCTGGTGCGCCTGCTGGTGGCCCTGGCCATCCGGGAAGGGGCCCGGCTGGACCCCTCCCGGGAGGCCCACGTCTTTCTGGCCCAGTGGGAGGTGGCCGAGATGCTGGGGGTGTCCGAGCGCACCGTGGAGCGGTGGCTGAACGACCCCCGCTACGAGCGGTACCGCAAGGTGGCCCGGTGGTGGATCGCCTGGGAGACCTGGTACACCTCGGGCCAGGGCATCGGCCAGGAGCACGCGGTGAAAGGGGGCACCCTCTGGCGGGTGCGGGTGCGCCCCCTGGTCCGGCCTGGGCGGCCCATGAAGGTCCTGGCCCCGTACCTGGCCCTCCCCTGGCGGGACCTGGGGGAGGATGCCCGGGAGGGCAGGACCCGGCGGGGGGTGAGCGCCCCAGACTCAATGTCGGGATATAAAGAGGGTCTTCTCTTAGGTAATGGGGTAACTCTCCGTAGCATAGTGGGCAAGCCGTTAGCCACCTGGGAAAGCAAAAAACTCCCGTTACTATATCCCGACACTGCCCGGGACATTCGGGA
>Ga0079995_1035360_pt1 | contig 12526 bp, 11 predicted proteins | sample FaiFalFF_MnMetaG_2_FD_69198 | JGI IMG/M metagenome (GOLD analysis project Ga0079995, IMG submission 69198) | Freshwater microbial communities from Yellowstone National Park, Wyoming, USA - Fairy Falls C (FF_Mn_C) (SPADES assembly) (version 4) | ecosystem: Environmental > Aquatic > Freshwater >... | reverse complement strand
ACTTCTCCATCTGCCTCAGTTCCTTCTCCAGCTTCTCCGACAGTTCTGCCAGCACCGATCTGCCCGCTTCTTCCAGCGAAGTGTCAATGAGTTCCCCCAACTCGTTGACAATGGCTTCCAAATTGGTCAATCGTTCCTCCGGGGAAAGGGAAGCCAACCCGCGAAACCGCGCTTGCACCAAATCGGGTAGGGTGGTGCGTCTACCTTGCACCTCTGTCGCCCTCAAGCGATCCAACAGTCGTTCTACCCTGTTTTGCAGCCCGAGGGCAGAAAGTAGCCGTTCCGCCGCTTGATTGACCGATTCTTCCCTTCGGTCAAGCGCCAAGTCAATCGCCCAACAAGCGATGAAGGCGGGACCGTAGCGGTAAAGCAGGTCATAACCTGAGTAGACCTCGGCGACGCCAAGCGAGCAAAAACTTCGTGGCCAGCCATACTCGTCACGCGCCGTCAAAGCATCCCCCATTTCGTTATGCAATTGCTCACGTAACACTTTGCCCATCGGGGTGCAAGAGGATAAGAAACCGAAACGCGCCACCATGCCTAACAAACCCTTCAATCCATCCGCCCCGACAGGCAGGTGACCCCGTTGATGGGATGAGGCTGCCGCGTTGTTTCCCTCGAAGATGAAAACGAGGTCAAAAGGACGCCCGACAAAGAGGTGTCCTTCTCGTCGGAAGAAGCGGACATCGTTGGCACCGTTTGAAGGGGCAAATTCAATCGGTAAGTTGCGATTGGGTTGCAAGTCGTTGTCAACACGCCGGATGAGTTTGAAAAATCGCCCGCTTTGAGCCGCTTGCAATTCCTTGTCAGCAGCGTAACGGATGGCGCGCATTCTCTCTGAAGAAGCACTGACGAAAGCGAGGGGTTGCAAGTCAATCCCCACGACGGTGATGTCAGGGTCGATTTCCCGCAAGATGAGGGCGACTTCCATTGCTGCCCCTGAACCCGTGCCACCCGCCTTGCTCCGCACGATGAAAGCGAAGAGAGAGCCGCCAGCCAATTCTACCCCATGACCCAACGCCCGCTTTTGATTGGTGTGAGCGATGAGGTCTTTGACACAACCTGACAAAAATTCCCTTAATTCTTGGCGGTGAAAAAGAACGGCAACATGCCCCAGCGTCGGTGAATTTCGGGCGCCGGCACTGGCGTCAGCAAGCCTTAGGAGGTCGCGGGGGGCAAAAGCAAGGTCGGCAAAGTTCCCCCTTTCAAGTTCCCCGAGCAAGTCAATGCCTTTCACTGCTAAGGGGAAAAACAAGCCATCGTCATAGCCCGCATCCAGGTCGGGATGTCCTGAAGGCGGGACTTGCGCCTCAGCAACGAGGCTTGTGTCCAAATGCACTAACCGAATAAGCCCCAAAATCTCGGGAGGGTAGTTTGCCAGGATGAAACGTTTCAGCCATTCGCGCACGGTGTTGACAACGCTCCCGACGCAAATCCACAGCGATGGCGAAATCAATGAACCTTGTGGGATGACGGGAGGGGTAGGGCTCATCCTTGCCTCGCCTCCTGTAAAGCGTATTTTTTCAACAGACTCTGCGGGGTTTGGTTCTCGGCTTCCACGAGTGTCTCCAATACCAAAACGATGCGGCCATTGTTGGCACGAATTTCCGCGCGTTCGGTCGGAACTTCTATTTCACCCCCTGGCGGTAAGCGACGGTCGCCAACTTCAAAGGGAAAAGTTGAATTAATGTTGCCCACGAAGATGCGTCCTGCCCGATCAACCCGAATGCGGCCCGCCACGCGGGCGCCGTTAGGGTCGTGCAGGGGCAAATCAAATTCCGCCCCCGTGCCGAAAGTGATGACCAAACTGGGCTGAAGGGGTCGCTGCACAAACCGCTCGGAATCCCAAGAAAGACGAACGAGCCGCCGAACTCTTGGGTGTTCTGGCACTGCCACCATAGCCCGCAACTCCGCCTGCAATTTTTCCCGCTCTTTTCTGGCATTTTCGTGCAGCAAGTGGATGAGGTAGGCTGCACCTAAAACCGAAGCCAGAATCAGCAAAAGGGCGAAAACGCTGGGAAGCCGTTCCCACAAGGCTTGGAGTTGCAGACCCGCCGTTTGTTGCGGTTGAGCGGGAGGGGTTTTGGGCTGTGCCGGCAATTCCCACTTTTGACCCCTGACCCAGGCCACTTCCGCCGCCAGTTCTCTGAGCGCAGAAAGTGACTCCGATGGTGCATAAGCGCGATAGGGAATGCCACGCGCGGTGAGGAGTTGGAGGAAATCGGTGTCACGAGCGTTGTTGTAAAACAAAAGTCGCAGAGAAAGATTGCGACCGAAAGTCTCAAAAGCGATGCGTTCCCAAGGGCGCCGCTTACCTTCAGGCGTGTCTTGGTAAGCGTCGCTGCAAACGAGGCAGTAGCGGCGGGCGAGAAAGGGGGCATCCAGCCGCTGCATTTCCCTCAGGAGTAAATTATAACCAGCAACCTGAGAAGTCCCTTTGCGGTCGGAAACTTGCAGGTTGCTGATGATGCTTTTCAACGCGGAGATATCTTCCCTACCCGCGATTTGGCGGGCGAAAACCACCTGAGGCATGTCACAAAAGATGACCAAAACAACTCGGTCACCTGGCTGGATAGCGGGCGAAAATTCCAACAAGCCCTGCTTCGCTTGGGGAAGCAAAGAAGCAAACGACGCACTTACATCCACACCCATGCCAATCAGCACCCGCGCCGGTGGGGCAACCGCCCCGGTGCGGGTCCGCCACAACCAAATTGCCCCTGCGACGATCAGAATGGCACCCAAGGCAAGCAGTAAGACTTTTTTCATGTCAATCGCCTCCGAGTTTTCAGCATGATCGTTACAATGGCGTTCTTCACACTTCATCACCAACAGAGCGCAACCAAATCCGTCGGCAAGTCGGGCAGCGGTGTTCGCCTTGCAAAAGTAAGCCCGCCGCTGTCATCAACCGATGCCTCACCGCATCGTTCAAGCGGTCATGGTGCGTGGCGACACGGCTCACCGCATTGACGACATCCAACAAGGTGCCGTGATTGCCGAGTTCGTCGCGCTCAAGGGCATCCATCAATGCCCTTCGCAAAGTGGCAGACAAGCGGAGGTCCCGCGCCACGGTCGCAATTTCGGTTTCCACATCCACGCGCTCCTGGGCCAAATCAGGAAGGCGTCGCATCACTTCCGATAAGGCTCGCCAAGCCCGCTCGGCAGACTGCAAGAAGTCCGAACCGTTTTTGCGACGGTCACCGTTGACTTTGCAAAAACGCTCCGGCACAACCATGCCGTTGGCACAAACGAGGCGGAGCAGGAACGGCTCAACAGATGGCGCTCGCAGGCCGATGGGACTGACGCGAATCCAAATGCCCCCCGAAACGATGTCGCCAGGGCGCGGCTCGCTATAAACTCGTTGGAAAATCAACTGGACTTCGGCTTTCTGGGGTGACCAATCCCAACGGTGCACCATCGGCTCCATTTCCGTCCACTCTTCGGGGATCACCTCAAAAATTTTCGTCAAGGCGCTGGAGAGGGAGATTGTTGACGATTTCGGGTTCACAGCAACAGCAACGACCATGTCGCCGCGCACGGCGAAGCGAACAAAAAAGGGGGGGTTGTTATGGGCACGAGCGACCGTGCGTTCGATCACGAAATTGAAAAGGAGTGCTTGAAGTCGCAGTGGCAACTGCAAGACGAACGCAGCGGGCATCCCCAAACCCTCCGCCAACATCCGTCGGGCGGCTTCGGTGGCGAAGAACCGCTCGCCGTCAAGGGTCACCCAGGAATTTTCCAACCGCACTTGACTTAGTGGGTGGGTGAAAAACTCAACCTCGCGCTCTTTGGCGCAAACCAACTCAATAGCCTCAAGCGACGCCATCTTTTGTCACCTCCAACCTAATCCTTGCCCTCCCAAAGCCCTGAAGCAATTACAACGGATTACATTCAAGCAACTCTCTCAGAGCCCGTTCCAACTGGGTTGCTGTGAGGTCACGGACACAGCGATAAGGCTTGCCCGTCTCTTGACAAGCCTTTGTTGCGACTTTGGACTTGTCATGACCGTTGTATTCCGAGACGATAAGGACCGCATCGGCTTTTTTGATGGCGGCACGAATGCGGTCTAAGTGTCCATCGTTGTGACCTTTGTCCCGCTCAGAAAAGAAGGGAGTAAATTGGAAGCGGTCGCTGAACCTTTCAAGGACCTGCTTGCGCTGAGGATTACCGCCGACGATAACGATGTTGGGTTTGGAAATGGGCTTAGCGTCACTTTTGCCATTGTTAAGTTGCAGCAGACGGATTTGAAGTTCGGTGCGCTCTGCCATCAACCTTTCAACTTGCTCCCGCAGTCGGGCATTTTCGGCATCAGCCTCTTCCAGCAACGCTTCCAACAAGGGAATTTGCCCTGCCTGCTGGCGAAGGGTTTCCAGTTCCGTAACGGGCACAAGGACCATACCTTGGGGGATGCTACGAAACCGTTGCTGCCAGTAGTGTTGCCACCAATTAATCAGGCTGATATATCGCCGAAGGAAAGGGAGCAAAGGACGCAACGCGGGTTGCGTCCCAACGAGTTGGAGGAAATACTCCCGCCCTTCCTTTGAGCCAAGGGCCTGCAAAAGTTGTCTCAGTCGCATTGCTTTCACCCCCTATGATACACGGCTTGCCAATCTCAAGCCTGTCAAAAACCGATGGAGGTTGAAATATCAGAAGATTACAGGTCATGAGTTCTCAAATCCCTGTGCTCTTTGTAGCTTGTAGCAAATAGGGGATCAGGCAGACGAAACCAAAGGAGTTACAGGGGCATTTAGGGCACAATACCCTGAAGGCATAGGTATGGGTTTAAGTGAGTTAACGAAAGGGGGAATCACCATCGCAAGCCTTAACGCCCAAGTTATCGCTCGCAACTCACCTTCCCCAATAGCAGGGATTAATAAGGAGATTGCATTACCTCACCAGCTATGGCTTCCATTATATTAGGATTGCATTTTGAAGATCCTTGGATGTATTGAAGGTAAAGTTAAGACAGGGGTTAATAAAAATCAAGCCATTCTCGGATATTTTGAGGTAACCTTTCAATCAATGATTCTTGTTCGAGAAGCCATTTTACAAATTGTTTTTCATTGTAGTCAATTTGGTAGTTTCTGATATTAGTAAAATTAAGTTCAATTCTATCCAAGTAGGTTATTAATCTAGATGTGGAATCATTAACGAGATCAGCTACATCAGTGGAGGTTATTTCGCAAGCAGGAAAGGATGTAGTCCATCGTCTCTTTGCCAGCCTAGGTGGCGGCGGCAAATTCTGTTCTATCGCTTGCCTCAACACCGTCACTCTTTCTCTTGCTCTTGCTCCTCTCACTACCCTATAATCAAGCCAGTCAATCTGTTGGAGGATTTGTGAGGCTGGAAACTGGGCAATCAATTCCCTTGCTGCAATCCTTGCACTATTCTCAGCAGTTTCCCTATCGTCTCCAGCCTCTAACGCTTCATCTCTCAGCAATTCCTTCAACCTTGTGAACGCTTCTGCTTTTGAAAAATAAATACCTATAACGCAAAGACGAAAAAGTTTTCTTGAAATTGGATTATGAAAATCACCAAACTGTTGCCGTATAAGATAATATAAATTATTATCTCCTATTACTACTTGTTCTATAATATTCTTGGCTATTTTCCAAAGCAATTCTTCTCCTCTAGCCCTTGCCCTTGCAGTAATGTTAATTTGTTGACCATATTCTATACCAACAGCACTAATCTTTTGGAAAAGCAAAATAATTTCATCAATTTTGTGAATAAATTTATTATCTTGAAAAACGAGTAGGCAATAAACTGGCATAACAAATGGAGTTCGGTGTTCTGAATAAAGACGACCCGTTGGGAAAAAGAGAATATATTTATTTTTCAAATGTTGCAATTCTAATTCTATATTACATCTTTGGAATTGTTTTGCTAATTTCTTATCTCCTCCGCTTGGCTTAAACTTTCCATTGCGTAGGCTTTCAATAAATTTGCCATAATTTCTAGGATAAAGAGAACCTGCTATTTGCTTTGCTTCTTCTGTCTTAAGCCATTTCTCAAGAGATTGTATTTGTTGCTCAGATGGAGAGAAATCAGGAATAGTAAATAAAGCAAAGAAAACTAATTCTCCCTCACTAATTAGAACATACCGCGATGATTTATGTTTAGATAACCATTTGATAAGTAATTTGGAAGAAGTACCTAATCTTTCAATTTCTTCTTCTTTCTTCCTTCGCTCATCTGGCGAAACAAGCATCAATCTGCCACCATCGGTTTTTACCCAGGGCAACTGAATCTGGCGTTCACTCCGTTCGTGTAAACGACGGACATCGGTGCCTGGAGAATTGAAGTTCACCGAGCTTTCATCTACGTAAAAGTTACCTCTTACATAAGAATAACGATCATAAAGAAATTCGTAAAATTCTTGATTTAAAAAATTTTGAAATCTTTTCACTATCGTTTCAAGTGAATCTGCCACATTCACGATACTATCGATCTCGCGAACCCAAGACCAAAAGGGGTTATCCTCTAATTTTTCGCGCACAGGCATGTCAACCGTCATCTCCTTACGCGCCATACGCTAATCCCTCACTGACAGCAGCCCTTGTGCCGTAGGTAAATCGGCGAAGAAAAATGTTTTCCATAAGCGTGATGGAATGATAGAGAAGCCAACCCATCACGCTAACTATGAGTATAGCACTGAATTGCAAAGAAGTATCAAAATTTTCCTGTGCCGTTGCCATGATGTAACCAAGCCCTCGGCTCGGATTAACAAACTCGCCCACGATGGCTCCGATGATAGCATAAGTCATCGCTATCCGACAACCGCTTAAAATGTAAGGAACTGCTGAAGGCAACCTAACCTTTAAAAACCGTTTTTGCCACGAAGCGGCAAGGCTATCCATGAACAATTCTAACTCCTCACTGGTTGAGTCTAACCCTGTAACGATGTTGACCAGAAGGGGAAAGAAAGCGACGAGTGCTGCCATCACAACATTAGGTAACATCCCGTGACCAAACCATATAACCAAGATAGGGGCAAAGGCGACCTTCGGAATAGACTGGAAAGCGGTCAGGAGGGGGAAAAGGGACCTTCGGAGGAGGGGAATACAGTCAAAAAGCGTTGCCAATATTCCTGCTGTCGCAAAAGCCAAGGCAAAACCCAGTAGAGTTTCCATCAATGTGAGGGTGATATGGGAGACCAATAGCGTTCGGCTTTGCCATCCTCGCTCTACAACCATACTAAATGGTGGCAGGATGCCGGGGTGAACATGAAACAGGCGAACCCCGCCCTCCCATAGGAGCAAAAAAACCACAAACGCCGATGGAACCCAGAACTGTTGTTGAATTTGTTTCCAATGTCTCATATGCTCACCTCAAAAACTCGGTGGTGAAGATCTCACGCACATCAATTCGGCGATCCACCAGTTTTTGCTCATACAGATAATCCATCGTTGCCTCCCAACCTTGGAGGTCATGGTAACCGAGGGGTTTCCCCTTAGGGATGCCTGATTTTATGAAATTGATGACCCAACGGAGTTTAGCCTCGGAATATCTCGGCTCCTGTTCGGGGAAGCGCTTCAAGAACACCTGAAGCGCCTCTTTGGGGTGATCCAAGGTGTATCGCAAGGATTTAATGACTGCCTGGGTCATTCGCCTCACTAAATCTTTTCTCTTTTGTGGGAGATTATCGCTGGTTATGAGACTAAGCCCGTAAACGCGCACACCGTAATCCTTAACGAGGATTTCGTTGACCTTATACCCTTGAAGGCGAAGTTGTAATGGGTGTTGGTAAGAAAAGTGAACCATAGCGTCCAATTCCGCGTTGGGGGCGATGATTTCTTGGATGTTACCAGTGCAAGGGATCTCTTGAATACGAGTTGTATCTAATTTCAGTTTCCTGACAAACGCCAAGTAGTGCTTATAAGCTGAGGAACCTTTCATGACACCGACCCGCTTACCGTAAAGGTCTTCGGGTTTCTTGATGCCTTTTGAGGCGAGGGAGTAAATAGTCGTCGGTGTGGTCGGGAAAAAGACAGCCAAGACCTTAACTCGGCGAGGCGGATCGGCGCACCGACCTTGCAGCGCCGCCTCACCGCTGGCTAAAGCGAATTCAACATTCCCGGCATCAACCATATTGACAGCGTCAGTTGAACCCTTACCCGGGATCACTTCAAGGTCAATTCCCTGTTCCTTAAAAAAGCCCTTCTCCTGACCAAGGTAGATGAAGGCGTGTTCAGACCCCACCTTCCAATCCAGCTGAAGTCTTACCTTCTCCCCTTTGGTAACAACTTGGGAAGGGTATTCCGCTACCAGCCCAGTCAACCCAGCGAGAATAACAAGCAATACACCACTCGCGCGCATGAATTTACGCGTCATCTTTCTATTCACCCCCTTTGACGGCTTCCAAGGCTAATCGCACCGCTTCTTCGGCATTCGCCGCGACCAACACCCTTTCTTTGAAGGGGGGTTCTTTCGGCAGCCGTGCAGCGGTGCCGCCAGTGTGCGGCATTGTTATGACAGGAATATTTTCCGCAAGGGCTAAGGCTACTTCCAGCCATGTCCCCATCCCACCAGAAATAACGATAACCGCTTGACAGGAACGGACAAGCAGGGGAATGCGGTTGCGTTGGTCCATTCCAGTCTCAATACGCACGGTCAAATGGGGGGATATGGATCGGGCATGCCTTTCTTCTAGTGAGAGCAAAGGGATAATCCCCACACTTATGCCACCCGCCTCTTTCACGCCGCGCGCTACCGCATCCATAATCCCCCCCAAGCCACCAGTGAACACTATAACGCCCTTTTGAGCGAGGAGCCGTCCGACATGATATGCCTCCTCCAAAGCGAGCCGATGTTCTGGATTGGAGGATATCTTCTCTTTACCTATCACGAGCACCTGAACTGGGCCGTTATCTTTCCATTGCCCTAAATTATCCCGCTGCCTCAACCCCTTCACCTCCCCTTTCCGCCAGGATTTTTAGGACATAATCGTAGGATTCCTCATATATGTGAGCAGAGCCTATGAACACATCCAAGTTCCCCATTTGAATTCTTTCACCCCGTTTTTGCTCGATGGCTTCCTTGATTTCTCCCTGCAAGCGAGCCAGCACGACCAAATTAGCGTAAGCCTTTTGCCCAAAGTCCAAACCGCGAGCGTAGACGAACTGGTTCAACGCTAGATTATCCCCTTTTGGTCTGAGGAGGAAATGCATAATGTCAATGCACGGCATATAATCCATGTGCCAATCCAAGGCAGGTAATATGACGGAAATAACAGCCCGCTTTGATTCTGGCATTGATGATAACCGTTGGATAATCTTGTCCACCTGATCAATTCCCAAGCAATGAAGTCTCGGCCAGTAGGTGAAAGCTTGCCAAGGTTCAAAATTTTTGCGAACGTCCACATCCCTGATCAACAGCGTCGGCGTGAAAAAGGCTTTTTGAAATTCTTCGATATTCGCTTTATTGCCATATTTTTCAATAATCTCGTCATATACGAAAGGCTCCTCTATCGTTAGTCTTAACCCAATGATCTCTTTCATCTTACGATCGCCGTCAAACCAGTCTATCCCTTCATACCATATCATTGCAAGCGTTTTTAACCAAGCCTCACCTATGGTGCGGCCATAAATGCTTCTGGTTCGCATCCACTATCCACTCCTTACCCCTTTCTTGGGATTGAAACCGTAATTCATGATAGCAAATGCTTGTTCCGCAATTTCCTTAAACTGTCCGTCGTAAATAAGGTCAAAATCCCGGGGGCGTCCGACTGGCACACGCAAACAGTGGATTTCTGATACTGGTTTGTGGGGCATTATCAAAACACGATCAGCGAGGAAGACAGCCTCGTGAACGTCGTGAGTGACGAAAACAAATGTCTTTTCACGATTCTGCTCCCAGAGCGATAAGACAAGTTTGTGCATCTGCCTTCTGGTGACCGCATCAAGCGCACCGAAGGGCTCGTCCAGAAATAAGACCTCAGGGTTATAGGATAAAAGCATCACAAGGGCAAGCCGTTGTTGCATTCCCCCAGAAAGTTGGTGAGGGTATTTCTTAAAATCTTCCTCTCGAAATCCAACCCTAAAAAGAAGTTCCTTAACTTTTTGCACCTTATCAGGGTCTTTAAAGCCGATGACTTCAAGGGGAAGCAATGCATTGCTCAAAACATTCCTCCAAGGGACAAGAACCGGGTGTTGGAAAAGGATGCCAATTTTATTTTGTCGCACCGCCTCCTTGACCTGGGGAAGGAGGCTCATTTTATTCCGTTGCATCGCTTCCTTGACGGGCACGAAAGGAATTTCCGGATTTTCATTTTCGTAAAAGTAAACCTCTCCCATAGTGGGACAAAGGAGCCCAGATAAGATCCGAACGAGTGTGCTCTTACCCACCCCAGAAGGACCTAAGATAGCCACGAACTCCCCTCGGAAAATATCCAAATCAATACCGTCTATGACAACCTCAACTCGATCTCTTGTTTTGTATTGATGCACTATACCTTTGGCTGCGATTGCAAGGTGCATTTTTTAACCCTCCTTTTGGTAGAGGATATAATAACACCCACCCAAGCCCGCAATGCTTCCGATTCGTCCCACTTCACATTTGGGTAGAAGGGCTTCGGCTTTACTGCGCACTGAGCGATAGTCCATCCAACCTGTAGTTCGCAGGAGGCGGACATCTTCCTTTCTATGGCGACGAAAGTCGGACTGGCAGAAGATTTTGGTGTTCCAGGCGATGCGCATAGTTTTTAAAAAGCCATTATATTGAAGAGAACGAAGAAATGTGATAAATATTCCCAAAATACAATGATTCGCTTCTTTGTCCAAATCTAATATAAGTAAGATACCATCAGAAAGAAGCATTTTTTGAGCTTTAAGAAGAAATTCCTCTTTATTTTGAAAATGATGAAAAGAGTTCCTGGCGAAGATAGCGTCAAAAAATCCCAATTCAAGAGGGTCAATTCTTTCAGCATCATAAACCATGTAAGAGATGCGTGGGGAAGAGTGCAACTTCTTTGCCTTTTGGATAGCCTCTTCCCTGATGTCAATAGCGACTATCTCATCTGGTGAAACGAAGTTAGCGATGCGCTTCGTCAACCAACCGTCCCCACATCCCACATCAAGTATTCGCTTCCTTCCTTTCAACAGGGAGAAGATGAAAGGTTCTGTGAAGGTATATAACAAAGGGAGCTCCTCTGGGAAACTCTCGTTTCCCAGCCAGCTGCCCTCAACCGCGTCCGCACCAAAGTTATATGGATTGGATACGGCACCATTTAAGGTTATCCAAGGCAAAAGTCTCACGGGACTCACCTTCCAAATAAAATTTGCACCATCCCCGTGGCCGAGGTGATTACAGTAGATTACAGTTTCTCCATTCCTGTAACCTATTGTTATTAACAAGCAGATTGTGCAACCCCAACATTTGCCTTGAGATGATTCGCTATGCAGGACCAGAGCATCGTTGTCACCCTGATAGCGCCGTCTGGGCTGTTTGAGCTAACCCTTACCCTGCCGTCGCGGATGAGCACTAGTTCTTTGACCCGACTGGCGGTTGAGCTCTTTGGTTGCGATTGGCACGGCTGTGGTTATTTGTTGGAAAATGTTACGAAGCGTCGTTTTGTTCCGAACGGTAGCGTCATGCTTACAGAGGCGGGTATTGAGCCAGGCGATGTGGTGCGCTTGCACCGAACGATGGGCCACTGGGACAACGAGTCTTCATCGTGATGGAAATGGACGCTGAGACCACTTGATACCTTGCAAAAACTTTGTGCGGAAGAAGGAGGGATTGAGCGTGACGGCAAATGGTTTAACGCTGACGGTCACCTTCAGAGTGCGCTGCAGGTATCGCAGCCACAATGCCTCCATCACCTTGACTGCGTGGGGTGCGATGGAATTTTTTACGCCTTGTTTCCCCCCTGAAGTGGCTATGCTTCCCCCGACCGTCCGAAAACTTTCGGATCTGGAATCACCCTGCAAAGAACATTTATCAACAAAGGTGCGATGGCTGGCGTGGGATTTCTTCGTTGGAACGGCTCAATCGGAAAGGGCATGTCTTTGCATCCCCCGAAGGGTGCGCTGGCAAGTGCGGGAGTTCATAAAACAATGGCAAGAGCGGCTAGAGAAAGGGGCAATGGCAAAACTGGCGCAAAAAGGTTTTGACCCGCCGACGGAAAACGCTTTGAGGAAGGCATTGCATTCGGGCGATTTACACTTGCAATGCGCCACGGCGGTGTTGACGGGAGTGCAAAAACAAACCTCGCTCATCCCTGACCTATTGGAGATAGCGCAAAAGCAGTCATCACCCTGCTTTCAACTGGCAGTTTTGTGGGCACTGGCAAAGATGCCTGATCATTCTGTTTTGGAAGATTTTCTTTGTCAAAACTTCACTGTTCAAGATCTTACTAGGGCATTGAGGGACGGGAACGAAGTTATACAAGAAGCAGCCGCGAGGGTGTTAGGACGCCTTAAAAATGTTGACGCTGCCCCTTCCCTCATTAGAGCCCTCAAGCAAACATCAAAGAAAGTTCGTGACACAGCAAGACAAGCACTGGTTTCCATCGGTGAGCCTGCGATCC
>Ga0079995_1060996_pt1 | contig 12543 bp, 8 predicted proteins | sample FaiFalFF_MnMetaG_2_FD_69198 | JGI IMG/M metagenome (GOLD analysis project Ga0079995, IMG submission 69198) | Freshwater microbial communities from Yellowstone National Park, Wyoming, USA - Fairy Falls C (FF_Mn_C) (SPADES assembly) (version 4) | ecosystem: Environmental > Aquatic > Freshwater >... | reverse complement strand
ATTGGGTTTGCAAGCCTTGCAACTCGTCTTTGGTGGCCATTCGCTCTTCGAGACGTTGCAGGCGTGCTTGCAGTTCGTGGATTTGTTGCTGCAATGTGGCCTGCACTTGCTGCAACTCGTCCTTGGAAGCCGTGCGTTGGTCCAAGCGCTCCAGTTGCACCCAGAGCTGTTGATGTTGCTGCTGAAGTGAAACTTGCACCTGCTGAATCTCTTCGTGAAGTGCGAACTGCACCTCGCGCAGGTCTTCTTTGGTGGCAGCTCGATGCTCCACGCTTTTCTGCACGTAATCCAGCAGAACGCGAGTTTCCTGTTCTCCCAGTTTTGGCTTGAGCAGTTCGTAAACGTCGAGGATTGCCGACATGGTTCAGCTCCGATACACACCCCTGGATTCTATACGAAGCGTAACGAAAAATGCAAAATCAGCATCGGGAATTTCGGTGCCCAGAGGTTGATCCAGGTGCGGGACAGGCCAAGCTGGTGCAATGCGAAACGGAAAGATTTTGCGTATGCCAGGGCTTCATCCGAACTAGAAAGCTCCAGGCACAAAGCTGCCGTTGCACGAGGCCCAACCAGGCGCGATTACCAGGAGCCGACCCGAGCTGGAAAGCTAAAAACCCAGGTCTGCAGCGAAAGAATGCAAAACGAACTCCGATGCGGTTGCGCCATTGGTTCAGCGGAGGCGGAACGGAGGTAATCTCGGGGAGGGCCACCGGCGGATGCCCTGGTTGGCGTTACACGGGTCAGTGCTGCTCCGTGCCGAGCAAACACGTGTTGATTGCCCATCGCCAGACCCGCGTCACGTGGTCAAGCCATATTTCCGCTTCGATGCGGTAAGCGGTTCCTAAAATGAACACCTGTCCGCAATGCTTGCCGAACTGTGTGGCCAGGACACTGGGTGGCGGGAGAGGCAGTGGGTGAGCCTGACACCGGAGCAGATTCGTGAGGACCTGGAAGGAGAATTGCGCGGCGAGGTGTTGACCGACGCCGTATCGCGGGCGCTGTATAGCACGGACGCGAGTATTTTTCAGGTTTTGCCGGTGGCGGTGATCGCACCGGCTGACGAAGAAGATGTCCGCAAAGTTGTTCGCTATGCCCGGCAGCATCGTTTGCCGATCGCCGCTCGCGGTGCTGGTTCGGGTATGGCGGGCGAATCGTTGACCACGGGAATTGTTCTGGATTTTAGCAAGCACTTCCGCGGCATCACGGAGCAAGGCAGCGACCGGGTTCGTGTGCAACCGGGTGTAGTTTATCAGCAATTGCAGGAAGTGTTAGCGCGGCAGGGAAGAAGATTGGCCGTGGACATTGCCAGCGGAGCGCAATGCACGATTGGCGGGATGCTGGCAAACAACGCCAGTGGGGCTCGCGCTATCCGTTATGGCTACATGCGTGATCAGGTGCTGGGCCTGCGATGCGTCTGGGATGATGGTTCCATTGAAGAATGCGGACGCGCTGAGCCATATCCCGCCCTCTCTCCGCACCAGACACCGCAACCGGATTTGCCTTCCGAAAAAGCGAACCAGACCGACGGGGAAGCTAATCGTCCGGAAGGGGAAACGAAACCGTCTGCTGGCGACGCAGCGCCCGGCGAAACGGCCACCCGCGCAAGTCGCAAAGCCGAAGTTTTACGCGGGTTAGTGCCGCTTTTGCAGGAACACAGAGACCTTTTCCCGGCCTGCAAGCCGCGCACTGCCTTCAATCGCTGCGGTTACGCTTTGGAAAAAGCGTTGACGCCCGAAGGAGTGGACCTGGCCGGTTTGATCGTCGGCTCCGAAGGAACACTGGCGCTGATTACCGAGGCGGACCTGCGCACCGTGCCGATACCAGTGGAGCGAGCGCTGGTTCTCACGGCATTTGCCAGTCTGGAGTCCGCGGCACGTAGTGCGGCAGCAGCATTATCGTTTGCTCCTTCAGCCTGTGAACTGGTGGATCGTCGGTTGCTTTCGCTGACGCTGGAGGCGCGACCAGCCTACCGCAAACTGGTTCCAGCCGATTCGGAAGCGGTACTTCTGGTGGAATTCGAAAGTGAGCAACCGGGAGCAAAACGGCAGGCACGAGACTGGCAACTCTTTACCCGCAATCTGCCTGGGGTTCTGGCGAGCCATTTGGCCAGCGGCGCGGCAGAAGTGGAATGGTTCTGGCAATTGCGACAAACGGCTTTACCGTTATTGCAGGCGTTGCCTGGTCCGGAACAGCCCACACCTTACATTGAGGATGTCGGGGTGCCGGTAGAGTGTTTGCCCGAATTTCTGGTGCGGATTCAAGAGTTGTTACAGCAAGAGCAATGGACGGCTGCCTTGCTGATCCATGCGGGGGCCGGAATTGTGCACACTCGGCCTTTTGTGGACTGGCGGCAACCGGGTGCGTTTGACCGTCTTCGACACCTGGCGGATGCTCTGTATGAGTGGGTCTGGCGCCTGGGGGGAACTATCAGTGCCCAGCATGCAGTCGGGCTGGCCCGTTCCCCGTGGGTCAAGCAACAGTTTGGCCGATTAGCAGACCTGTTTCGACTGGTGAAAGAGCAATTCGATCCGCAGAGAATCTTCAATCCCGGTAAACTTGTCGAGGTGGACGAATCGCTGGCGCGGAGCCTGCGCAGAGACCATCGGCCGCGGATTCGGTCTATGGCTCTTCCCCAAGCAGGAAGCGAACCAGCTTCCCGGCAATCGTCGAACGGTGAAGAACCTTACCGCTTGAGCTGGGCGTTACGCTGGCCGGGAGACAGTTTGCCGGACACGATCCATCAATGTAACGGTTGTGCGGCCTGCCGGACGGAGTCCAGCAGTAACCGGATGTGCCCTTTGTTTCGTGTGCTCCACGAAGAGTCAGCCACGCCACGCGCCAAAGCCAATCTCTTTCGCTCCCTGCTGGATGGTACCTTGCCTCCAGAAATGATTTCCAGCGATGCTGTCCGGCAAGTAGCCGATTTGTGTATCAATTGCAAAATGTGCGCACTGGAATGTCCGGCCAGCGTCAACATCCCGAAATTGATGCTGGAAATTAAAGCGCAGCATGTGGCCGAGCATGGTTTACGTGCTGATCAATGGCTCCTTTCACGGTTGGAGGGATTCGTGCGCTGGCTGGGACGCTTTGCCTGGATGGTGAACACCGGCCTGAACACCCGAGTGGTTCGCTGGTTGCTGTGGCGATTTTTCGGTTTGGCGCGGCAGAGACGGTTACCGAAGCTGGCACGGGTGCCGTTTCTGGAAATAGCCCGGCGACGCGGTTGGACCCGCTGGCCGACCTCGCCAGCCCGACAGGAACGGGTGGCGCTGTTTGTGGACTTTTACGGCAATTATGTGGATACAACTTTGCCGCTGTCCGCCGTGCTGGTGTTGCAACTGGCCGGAATAGAAGTCTTCGTCCCGCCTGGGCAGGTAAATTGTGGCATGGCCGCACTGGCGTGTGGCGATGTGGAGAATGCTCGCCGGCTCGCTCGCACCAACCTGCAGATTTTCGCCGATCTGGCCCGCGCCGGCCTGGCCATTGTCTGTTGCGAACCGACTTCCGCAGTCATGTTCCGCGTGGATCATGCCAACCTTCTGGATGATCCCGACGTGGAACTGGTAGCGCGGCAGACGCAAGAACTGGCCGCCTATGTCTGGCAATTACACCAGCAGGGACGCTTACCGCTCCGGTCCTTGCAACCGTTACCGCTGAATGTCGGCCATCACGTTCCCTGCCATGTCAAAGCCCTGACAGGAGGCGGAGCCAATTCCCTGGCCGGGCCCAACCTGTTGCGCCTCATTCCACAATTGCAGGTCGAAACGCTGGACGTCAGTTGTTCGGGCATGGCCGGGCCCTTCGGCATGAGCGAACGCCATTACGCTGATTCACTCCGGGCGGGACGACCGATGCTGGAACGATTGGCGCGGGAGGCTATCCATTGTGGTTCCAGCGAATGCAGCGCCTGCCGGTTGCAGATGGAAGACGTGACCGCTAAACCCAGTCTCCATCCCGTACAATATCTGGCGATGGCGCTGGGGCTGCTACCGGAGTTGCGTCAGCGATTGCGACACAGACGCGGCATGCCATGAAGGTCGGGCCTATGACAGTGCGTGTACTGCTATTTGCGCGGGCTCGCGACCTGGCTGGTACCGATACTCTGACACTGGAGACTCCCGCGGGTGCAACGCTGCGGCAATTGCGCGATGAACTGGCCAGGCGATTTCCTGCTCTCGCTGACTTTTTGCCGCGCTGCCAGCTGGCCATTCACGACACGCTTGCCGATGACCGCACACTCGTACCTGACAATGCCACGGTGGCGGTGCTTCCTCCGGTCAGCGGCGGAATGATGTAGCCAGCCCGCAGTGCTTCGAGCATCAGCCGCTTTGCTCATCGTAACCTTCTCGCGGACAACGATACCGGCTGGCCATCGTTGGTTGCCTTGCCAATAGGATTCGGTGTCAGGGCAACATTTGCCCTGGCCAGGCTTTTGGAGCGACGAGCTGTGATCCGGCTGCAGCGGGAACCGATTGATTACGGCACGCTGATAGAAAGTGTGCGGCGAACTACTGCCGGCGCAGTAGTGCTGTTTCTGGGTACGGTGAGGGAATTGACCGATGGCCGGGTTACTGTGGCGCTGGAATACGAAGCGTATGATCGGCTCGCGGAAAAGCAACTGGCGGCGATCGAGCAGGAAATTCGCAGTCGCTGGCAAGTAACTGATGTGGCGATGGTTCACCGCCTGGGCCGACTGGAACCGGGCGAAATCAGCGTTGCCGTGGTCGTCAGTTCGCCGCATCGGCAGGATGCTTTCCTGGCCGCCCGGCACGCTATCGAACGCATCAAGCAGGTGGTGCCTATCTGGAAGAAAGAGCACTGGTCGGACGGTAGCAGCGAGTGGATTCATCCCCAGGAGCCAATCGCAGACCCGCTCCACCTGCCACAGGGCTGACACCTGGCGAATTTATGAACCGGCGTATTTCCCTCCTTCCCAGCCAGGACGAAACAAGCATGCCCCTTGCCGGGCCGCTGGTGGATAGCTTCGGTCGCCGGCATAGCCATTTGCGGATCTCCGTTACCGACCGGTGCAATTTACGGTGCGTTTACTGTATGCCGGAGGAAGTCGAGTTTCTCGACCGCCGCGAGTTGTTGAGCTTTGAAGAAATCGCAAAATTTGTCCGATTGCTGGTGCCGCTGGGAGTGAACAAGATTCGACTCACCGGAGGCGAGCCGCTGGTGCGTCGCGATCTGCATAAGCTGATCGAGTTGTTGTGGCAGATTCCCGGAATCGTGGACGTGAGTTTGACAACCAATGGCATGTTGTTAGCGGAGCAGGCCGAGCTGCTCTTTCGTGCCGGGCTGCGACGGCTCAATATCAGCCTCGACACATTGCGGCCGGAGGTTTTTCGGCAACTGACCCGTCGCGATGGACTGGAGCGAGTGCTGGCTGGCATTCAGGTCGCTCGCCGCATCGGATTTCATCCCATCAAAATCAACGCAGTCAGTATCCGTGGCGTTACCGAGAACGAAGTCATCCCCCTGGCGCGCTTCGCCAGGGAAAACGGACTGGAATTACGCTTCATCGAATACATGCCCATCGGTGCCGATCACTGGGAGCGCACAAAGGTCTATTACGCTCACGAGATTCTCGAACAACTGGAACGCGCATTTGGTCCTTTGCGGCCAATTCAAGACGGCGACGGCACGGCACCAGCCCAGGAATGGGAATACGCAGACGGCGGACGTGTCGGTATCATTGCCAGCATCTCGCAACCATTCTGCCAGCGCTGCAATCGCCTTCGCCTGACTGCTGACGGCAAACTTCGCTATTGCCTGTTTGCCCTGGAGGAAACGGATATCAAAACGTTGCTGCGAACTGGCGCGACGGAGGAAGAAATTGTCCTGGCCGTTCGCCGCTGCGTTTGGAGCAAGTGGGAGGGGCATCAAATCAACAGCGCCCGTTTTCTCAAACCATCCCGCACCATGCACACCATCGGCGGCTGAGGGATTGTGCCCTCGCCGTTCAACCCATCCCCGCCATCGCACGCAGGCGCAACAAGAGCGGCGGGCGTCAGCCCGCCGTGTGTGGGAAAATCGCCCCGGCCGAGACAGTTCCGGCTTTTTGACCGACTCACGCCGGAACATGTTGGGAAACCACCCTGCCATGACGGAAGTTTTCCCACGGCTGGCTCACGCCAGCCGCTCTTGTTGCACGGTGCCGGTCGGCTGAAAAATAACGACATTCGCGGTGCACAAACGCACATTTCCAAGAGCGGCGGGGGTCAGCCCGCCGTGGGGGTGAGTAGCGCAGTTGCAATTGCGAACGCTTTCGTCCAGCGCCGCGCACGTCAGCCCGCCGTGGATTCGGTAGCGCAATTGCGACGTTGCTGTCGAGATTAGGCGAAGTAGTTGGGATGCCTGATGTTATCCCACCGTGGCATTGGAAGTGTCATCCCTATTCGGAAATACACATCTGCAATGTTATGCGTTCGTTAAACCGCCAGCGCTCACCGTCAACAAGCCGTGTGCGGAATGAGAAAAATAGGGCCGATGCAAAATCGGTGGCATACAGGACGGGGTTTGGGATATGTTGCCGGCTGGTTCAAGAATGATGGCCGCGTTACGGTTGGTCGGGCGGTTGCACGAATCGCTGATCCGGGCCGGTCTGCAACCCGGCGATGTCTTGCTGGCCGTGGATGGTGTTACCCTCCAGGGGCCGGGCGAAAATCTCCTGGCCTACGTGCGGCAGAATTATCTGGTTGGCGACACCATTACCCTGCAGGTGCTGCGCAACGGAAAACGGCTGGAACTGCGCTACTCGCTTCGCTGACTTGACCAGGGAAATTTTGCCGATACTTTTTTCTGAGAATGGGGTTAAAGACAGCGGATAAAAGTGTCCGGGCTGGACTTGGCAACGCCAGGGACTAAGATACAAAGTGAGTGATCGGACTGCCAAGCGAACTGCCTTAGCAATATCGCCTCCTATCCACGCAAACCATCCCGCCTTTACTGACCCGCCTGGAGGATTCCCATGCGAAACGCTGTGGTTGGACGCTGGTTGGCCGGGACCATCCTGGCTGTCGTGTGGCTGATCGTGCCGAACAGGCTTTTTGCCGAACCAATCCAACTACCCGATGGCACTACCGTCCAGGAGCCGGACTTTGCTAAACACATTATGGGCTTGCTGAGCCGACATGGTTGCAATTCCGGCGGCTGTCACGGTTCGTTTCAGGGCAAGGGTGGTTTCTTCCTGAGCCTGTTCGGTTACTCGCCGGAGAAAGATTACCTGGCCATCACGCGGGACGGTAACGGTCGGCGAATCAATGTCGTGGACCCGGATCAGAGCCTGCTGCTGCTGAAAGCCACCGGTGCGGTTCCTCATGGGGGCAGCCAGCGGTTTGCGAAAGGCTCCTGGCAGTATCGGATTTTCCGCGAATGGATTGCCCGGGGAGCTCCGTTTGATCAGGCCAGCCGTGCTCGACAGGTGGCGGGAATGCGATTGGAACCGGCCGAGCATGTTTTCGCTCAGCCCGGCGAGGAAAAGCAGTTCCGGTTGCTGGTTCGCTTCAGCGACGGCAGCGAGGAAAACCTGGCACAGTTTGCCGACTACCGCATCCTCGACGATTATGTGGCGGAAGTGGCTCCCGGCGGTGTCGTGAAGATCGTGCGACCGGGCGACACGGTGGTGATCGTCGGTTATCGCGGGCTGGTGGCGACAGCGCGAGTGATCCTGCCGGTGCCGGTGGAAAAAGGATTCGTTTTCCCCAGGGTGCCGACGCACAATTTCATTGACGAGCTGGTTCTGGAGAAACTTCGGAAGCTGAACCTGGTGCCGTCGGAACTGGCTTCGGATGAGGAGTTCCTGCGTCGCGTGTATATTGACACGATCGGTCAGTTGCCGACGCCGGACGAAGTGCGGCAGTTCCTGGCCGACAAGAGTCCCGATAAACGCAACCGCAAGATCGAAGAGTTGCTGCATCATCCGCTCCATGCCGCGCTGTGGGCTACCAAGTTCTGCGATATTACCGGCAACAACGTGGATCGCATGGAGCAGCCGGTTCAACTGCGGCCACGGCGAGCCAAAGCCTGGCACGACTGGTTCCGCAAGCGCATTGCCGAAAATGTGCCTTACGACGAAATCGTTCGCGGTATCCTGTGCGCCACCAGTCGCGATGGTCTGCCGCCCGAGGAGTATGTCAAGAAGGCAGTGGAATTTGAGCGGCAACTCAGTCAGGGCTTTGAGAGCAACTATGCGGATCGCAAATCGCTCGACCTGTTCTGGCGGCGGGTGCAGGGGAACAACTTCAACTTCCCGATCGAGGAGATGGCCGAACATACCGCAGCGGCATTTCTGGGCATTCGCATCGAGTGTGCCCAGTGCCACAAGCATCCGTTTGACCGCTGGTCGCAGGTGGATTATCGGCAATACGCCAACATCTTCGCCCAGGTGAAGTTCGGTATCCCCAGGGACTCCCAAGAAGCGATCCAGAGGGCGAATGCGGAACTTCGCAAACAGGCGGGTGCTGCCAAACCGCAACAGCTGCCGACTATCCGGGAGATTTACGTAGATAACACGGCATTGCGACGGTTGCCGCATCCCGATACCAACGACATGCTGCCGCCGAAAGCCCCGGGTGGGCCGGAATTCACTTACGAGGGCGACTGCCGCGAACAGTTGTTCCGCTGGCTGGTGCAACCGGATAATCCGTATTTCGCCCCATCGTTTGTGAATCGGGTATGGGCCCATTATTTCGGTGTGGGTCTGGTTGAGCCGGTGGACAGTTTCTCTGCCGCGAATCCACCCGCCAACGAAAAGCTGCTGCAAGCACTGGCCCAGGATTTCATTGCCCACAAGTTCGACATCCGCCATCTCGAACGCACGATTTTGCAATCCGCGACCTATCAGCGAAGCAGCAAGCCCAACCAGTACAACGTCCACGACCGGAACAACTATTCCCGTGCCTATCCGCGGCGGATGATGGCCGAGGTGTTCGTGGACGTGCTGAATTGTGCTCTGGGTACCAGCGAAGACTTCGGGCCGGATGTGCCTCGCGGGATCAAGGCCATCGAAGTGGCGCCGAACCGATTGAATCAGAACACTACCGCGGCGTTAGCTTTCCGGGTCTTCGGCAGGCCGCAGCGATTGACCACCTGCGAATGCGAGCGTTCCCCGGAACCGGCCCTGCCGCAAACCCTGTTTTTGATGACCGAGACAGCAGTGCTGCGGAAAATCGAAACCGGTCGCTTGCCGCAGCTACTCCAATCCAATAAGTCTGACGCCGAGATTGTGGAAGAACTCTTCCTGGCGACGCTGTGTCGCTATCCGACCGAACGGGAAAAAAGCGAAGCGCTGGCGCACGTGGCGAAGCGAGGCCGGCAGTCGGCCTTCAGTGATTTGCTTTGGGCGCTGGTGAATTCGCGGGAATTTGTGCTGAACCATTGACAACCCTCCTGCCGGCCCCGATGGGTTGAGGGTCGGCCAAACCGGGAGCATGCGGGAAAGCCCTGGCCGATTGCTCCCACCATCCCGCTATCCCTCCAGGGCCAGTGAGGACTGTACCATGGCCGCTCGTACCTGGACTGACTGTGAAGGTTTCCATCGCCGGGATTTTCTCAAGATTGGCACGGCCGGTCTGCTCGGACTGACGCTGCCGGAATTGCTGCGGTTGGAAGCGCAGGCTTCGCCGCAATCCCGTGCTCGTGCCAAGGCCAAGAGTATCATCATGGTCTGGCTCGCCGGTGGCCCGGCTACGATTGACATGTGGGACCTCAAACCCGAAGCGCCCGAAGGCATTCGTGGCGAGTTCAAACCCATCAAAACCAACGTTCCGGGCATCGAAATTTGCGAGCATTTGCCCATGATGGCCAAGGTCATGGACAAGTGCACCATCGTCCGCTCGCTCTATCACAACATCGGGGCCCACGAGCTGGGCACCCTGTATATGACCACGGGCAACCGGCCGTCGTTGTCGCTGAAATACCCGTCGCTCGGCTCGATCTGCGCCAAAGTGCTGCCCACGCCGAAAGGCGTACCACCCTACGTAACCTTCGGCCTGCTGCGCAACGGCAACGCCGGCGGTGGTGGTTACCTTGGCACGGCTTACAATCCATTCGAAGTCGAAGGCCAGCCCGGCAGCAAGAACATGCGGGTACGCGGCATTTCCTTGCCGACCGGTTTTTCCCTGGAAGACCTGGAAAATCGCAATAAGTTGCTGGAAACCATTGACAGTGGCTTCCGAACCCTGGACGAGGCTGCCGACCTCGCCGCCGGTCTGGATCGCTTCCATCAGCAAGCGCTCGACATCCTGCGTTCCGATAAGACCAAGAAAGCGTTTGACCTGGACCAGGAACCAGCAGCGCTCCGCGCTCGCTACGGCCAGGATAGTTTCGGCCAGGCTGCACTGGCAGCGCGACGGCTGATCGAAGCTGGCGTCCGCTTCGTAACCATTGGAACTGGTGGCTGGGATACGCATTCCAATAACTTCACCTCGCTCAAACAGCGACTGCTCCCGCCGGTGGATCGCACGGTCTCGGCTCTGATCGAAGACCTGGCTCAGCGCGGCTTGCTGGAAAGCACGATCGTCTATGTGGCCGGTGAGTTCAACCGCACACCCAAGATCAACCAGCGGGCCGGACGCGATCACTGGGGCCGGTCTATGGCCGTCCTCCTGGCGGGTGGCGGATTCAAAGGCGGATTCGTGTACGGCTCGACCGATGCTCAGGGCATGGTGCCGGCTACCAATCCGTGCACGCCGGACGATGTCTGCGCCACCATGTTCAGCCTGCTCGGTCTCGATCCGCATTACGAACTCCGCACCAATACGGGCCGACCGATGCCGCTCTTCCGCGAAGGCAAAGTCATCGAAGCCCTGATCGGCTAAACCGGAGCGCATTCAACAAACTGGCGATCGACGCGCTCGTTACCCCTCGCGAAAAAGACAAACGGCCACAGGGGGAGCATGGCTCTCTCTGTGGCCAATCTCATAGACAGAGCGCTGTCTTACGGACATTGCTTTTCGCTTTCGGCCGGGGGTAAAAGTGGCCGAGGGAGCGAATGTCATGTTACGGGTGCAGGATTCACCGTGCCGGCTTTGCGATGGTATCACCCGACGCGACTGGTTGCAGGTCGGGGCGTTGACGACCCTGGGTTTGTCGTTGCCTCAATTCCTGGCGGCACCATCGGCGGGCTGGGCAAACGCCAGTGACCGCGCCTTTGGCAAGGCGAAAGGTTGCATTCTCATTTTCCTGGTAGGCGGGCCGCCTCAGCACGAAACCTGGGATCCGAAACCGGAAGCACCGGCAGAAATTCGCGGGGAGTTGCGGGCGATTTCGACTACCGTGCCCGGACTCCAGGTGGGCGAACTCATGCCGCAACTGGCTCAGCGTGCCCATCTCTGGGCCGTCCTGCGTGCCATGTCCACCAATGATAATGCCCATTCGGCCAGCGGTTACTGGATGTTGACGGGTTATCCGCATCAACCGATGAATCAGGAAAATGCCAAGCCCGGGCCGCCGAATAACTGGCCCTGTGTCGGCGCGGTGGTGCGCAAACTGCTCGGCGACAGAAAAGGGTTGCCGGCTGCCGTTACATTGCCGGAACGAATCATCAACAATCCCAACATTCCCTGGCCCGGTCAGGACGCCGGATTTCTCGGACGCTCTGCGGATCCGTGGTTACTGGTCTGCGATCCGTCGGCGCCGAATTTTCAGATTCCCGAACTGACCCTGCCTGCGGAACTGCCACCGCTACGCTTGCAACAGCGGGTGGGTTTGCTGGAACAGGTCAATCGCCACCTGGATCAGGTCGAGCGCACGGGCATGCTCGCGCAATACGACCACGTTACCCAAAAAGCGTTTGACCTGTTGCGGGGCACTGCGGGGCGACGAGCTTTCGATCTCTCGCAGGAACCTCCCGAACTACGTGCTCGCTACGGACAGCATAAGTTCGGGCAGAGTCTGCTGCTGGCCCGGCGACTTATCGAAGCGGGTGTGCGTCTGGTTCAGGTCAACTGGCCGCGCGAACCGAACGACACTTCGTCCAACGCTCCCGTCTGGGATACGCACGCGAAAAACGCCGAGCGACTCAAGACGGCTTTAATGCCACCGATGGATCAGGCATGCTCCGCTTTGCTGGATGACCTGCAGTCGCGGGGATTGCTGGACGAAACGCTGGTGGTGTGGATGGGCGAGTTCGGCCGCACGCCGAAAATCAATCGCCAGGCCGGTCGCGATCACTGGGGCCATGTGTTTTCCGTAGCGCTGGCCGGTGCAGGCGTGCGCGGCGGGGTGGTTTATGGCGCCTCCGATAAAAGCGGTGCCTATCCGAAGGAAGGTCGCGTCGAACCGCAAGATTTGACCGCCACCATTTTCCACTGTCTGGGTCTCGATCCGCATGGCGAATTCCGCGATGCCCAGGGTCGCACGTTCGCGATCAGCCGTGGCAAGGTCATTCGCTCTATCCTGGTGTGATCCTTGCCAGCTGCTCCTGCACCCATGTGCAACACACTCGCCGGGCTTTTGACGACTTTCTGTACGCCGGGCAATTTTGTTCCGGTGAGGTCTGGAAAGCATAGCGGTCAGCTTCGGCGCGAGTCCCTGTCG
>Ga0079995_1076351_pt1 | contig 12545 bp, 8 predicted proteins | sample FaiFalFF_MnMetaG_2_FD_69198 | JGI IMG/M metagenome (GOLD analysis project Ga0079995, IMG submission 69198) | Freshwater microbial communities from Yellowstone National Park, Wyoming, USA - Fairy Falls C (FF_Mn_C) (SPADES assembly) (version 4) | ecosystem: Environmental > Aquatic > Freshwater >... | reverse complement strand
GGTTCAAGTAAAGATATTTCATTTGGGAAGAGAGAAAAATCAAGCATTTGACTGTTTGTATTTATATCTCTTAATTCAAGTGAAACTTTGCCTTTGAAACCATCTTGTGGAGTTATTGGTACTGAAAAAGAAGCACTTCCGCCTATTGGGACCACAAGGGAGTTTGGAATTGGTTCTCCTAAACTAAAAGCTGGTTGAGGTAGAACTTCAATATCTATATTTTTTTCTTTGAAGTTAGAAGCTCCATAGCTCACTCTTATTTTTAGTTGATATTTTTTTGGTTCAACAAAGTTTGCGACATTTACGATGAAGGTTTGAGACGAAACTCCAATAATGCTCGCCGCAACCGGTGATATATCAATTCCCACTATTGAGCCATTTGTTTTTCTATCAAGTAGCTCAAAAGATACGACCCCCGAAAATCCATTTTTTGGTATTATTGTGAGAACGAATGTTCCAAATTCTCCTTTGCGTATTTGAATTGATTGAGGCTGTATTTCTGAGAGCTCAAAAGTAGGAGCAGCCTCGCAAGAAATTAGATAAAGCCAAATTAAAGGTATAAATAAAAAGTTTGTAATAGCTAAATTTCTTTTCATAGTAAGATCTATTTTAAGCATATTTTTAATTTTGTGTTTTTTGTCAAAACTTTTTATTAAAAAATAGTTGCTTATGCTAATCTTTATTTTTATAATTTCCATCTACAAAATTATTTACTATATTTTCTATAATTTTTACTGGTTTTATAAATATGAAATCGGAATAAATAACTGATTTTAAATTCTTGTTTGCTTAAAAGTCTCTCAGTGCTATTTTGACATCGTCATTTTTTCTCACCATTTTTTACTGATAATTTTATCTCCATCTTTTTTTTTCTTTTGTTGTAAAGATGATTTCTTGTTCCTCTGTTTGCTAGGTAAAAATAAATTCTGATTTTTCCCTTCAGCAACTTGTTTTTTTTAATCTTTGAATTTAATCTGGCGTGATAGTTGTTTTAGATTTCGGATCTCAATATACACACCTTATAACAAGAAGAATAAGAGCGCTCGGGGTGTATGCTGAAATTCTACCTTTTAATTCGCCAGTAGAAAAAATAAAATCTTTTTCTCCACACGGAATAATTCTTTCAGGTGGTCCAGAGAGTGTTTATCAGAAGGATGCTCCATATCCTGATTACGGCATATTTTCCGCTGGCATCCCTATTTTAGGAATATGTTATGGAGCTCAGCTTATAGCTCATGTTTTTGGTGGAAAGGTAGAAAAGGCAAAAATTGGAGAATATGGAAGAGCAAAGCTCAAAGTTTTGGTAAAAGATAAATTGTTCCAAAATTTGCCGTCTGAGTTTTTCGTATGGATGTCTCACGGAGATGTAATATCAGATGTCCCTGATAGTTTTGAAATTCTCGGTGAAACTTATTTTTCTCCGATATCCGCTTTCAAATTTGGAAATATCTTCGGAGTTCAGTTCCATCCAGAGGTGTATCACACAGAGTTTGGGTTAGAAATTCTAAAAAATTTTGTTTTTGAAATCTGCAAATCACCTTCTGATTGGTCCTTGAGTAATTTTGTTGAAGAAAAGATCTATGAGATAAAACAGATAAAAGGCGGAATACTATGTGCTGTGTCTGGTGGAGTTGACTCTACAATTATGGCTTATTTGCTTTACAAAGCAAAAGGAGATGGGGCAGATTTTGTTCTTGTAGATACTGGGCTTTTGCGAAAAAATGAGGCAGAAAAAATAAAAAAAAATTTTTCAAGACTTGGTATAAATATTAACATTTTAGATGCATCAAGAATTTTCCTCTCTAACTTAAAAGGAGTAAAAGACCCGGAAAGAAAGAGAAAAATAATAGGTAAGACTTTCATCGATGTCTTCAAAGACTATGCGATTTCAAAAAGGGAAGAAAAAAATATAAGGTTTCTTGCGCAAGGAACTTTATATCCTGATGTTATAGAAAGTGGGGTTTCTGCTTCTGGTAAAGCTCATGTTATAAAGACTCATCACAATGTCGGCGGGCTTCCGGAGGAGCTTGGATTTGAACTCGTTGAACCTTTCAGGCAATTGTATAAAGATGAAGTAAGAGAAATAGGTAAAATATTAGGAATACCAGATGATATAATTTTCAGACATCCTTTTCCAGGACCGGGACTTGCCGTCAGAATTTTGGGGGAAATAACAAAAAAGAAAATAGACATTCTACGCGAAGCCGATGAGATTTTGGAGGAAGAGTTGATAAAATATGAACTTTACAACAAGGTCTGGCAAGCGTTCTGTGTTCTTACTAACTCAAAAAGCACTGGAGTCTCCGGTGATAGAAGAAGATACGGCTATGTTGTTGCGATAAGAATAGTTGATTCTGTTGATGGTATGACAGCAGATTGGAGTAGGGTACCTTACGAATTTTTAGATGAGGTGTCAAGAAAAATTACCGCAAAAATTCCACAAGTCTCCCGTGTAGTTTATGATATAACATCTAAACCGCCAGCTACGATTGAGTGGGAGTAGAAGAGAAAAATTCCTTTATTGCATTTATTACCCTATTCACTTCTTCGTTTGTAAGGAGAGGGTCTATTGGGATTGAAAGAATTTTTCGTGATATATCTTCTGAAATTTCAAGACTTCCCCCAATTTGTGCTCCAAGTTTAAAAAAAAGTTGGATTTTGTGCATAAAAACGGGATAATATATGAAATTTCCTATTCCTTTTTTCTCCAAAAATTCTTTGAGTCTTTGTCTTACTTCTTCCCCTCTTTTTATTTTTATTGTGTATTGATGAAATGAGTGTTTCATCCCATCTGGAATATATGGTAGTTCCAGTTCATGTTCAAGGTCTTTTAATCCATCTTTATATTTTTGAGCTATTTTGTTTTTCACCTCAATTAATTTATCAACATATTTGAGTTTTACTTTGAGCAAAGCAGCTTGAACTGCGTCAAGCCGAGAATTATAACCTATATTTTCTGGAATAAATCTTGATTTTCCGCCGTACTCTCTTAATCTTCTCACTATTTCTGCGATTTCATCGTCGTTTGTAGATATTGCTCCTCCGTCTCCTAAACCTCCGAGGTTTTTTGATGGGTAAAAGCTATGGCAGCCTATATCTCCTATTGTGCCTACTTTTTTCCCTTCAATTTCGGCTCCGAGTGCTTGTGCTGTGTCTTCAATAACAAAAAGATTATATTTTTTTGCGATTTCCATTATACTATCCATATCGCAGGGCAATCCATATATGTGAACAGGAACTATTCCGACAACTCCTTTTGGATCTTTCTGCAAATACTCTTCTATTTTTTCTGGTGATATGTTGAATGTTTTTGGGTCAATATCAACAAAAACGGGAGTTGCTCCTGATCTTATTATTGCTATCGCAGTTGCGGTAAATGTCAAAGGTGTAGTTATTATTTTATCTTCACGGGAGAAAAATTCTTTGCCCATTTTTATAGCCATAGCTCTCAAAGCTAAAACCAGTGCATCCGTCCCAGATGCAACACCTACGCAGTGTTTTACTCCAAGATAATTTGAAAGCTCTCTTTCAAAATCTTCAACTCTTTGACCTAAAATGTAATTTGTATCACATAACCACTTTTTTATTTCAAGTTCAAGCTCATCATATATCAAGTTGTGAAATCTCTTCAAGTTGAGCATTTCAACTTTTTTTGCTTCTATCCTTTCTTGAAATTCTTTTACGCTCTCTGATAAAATTTCTTTCAAAACTGTACCTATATTTTCTTTTTTTCTCTTTTTCTCTTTCAGTTCTTTTTTCTTTTTGCTATTTCCCTTTTCTTTTCTTTTGTTAATTTTTTCTTCGTTTATTATTATTCCGTCTTCACATCTTAGTTTGAAGAATTTCTCTGCTGCGACTTCTGGTTTTTCGTTTTTTTTCAGTTCGAAAGTAATATACTCTGCTGGTGGATTTATCAGCTTGATTTTCCCTTTATTTATCAGATCGTTTAGTTTTCTCTTATATTTTTCGTAAAGTCTGTCAGCCGAAAAGCAAGATATATAAAAATCTGATTTATTGTCATCCATTAATTTTCTCAGAGATTTCAGATCTATCTTTTCTATCACATCGGCAGAAATGTATATGGGTATTTTAAAATTTAATCTTTGATTTTTCATATTTTTTATTTTGATTGTTGCTCCAAAGTTTTTGCTTTTTCTTTAAAAAGTTAGTAAATCTTGAAATTTTGTTTTTAGGTTAGAATATGAAGTGTAAAATTACAGCGCCTTTTGTTATCTTCCCTTTCTTTTTGTTTTCCTTTTCATTTTTCTTGGTTTTCCCATTTTTCACTGTGAGCTCGGAGGAAAAAACATCAAATCTTACTGAGAAAGTCTCGGGTATTTTAGATTATTTGAGTTCAATAACTAACTTAGATATAGGTATAGATTTAGATGATGCAAGATATTTTTCAGATAACTTCTGGATACATCCTCTTTCTGCCATGTCGTTGCGTGATATGAAGAAATCTATTTTTTGGTTTTCAAAGACAGCTGATTTGTTCTCAAAAGAAGAAAATATATCTTTTTATTTTTTTGCAATAGCGAAATATTCATCAAAAATAAAAAGAATAGACCTTGTTTCAAATCCAGCTTCAAAATATTTTTCTGATAAGAAACAGGAGATAAATCTGCAGGGTGTCAGAATTATTAAGGGAAAAATTGAAGATGAAGCCGTTTTGAATTTTGCAAGATGTGTGAGCGAGCCATATTATAGGTTCAAAAGCTATGTTGAAGCACAAGGTTTGAAACCTCAAAAAATTTACGATTTCAAAGACCTTGATAAACTTTCAGCTCTTGCATTTCGGATGGGTGAAAGTAAAATTTATGATTTCCTTGAAGTTCTAAACACGGCGGAATACTTCATCTTGCTTTGTCTGCAAGAATTCCTGAAATCAGATATAAGGAAAATAGGAAATTTTACTGCTGATTTCGGTGAGTTTATGCTTATATCAACTACTGAACCTACTGTTGTAATCCCTCCTTCCCCCTCTATAATAGTTGACCCTTACGGAAAAGATAACTTATATATTCTGGGAGGAGAAACCGATCAGCCTACTTTGATGTTGATAGTTGATGCCGGGGGAAACGATAGATACATTTTTTCTCGTCCTCGTTCTCTTTATCTTTCAGTAATATATGATTTTTCTGGGAATGATTATTACAAGTGTTCTTTTGGTTGTTCTGGGGGCGGACTTTTAGGAGCAGAAGCTCTATATGACCTTGAAGGAGACGATATTTACGAGGCAAAAGGAATATCTCAGGGAGCTGGAATTTTAGGAACGGGATTACTTTTAGATAAAAAAGGTTCAGATACATATATATCTATAACTTTGTCGCAAGGGGTTGGTTCGCTCGGAGGAGGTTTGTTATTAGATAAACAAGGGGATGACAAATACATTCTCAAAGATGGAAATGAGAACCCATCGTACCAAGATAGCAGAAGAAATTTGAGTATGGGGCAAGGTTGTGGCAGTGGTCTGAGAGCCGATTACATAGACGGAGTAAGGTCTTTACCAGGAGGTGTAGGGTTACTATACGACCTTGAAGGAAATGATGAGTATTCTGCCGTTGTGTTCTCTCAGGGATGTGGATACTGGTATGGTATTGGAGTGCTTTTTGACGCATCAGGAGATGATAAATATACAGGTTATTGGTATTGTCAAGGAAGTTCAGCTCATTTTGGAGTTGGACTATTTTTTGACCTTTCAGGTTCTGATAAATACACTTGTGATTTTCAGGGGATGGGACACGGACATGACATAGGTCTTGGTGTATTTTTAGATTATGGTGAGAAAGATAGTGATAAGTTTGATTGCAAGGTAAGGTGTCTTGGTATGGCTCATGCAAATGGTTTGAGTTTGTTTGCAAATTTTGGCGGAAGCGATGAGTATAGAGCAGATGAACTTGCTTTCGGCGATGTCTTAATTGATATGTACAGAAGGAAAAAAGAGACGATAAGAGATATAATGAAATCCTATGGTTTTTTCTTTGATATAGGCGGAAAAGAAGATAAATTTTTCTTAAAAGGGGAAGAGTTCTCAGCAGAGAAGATAAAAGAAAAAGTTTTGGGCGGTGATAACAAATCAAATTTCCTAAAAAAATTTTTCTTCAAGTTATATTAATTTTTAGGTGAGTAAGGTAATTTATAAAATAGGTAGATTGAGTGAGGATGAAGAAATTGAGTTGAATTTCAGAGATGGTCTTTCAAGGTCAGTTGAAGAACGGATAAAATTAGGATTTATACCTATGAAATTGCCGGTTATTGATGATGAACCTTACCGTATATTTAATACAATGCAAGAATATCAGGATTGGGCTGACAAAAATTTACCCGAATGGTTAGGATATAAAAAAATCAAAGATGATTGAGAAAATCTCAAAATTAGCGGAAGTTTTTAGCAAATATGGCGTAGAGTATATTTTTATAGGTAAAGGTGCGGCAATCCTTTATGGATATCCAGGAACAACACAAGATATAGATATTTTCCCTAAAAAGTCAGAGGATAATTGCGTAAAAATAATTAATGCATTAAAGGATCTGGGGTTTGAAATCAATGATGAACTTGAAAAGGCAATTCTTTCTGGAAAAGATTTTGTACAAATAAGAGGAGGTCCTTTTCCGCTTGATATAATATTTGCACCTGACGGTATAGAATCTTATGATGAAGCGAAAAAGCGTAGCAAGCTTATAGATGGTAAGTTTCCTTGTGCTTCTATTGACGATATAATTGCAAGCAAAAAAGCCGCAGGCAGAAAGCGCGATAAAGAAGAATTACCTCGCCTTGAAGCTTTCAGACAATATCTTAAAAATCAAGAAAGGCATTAGAATATATGAAACGAGCCAAAAAGAAATTTTGATAGATGAGATAATAAAGTATCTGAATTCTTTTTCGGACAAAAAATTAAGAGAGTTTTACGACTTTGTGGGATTCTTGAATATTTATTCGTTGGATGATTTTATTTTGGCAAAATCAGCCGAAGTTTTAAGTCAGGAAAGTTTAAGAGATTTTCTTGAAAATGAACCAGATATTTATAGCCTTGGCGATATAAAAGAGCAAAGCAAATGAAATTTAAGAAGTGAGAAATAGTTTTGCTTCCGTTCCCTTTTACTGATTTGATCAGTGAAGACTTGATTATAGGTAAAATAGTAGAACTTGAAGAGGTATATTTAAAAGAGGTTGATGGCAAGTTGAATATAATATTTAGTTTGTAGTTACTTATTGCATTTTCGTAATTTTAATCTTAAATATCTCGGACAATATCTCAAAAATCAAGAAAAATGAAAAGACGAAATCTTATTCCATAATACTCATATAATTTTTGCTTTTTTTGCTAAGTATAATAAACCCATCTGTTTTGACTTCAACTGAAAATTTATCTCTGACATACTCGTAAAAATCAAAGTAATCCTCACTTACTACTATCACATCATATAAATCTGATATTTGTGCTAACTTCATCATACCCTTCTTAGCTATTTTTTCCGAACTTATAAATAGTCTTCCAACATCGCAATCAAATTTCACATAAAAAATATCTCCTTTTGTTATGCATAGCATACTAACTTTTGATTTGCCTTCCTGATTTTTTATTCTTTTCTCAATCTCTTCTAATTTCACCATTACTTTTTTGTGCTCTGAATATAAAAATGAAGGTTGAAGGTATTTTTGGGGAGATACTATCATAGCCATATTCCCTAAAACCGCAATAACACAAAAACAAAAAATCAAAAACTCTCCTATCTTCAACTCTCCTCCCTTTATCTCTCCTTGTTTTGCCGTTGTTTTTATTTTTAACTCTTCTAGTTTTTTGTAAGAATGATATAATATGAGAAAACTCAATGGAAGAAATTGTTGGGGATCTGTATAAAAAAAAGGAACAGCTAACATGGAAAGTATAAGATAAACTCCTAAAAATATAAATAGTAGCATATTTTGTTTGAAGTTAATAAGAAATGCTGGCAAATAAAAGAAAATGTTCATTAGTGCTGAATATAATGTGGCAAAAGTTCCTTTTATTAATACTCCATAGTTTGTAAAGAAAATCTGAAAATTTCCGGTCATAAGAAAGTCTCTCACTTTTGAAAGTAAAAGCATGGGCAAAAACGGTATCTTCGAAATGAACCCTAATATGTAATTTCTCATAATTTCAGATAGATTTGGCAAAGCTAATATATATTGTTCATATTCTTGTTCATCTTGAATTTCTATAAGGTGAGGAAGTGAAAAAATAAAGAGTGGAAGCATATAAAGTGGGGAAAATAAAACCATTGAGAAAATAAATTGCTTTATTTCTCTAAAACTTTCTTCTCTACTTCTTTCTCCCTTTTCTGCAAGTTTTAATGTTATGAATGTCAAAATAAAAGCAAGAGTTATAACATACCCTCTCATGTGAACAAAACACTGAATTGCTGATAGAAAATGAAAAATGTGAAATTTCTTCTTTTGTAGCATAAAGTAGTTCAAAAATGTGACCGATGTCATAATAAGGTAGTAAAACGATTCTATATGCATATAAATTAGATTCACCGGGAATGCGAGGAAAAAAGGAAGTGCCAAGATTGATTTTGTATATTTTGCGAATAAAAGTGAAAATGCAAAAAGGAAAATCAGACCTGCTATCCTTAAACCTAAAAGATGAAGATCAAATTTACCAAAAAAATCTCTCAGTTTTTCGTACAATTTGAATATAATATGCGGACCAGGACCTATGAACCCCCACCCCAATATGGGTATTTCTAAATCAAATATTTTGAGAGTAATCTTCGGTGCAAATGGTTTTTTGATTATGGAAAAGAACCAAAATTTCTTTTCTGCCCTTACAATTACCTTTTGAAAACCATTCTCTTTACCATTATCGTTTTGTATTTCGTGTTCTGGAATGTCTTTATACGAATAGAAAAAGACAGTTTTATCTTTTATGCCTATTATTACTTTCCTTTTAGCTACCGTCTGTTCCTCAAAAAGTATGGGGGCTATTGTATTTGCTATAAGCATGTATTCCAAAATAAGTACAAGATAAAGAATCAAAGCAAAAAATAAAGTTATAATTTTTACCTTTGACATAAAAAACCATCCACCTGTTTTTTAATCCATCGCTCTAAATTCATCATTCTCTAACTTTATATATAATTCCGCTCTTTGTCTCTTTATATACTTTCAGCGGTAATAGAGTTTCTAACTCCTCTCTTGTAGGAATATAAGGTGGAAGAAACGGATAGAAAATAACTAGAAATCCGTCTTTTTGCTTCAGTTTCATATACATATCTTTTATTTTATCTTGAAAACTTTTATCTGGTTTATTAGCTACTGGATTAAACTTGAGAGGCATCATAGAGGAGAATCTTTTTGCACCAAGATACACTAAGAAGGGGTCATTAGTATAGATATAAGCATCTTTGGGCAAATCTTTTATCTCTTTTACAATTTCAAGATTTAAGAGGAAAGTTTTGTTTAGAAAATGAAGACGAGGATTTTCTTTTATATTCTGAAAATAGCTTAGTTCGTAGTTAAGATACGATATCGTAAGTACTAAGTATATTAAAGCTCCTCTTAGCTTGAAGTTAAGAATTTTATAAATAAAAACAAATGAAAAGATGACAAGGAAAAGAAAGAGGGGAGAAAGAATTCTTGTGTCAGGCGGGGTGGTATAGTCGTATATAGAAATACTTGTAAATATGAAAACAATATAACATACGCTACAAATAAGAAGTAATTTTTCCCAATTTGAAATCTCTAATTTCCCTTCCTTTTTTGATAAGAATACTACTACTATTCCCAAAATAAAAGAAAATACCACTATAAAAGACCAGTTCTGAAAATACTTAGAAAGTGTAAAGCCTTTTTCAGGGAGTATATATATACTTAGTAATGTATCTTTTTCAGGGAGTATGTATCCTATTAAGGTTGAAAATAGAGTATAAAAATGGTGGATTGAAGGTAAATGTAAAGAAAGTTCTCTTGTGGTAAATTGTGGATTTGGTGCTGAAATATTTCTCAGTTGCCATAGAACGAATAGAGATGAGGAAATTGCAAGGCTTAATAAGAGATGGCGGATTGGCAAGCGATAAACGAAGAAAATTGCAACTATAACCAAGATAAAAAATAAATTCGCATATCTTATAAGGGTTGAAATACTAACGAAAATTGAAAAAATAAAAAGTAGATAGAAGGATTGCCGATCTAAATATTTTTTGATAAGAGAAAGAGTTAATAAAACGAAAGGTAAAGATAAAGTTTCGGACCACAAATATGAAAATATCAAAACATAAGTGGGAGAAATTGAAAGCAAAATTACAGAAAGAATAGAAGCATATATAGAGCGAGTAGCGTCTAAAATAATTGCTCCAAGAGTAAAGCTTGTGATAAATGCTAATAGAACATTCAATATTCTAAAATCATCAAAGAAGCTCAAAATAATCGGGTATAATGGTGCCCAATGAGTCATAGCCTTGAAGCCATCCGCATCTCTAACGGAAATTCCATAACCATTTCTAAAATTCTCAGCTGTTTGCAAGTAGACTGCGCTATCTGGACTCACCAAAGGTCCATAAGTCCAAATAGATTTATAAACTAAAAAGCTCCCAATCGTTGAAAATAAACCTATGAATAAGAAATTCCTCGCAGTAGTTAAAATATTGCCCCACATTTTGGCTTTTAGTAATAAATAAATTTAAGAATTTCAAAACTTTCTGAAAATTCGTTTTTTTTTTGTGCAACTTAAATTCAAATCGTAAAAAATCAAAAAAGGAGGTGACGAAAATGACAGAGTTTAACTTTAAAAATAAAGGAAAAGCATTTATTTTTTTAGCGGCAGTTTTGTTTATCTCATCTCTTCTTATTTCCGGATGCGGACAAACTCCTCAAGACCAAACCCAATCATCTTTGGTAGAAGATCAAAGCAGTATCACCACCACAGACCATAATCGTAGGCTATTTTTTAAGTCTTCTCACGATCATATAAAGTTCGGATATGCTGTTCAATCTTGTTTTGTAAAACTCGGAGGGAATTTTTTAGTTGATGGATACAACTCTTTTTGCGGTGAGTACAACCAAAACCAAAACATATCAACAGGTAGCGTAGCTTATGTAAATGATATAAAAATAAACGGAAGAAATGTTAATATTACGGGTCAGGTTGTTCAAGTTCAAAGCTGTGATATTGATGTATCTCAAATTATTGATAGAGTAAGACAAAGCAACAATAACTCTGTTATTCCTCCGCAGTTCATAAGAGATGGGAAACTCAAACTTGAAAATAACGATAAACTCACTTTACCATCTGGTGTTTATTATTTCAAAGAGATAAAAATATCAGGCAGAGCGGTTTTGGAGTTTTCCGGACCTGCAACAGTTCTGGTAGAGGGAGAGGTAAGTGTAGAGGGGCAAGGACAAATAAAGACAAATCCGGTTTTCCTGAGAATAATCTCAACGGGAGAATTCAAAATAGAAGGGCAAGGAGTAATTTACGGGGGTATAGTAGGAAATAAGGTGGAAATAAAAGGAAGAGGACAGATTTTTGGAGGGGTAATTTCAAGGGAGTTCAAAGGAGAAGGTCAGGGGGCAGTCCATTTTGACAAAGGTTTAGGTCTTGACAGAATAGAGGTTTTTCCATCGGAGGTTACGATAAATGTAGGAGAAACAGCTCAACTTACAGCAGTAGCAAAAGATATTTTTGGTAATGAAATAAGTTGTGTGGCATTTGAATGGATTTCATCTGACCAAAGTGTGGTGATAGTAAATCAAAATGGTTTAGTTCAAGGGGCAGGTGAAGGGAGAGCGATAATTTCAGCAACAGCAAAGAAAGAAGGATATAACTTGGTATTCAAAGGAGAGGCAATAGTAAATATTATTTCTGCTGCTGGTTTTTTCGGAGAAGTAATTTTTGTTTTTTCAGGGTATGAGTACAACTGTGCCATAAAACAGGACAGCTCTCTTTGGTGCTGGGGATGGAACGCACATGGTCAGCTTGGAGATGGAACAAATACATCTAAGGATACTCCTGTTCAGATAATGTCATCAGGGGTAGTTTATGTTGATGGAGGGGGTTGGCATACATGTGCTATAAAACAAGATAAGTCTTTATGGTGTTGGGGAGAAAACTCGCACGGACAACTTGGAGATGGGACAAACGTATCTAAGAATATCCCCGTTCAAATATTATCGTCGGGAGTGGTGCATGTTTCCGCGGGAGATGATTACATTTTTAGAAATGGTCATACCTGCGTAATAAAGGAAGATGGATCATTATGGTGTTGGGGGAGTAACTGGGCAGGTCAGCTCGGAGATGGGACAAATATAGATAAGAATACGCCGGTTCAGATAATGCCATCGGGGGTAGCTTATGTTTCTGCAGGTATTTCTTACACCTGTGCGATAAAAACAGATGGGTCTTTATGGTGCTGGGGTGCGGGTAGCTCCAATACGCCAGTTCAGATAATGTCATCGGGAGTAGTATCCGTCTCTGTAGGAGCTGGGCATACTTGTGCGATAAAGCAAGATAGCTCTCTTTGGTGCTGGGGATGGAACTCGCAGGGCCAGCTTGGAGATG
>Ga0079995_1062213_pt1 | contig 12547 bp, 9 predicted proteins | sample FaiFalFF_MnMetaG_2_FD_69198 | JGI IMG/M metagenome (GOLD analysis project Ga0079995, IMG submission 69198) | Freshwater microbial communities from Yellowstone National Park, Wyoming, USA - Fairy Falls C (FF_Mn_C) (SPADES assembly) (version 4) | ecosystem: Environmental > Aquatic > Freshwater >... | reverse complement strand
GCTCGCATACCGAACTGCACCAAGTGTGTTGAGCGTACACGCTCGGTACTCAATCGCCCCACACAACGAAAACCACACACAAACAATCGCCCCTATCACCCCCCACACGCAACCACTGCACCAAGTTCCACAACACTAACATCCTCCACACCTGCACCCGCGCATAACACCAACGCCGACACCCCACACAACTCCCATACACCCCCTTCACGCTCCCAAACACCTGTTCCACACGATACCGCGCCCCCAACGCCCACCTATACGCCCCCAAACGCGCCAACACCCGCACACGCGTTTTGTCCCGAACCCCCTGACGCACCCCTGCTTCCACACGCGCCACAGGCAGCCACCCAACCTGCTCCACACGCGCCAACAACCAACCCAAACCCGCACACAAAAACGCCTCCACACTCTCTAACGATAACACACACACGGCAAGTAAAACGCCTCGTCATCCGTCCGATGACCGCGCTCCACACGACCATTATCCTCGTTGCGCCCCAACGGAATGCGCTCCAAGTGCGCCCCCAACGAACGCAAAAACTCTGCCCCCAAACGAGCACTCTTGGCAGGGCTAGACCCACCCCACGCCTCACCCCAGTCGGTGCTGCTCTATGTCGGGGTCGGTTTTTCTGGGTTGGCGTTTTTGAGTTTTGGGCAGGTTGTGCAGTGCTTGCTCGCCGTATTGTTGGTCGCGTTTGACCCACTTGCGCACGCGTTGTGGGGAGGTGTGGCATCGTGGTGCGGTTTTGCAGTAGTTTTGGGTCTGTTGGTCGATGTGGACGATGCGTTTGCGTGCGTGGATGGGGTTCGTGGGGTATACCTGCTGAGAGGTAAGTTCCATCGTGGGCGTGCCTTCTGTTGTGCGCGTTGTTGGAGCGGTTCTACAGGCGGTGCGCCTGCTTTTTTCAAGTGTGGGTAGAGGATGGGCAACAGGGGCGGGTGTAAACGATGTGTTGGCGCATTTACCTCGACCCCTTGACAAATCCGTCTGACCTATGGTATAATCTTGACCGATGGTCATGATTGACCGTCGGTATATCACTGACCGTTAGTACGGATGTCGGAACGCGCTATGAGTCAACCATCGTCAATCCGTCCGAGTCGACGCGAGCGCCGCCGGGAGGAGACGCGCCAGCGCCTCATCGAGGCGGCGCTCGCGTTGATGCAACAAAAACCATTCGAGCAGGTGACGGTCGAGGAGATCACCGAACTCGCCGATGTCGCCAAAGGTACCTTCTTCACCTACTTCCCCACCAAAGAGCATCTACTGCATGCCTACATGCGTGACCTTGCAGACGAGGTGTACGAGTTTCTGGAGGCGTTAGACGCGGAGAACGCGCCGAGCCAGTGGGAGGTGCTGCGGCAGGTGATGCTGTTTATTGCGCGGCGGGATGCTCGCTCGCTGCAGATTAGCCGCTCGCTGATGGTCGCCTGCTGCCACAACCCCGAAGTGCGCGCGCAGATGATGGACATCGTGCGTGAGGCGACCGAGTACGCTGTGGAGGGCTTCCGTAAGGGGCAACAGCGCGGTGAGTTCCGCGACGATGTGCCCCCAGAAACCCTCGCGCACCAAGCCATTCGCCTCTACCGCCTGTGCCAGATGGAGTGGATGATGGAAAACGAACACACCCCGTTGGAGCAGATCGTGGAGCAGATTCTGGAGTTCTACAAGCCCGCGTTTTTGCATCCCAGCCGCTTGCAGGAGGAGGTCAAGAAATGATGCCGATTGCCAAGCCAAACTTCATAGAGACACGCGCCGTTGAAAACCCCCTCCTTAAGGTTCCCCCTGCTTGCAGGGGGAACCGAACAGGCGCGGTTCCCCTCGCGAAGCGGGGGGAACCTGAAGGAGGGGGGCGATTTAACAACCCCGCCCGCGCGATTGTTAGGAGCAAGGAGCGTGTTCTCGCGACGCTGGTTAGTATGTCGTTGGTGCTTTGCGCTTGGGCGCAAGGCGGCGAGACGCTGACCCTGCAAGAGGCGGTCGCGCTCGCGCTGCGCAACAACCGCGCCGTGCAGATCAGCGCGCGGAGCGTCGACAAGACGCGCAACGCGCTGCGCGAGGCGCGCAGCAACGCCAACTTCACCATTCAGGGCAACGCGACCTACACCCGATTTGACCGCGTCGCCGAGGCGCGTTTCGGACCGCAGCCCGTGCGTATTGGCAACATTGAGAACCGCACCGCGCGCATCACGCTGACGCAGGTGGTGGACATCAGCGGGATTATCCGCACGGCAATCCGCGCGGCGGACCTGACGCTGACCGTGAGCGAACTGGAGTTCGAGCGCACGCGCAACGACACGATTCTGCAGGTGGTTCAGGCGTACCAGGGGGTGGCGCGCGCCGATGAGTTCGTGCGCGTGGCAGAAGAGGCGCTGCGCAACGCCCAAGAGCGGCTGCGCATTATCCGTGCGCAGGTGGACGCAGGCGTCGCCGCGCAGTTCGACCTGCTGCGCGCGGAGACGGCAGTCGCCCAAGCCGAGCAAGCCGTGCTGAACGCCCGCAACCAGCGCGAACTCGCCGCCGCCGCGCTGAACAACCTGCTGGGACGCGACCTGAACACGCCCGTGCGAGTCGCCAAGCCCGAACGCCTGCCTGACTCCGAACTGCCCCCGCTGGAGACGCTGACCCAGCAAGCATTCCAGAACCGCCCTGAACTCATCGCAGCGCAGCGAGGGGTCGAACTGGCACAAACGGGTATAGAAGCGGCACGGCGCAGCTTGCTGCCCAACATTGTGCTGACAGGGCAAGCCGACTTCAACTTCAATACCTCGCCGTTCAACCCGCGCCGTGAGACCTACACGGGCGTCGCCGTGCTGTCCGTGCCGATTTGGGACGGCGGGGTCGCCCGCGCCCGCGAAGCGCAAGCGCGCGACGACCTCGAAATCGCCCAGTTGCGCCTCAAACAAGCGCAGGAAGGCATCGCGCTGGAGGTGCGCCAAGCCTACCTAAACCTGCAGGACGCCCAGAAGCGGCTCGAAGTCGCTCGCAAAGGGCTGGAGCAAGCCACCGAAGCCCTGCGTCTGGCGCGCGTGCGCTTCGAAGCGGGCGTCTCGCCCCAACTGGAGATCAGCGACGCCGAACTTGCCTTCACCCAAGCGCAAACCAACCTTGTGAACGCACAGTTTGACTACCTCGACGCCTACGCCGCGCTGCTGCGCGCAATCGGCACAATCGATGAGCACTACACACGCCTGTAATGCAGGAGGGCAGCTATGAAAACGAACCTTCGGAAACGGAAACTGTATGGGATTGTGGGTGTCGTTGCACTGACGACGGTACTACTGGCGGGCTGCGGGCGCGGTGGAGGCGGTGGCGCGCCCGCACCGCAAGCGCAAGCGAACGAAGCCGCCGCCGTCACCGTAGCCGTGCAGACCATCCGCACGGGCAACCTACGCGAAACCGCCGCGGTCACGGGCGAACTGCAAGCGTACAACGACACGACCGTCGCGACCAAACTCGGCGGCAGGATTACCGAAGTGCGCGTGCTGGAGGGACAGCGCGTGCGCAAGGGCGATGTCATCGCCGTGCAAGACCCGACCGACCTGCAGCTACAGATTCGGCAGGCGGAGGCAGCGGTGCGCGCGGCGGAGTCGAACCTGCGCCAAGCGGAGATCGCTGCCCGCACGCAGCCTGAGCAGACCGACGCGCAGATTCGCGCCGCGAAAGCCGCGCTGGAGGCAGCGCGGGCGCGCCTGCGCGCCCTGCAAACAGGCGCACGCCCGCAGGAGCGCCAGCAAGCCGAGCAAGCCGTCGCCGCCGCACGCGCGAACTTCGAACTCGCCCGCGCGAACTACGAACGCGCCCAGCAACTCTACCAGCAAGGCGCGATTCCCAAGCAGCAGCTTGACTCGGCGCGCACAGCGTTCGAAGCGGCGCAGGCGCAACTGCGCCAAGCGGAGGAGGCGCTGAGCCTCGTGCGCGAAGGTCCGCGCCAAGAGGAGATCGAGGCAGCCGAGCAAGCCGTGCGCCAAGCGGAGGAAGCGTACCGTCAGGCGACGCTGGGCAAGGCGCAGGATGAACTCGCGCAGCGTCGGGTGGAAGCCGCACGCGCCGCGCTGCAGCAAGCGCAAGCCAATCTCGCGCTGCTGCGCCAACAACTCGCCGATACGGTTATCCGCGCGCCCTTTGACGGCGTGGTCGCCCAGCGATTCGTGGATATCGGCGTCGTGGCTGGCGCGGGCACGCCCGTAGCGCGCATCGTGTCGCTTGACCGCCTCTACTTCGAGGGCACGCTGCCCGAAGTGCTGCTGCGCGAGGTGCGCGTCGGCATGCCCGTCACAGTGCGCGTGGACGCCTTCCCTAACCGCACCTTCAACGCCCGAGTCGAAGCGATATACCCTGCTGTCGCCGACCAAGCACGCAACCTGCGCATTCGCGTCAGCCTCGCCAACCCCAGCGACCTCCCCCTCAAGACGGGGCTGTTTGCGCGGGGCGAGATTCTCATCCGCGAGTATAAAGGCGTGCCGCTGACCCCCAAGCTCGCCTTGCTGGAGAAGGGCGGCGTCACGCGCGTCTTTGTCGTCGAGAACGGCGTCGCCAAGCAGCGCACGCTCAAAGTCGTCGCGACCAACACCGACTACATCTACGCTGAAGGCGTGCGAGCAGGCGAAACCGTCGTCACGCGCGGGCAAGACCTACTCAGCGACGGGCAACCCGTGCGCATCTTGGAGCAGTAAGGAGGCACTACCATGTGGATGACCCGATTGGCTCTGAACCGACCCGTCACCATCATGGTGTTCGTGGTCGCCATTCTCGTGCTGGGCTACTACGCGCTGGGGCGCATGCAGGTTGAACTGCAGCCGAAGGTGGACTTTCCGTACATCACCATCGTAACGGTCTACCCTGGCGCCTCTCCCGAAGAGATTGAAACCCTCATCACGAAACCGATAGAGGACGCGGTTGCGGGGGCAGAGGGGCTGCGTCAAATCACCTCCACCTCGCAGTTCGGGGTGTCGCAGGTGGCGTTGGAGTTCAACATCGGCACAAACCTCTCCGACGCTTATCTGGAAGTACAATCGAAGCTGAACACGATTTTGAACCAGTTGCCCGAAGGCGCGGAGCGACCCACCATCCTCAAGTTGGATACGCAATCGCAGCCGACGATGTATATCTCGCTGACGGGCAACCGCCCCGCCTACGAGCTGCGCGATTTGGCAGAAAATGTCATCAAGGATCGACTTTCCAGCGTGCCAGGCGTGGCGGGCGTTGCCGTCGCAGGCGGTGAAAAGCGCGAAATCCAAGTACTGGTCGACAAGCAGCGACTGAATGCCTACGGGCTATCGATCAACGCGATTGTGCGCACGCTGCAGGGGGCGAACCTAAATGTGCCTGCAGGGCGCATCACAGAAGGTGAACGCGACTACAATGTGCGCCTGCTGGGCGAGTTCCAGTCAGTGGACGAACTGCGCGAACTGGAAATTTACCTGCCCGACAACCGCAACCCGATGGCGCGCGGGAGCATCGTCCGCCTCAAGGATGTTGCGACCATACGCGATGGCGTGGTGGAGCGCACCGAAATCACGCGAGTTAACGGCAAAGAGGATGTCACGCTGGTCATTCAGCGCACCAGCGACGGCAACGCGATTGAAATCTCCAACGCCGTCCGCGAACAGATCGCACGCCTCAAGGCAGAATATCCTGACCTGAACTTCACCATCACGCAGGACGAGGCGGATGCCGTCAAGGAGAGCCTGGCAGACTTGCGCCTTGCGCTCGGCATCGCAATATTCCTCGTGGTGGTGATTATTTACCTGTTCCTCTACAATGTGCGCGGCGCGCTGATTGTCTCGCTGGCGATTCCGACCTGTTTCTTCGCGGCGTTCATCGCGATGTATTTCTTCGGGTTCACCATCAACTTTATGACGATGCTCGCGCTCTCGCTCGCGGTGGGGGTGCTGGTGGACGATGCGATTGTGGTCATCGAGAACATCTACCGCCACCTGTCGATGGGCGAGGAGCCGATGGAGGCGGCGTACAACGGGCGCACCGAGATTGGGCTGGCAGCCATCACGATTACCTTCGTCGATGTGGTGGTCTTTCTGCCGATTGCGTTTATGGGCGGCGTCTCGGGGCAGTTTTTCCGCTCCTTCGGGTTGACCGTCGCTGTGACGGTGCTGTTCTCGCTGATTGTGTCGTTCACCCTGACGCCGATGCTCGCCAGTAGGCTCTATCGTCGGGGCGAGGGCGTCGAGGAGCCGCGCGGCTTTTTCAAGTGGTTCGACGACCGCCTGAACGCGCTCAAGCGGTCGTATCGGCGCGCGCTGGCATGGTCGCTGCGCCATCGCTGGCTGGTGATTCTAACCGCCAACGGCACGCTGGTGGCGGTCTTCGCACTGGTGATTGGCTCGGCGATTAGCGGCAGCCCGCTGTTGCCGTTCCGCTTCGCTCCTTCGCAAGACCAAGGGCTGATTCAGGTCACCGTGAAGATGCCTCCTGACGCCGCGCTGGAGCAGACCGACCGCGTGGTGCGGCGGATTGAGCAAGCCGCGCTCTCTATCCCCGAAGTGAAGTATGTCTCCACGCGCTTGGGGCGGCTTGCGTCGAGCTTCTTTGGCGCAGGCGACACAGGTCCCCGCTTCGCCGCGATGCAAATCACCTTGCACGAGAAGAAAGCGTTGTTGGACAGCCTGCTGTTCTGGGTCAAGCACGACGAGCAGCTGCGCACGCGACGCGACATCGAAATCGCTGCAGAGTTGCGCCAGAAGGTGGGCGAAATCCCCGGCGCGCAAATAACGATTAATACTGTGTCGGGCTTTCGCGGCGGCGGCTTCGGCGCGCCCATCCAAATCGCGCTCGTCGGCAAGGACACCGAGACGCTGCTGGAGACCGCGACCAAAGTGCGCAACCTGATTGCGCAGATTCCGGGCATCAAAGACCCCGACCTGTCGTGGTCGGCGGGCAAGCCCGAACTGCAGGTGCGCGTTGACCGCGAGAAGGCGACCTCGCTGGGCATTAGCCTCGCCGAGATTGCCGCCGCGCTGCGCACCGCCTACGAGGGCGATACTAGCGCGAAGTTCCGCGAGGCGGGGCAGGAGTACGACATCCGCGTGCGCGTGCGCCCCGACCAGCGCCAGCGGCTGAGCGACCTGAACGACCTCGTGGTCGGCTATGTGCAGGGCGCGCCTGTGTACCTGCGCGATGTGGCGAGCGTCTCGCTGGGCGAGGGACCCACGAAGATCGAGCGCACCGACCGCCAGCGGCGCATCACCGTCACGGCAAACCTACTGCCGGGCTTCACGCCAGGCAACATGCGCCAGGTGATTGACGCGAAGCTGGCGGAAGCGAACATCATTCCGCCAGGCGTGCGCGTGTCGTGGTTCGGCGAAAACGAGGTGATGGCACGCGAGGGCGTCTACATGGCACAAGCCCTGCTCCTCGCGCTCATCCTCGTGTACCTGCTGATGGTCGCGCTGTTCGAGAACTGGCTCTACCCGTTTATCATCATGTTCAGCCAGCCGCAGGCACTGGTGGGTGCGCTGCTCGCGCTCATTATCTTCCGCTCCGAGCTGAACATCATCTCGATGATTGGCATCATCGCGCTGGTGGGGATTGTGGGCAAAAACGCCATCCTGCTGGTGGACTACACGAACACGCTGCGTCAGCGGGGCTTGCCGCGCGACGAGGCGTTGCTGGAGTCGGGCGAGACGCGCCTGCGCCCGATTCTGATGACCACGCTGTCGCTGGTGCTGGCGATGATCCCGATTGCGCTGGCGGTCGGGCGTGGCTCGGAGTTCCGCGCGCCGCTGGGCATCGTGCTGCTGGGCGGGTTGACGGTCAGTACGCTGCTGACGCTCATCGTCATTCCGTGTACCTACACGGTGATGGACGATGCGACGCGCTGGCTGGGCAAGCTGATTTGGCGTCGGGGCGCGGTGCCTGTGGAGGCGGCAGCCGTGCAACCCGCTGAACGCGAAGAGGAGGAGGTCGCCTCCCGCTAATACGGGGGCGACCCCTCGGTATTACTCCATCCAGACGACTCCTACCTGCTTTGGCAGCGCGTCGATGCGTAGGCGCAGGGTTCTCTCGCCGCGCTCGGTGGTTAGCGCGTGCGGCTCGCTCTCAGGTGCCAGCAAGCGCGCCCGCTTGGGGTTCAGCCACACGGGCAAGCGCACCTCCAGCTCGATGCCGCGCTGCTCGCGAAACCGATACCCCTGCGGATGCATCACATAGTCGAGGTTGGTCAGCCAGATGGCAGCGGTTTGCGCTCCGACCTGCAGTGCGGCGTCCAGTCGGCGCGGGTTGCTGGCAGCCAGCACGCGCACACCGTTGGGGCGCCATTCCATGCCCAGCAGTGCGTCGCGCAGGGGCTGCAGGAACCGGTTCAGGCGGGTCTGCTCGTCGAACGCCTCGCGCCCGTGCGCCACGAGTTGCTCCACCAAAGGGGCGCGCTCGGCTTCGGGAAGGTTGCGCAGCGCGGGGAGGTCGCGCGCCTCGGTGTAGTACCGCCGAAACTCCGCCTCATCGAAGCCGATGAACCACAGCACGCCTTTTGCGCCACGACTGAGTTGCAGCCACAGTTGCACGCGAATCTCTTCAGGTGTGGGGCATGCGCGTCCAAGTGCGCCGTTCACCCACACGCGCTCGTCCCACATGTGTGCGCCCTGTGCCCACACCCAGAATGGCAACGGCTCGCAGTTGGCGCGTAGGTCTTCCGTGTAGGTTGCCGCCAGTTCCAGCAGGTTGCCCCACTCGGCGGGCGACAGGTCGGGCATCGGCGCGCCCACGCGATAGGCGTCGTAGCAGGCGATGTCGGGAATCTCGGCGAACTCGCCGAACCTACGCGACCGTGCCAAGTTTAGGTACACGGGCGGTATCCCTTCGCGGTCGCGGAACACTTTCGCTACCCGCTCGCATAATGCAGGGATATGCCAGCCCTCGTGCTGCGCGGGGTCTGCCCAGTCGGGCTCGTCCTTGATCATGTAGGCGATGATGTGCGGATTCTGGCGATTGCGCTCGATGAAGGGCACCGCTGGGCGGGGGAATCCGCAGTATGCCAGCGCGTAGACGCCCTCGCGCGGGCAGATTTCGCTGAACGCGCGCCGCTCGGTCTTGGTGAGTTCTGCGCTTCCGTAGAAGACGAAAGTATCGAAGCCGCGCTCGCGCCACGCCTGACGCTCGGCATCGTTGTCCCAGACGCTGGTACGCCATGTGCCCAGCGGAAAGAAGCGGGGTAGGGGGCGCACAGTGCCGCCCAGCATCCATGCCGTCTCGCCGACGCGCACATCCACCTGCAGGGGCAGGCTTTGGTGGGGCAACGGCGTACGCGGTAGCGTCGCCGTGAGGAAATTCAGCCCGCCGCTTGGCTCCGCTTCGGGCGCCAGCGCGCGGAAGTGCACCGACCTGCCCTCTACGCGCAGCCGCTGAACGCGCATGGGCAGCGCAGGGTCGTCATTACGCACGACGACGGTCAGCCTGCGCCCTTCCAGCCACGCGCTCGCCAACGCGCCAGGCGCGGGCTTCGGCTCCAACCGCGCTGTCGCCTGCGTCCCGTCGCCAAAGCGCATCACGAGTTCAATCGGCGCGGAATCCAGCATCCCCCGCTGCAGGTTCAGAATCAGCAGCGCTGTCGTGCGCGGCGGGATCAACTCGTGGCTCAGACGATACCAGTTCAGCCCCTTGCCTTTCGGAATCGCCTCAATCTCGCGCCCGTTCAACTGAATCGAGCTGACGGAGCGGGGCTGGCGCGAGTCGTTGCGCACATAGACCCAGAAGGTTCCTCCTAACTGCGCAAGGCTCGGCTCTACTTCGCGAATGCGCGGACTCGAGCGATGGGGACGGTAAAAGTATTCCACGGGTGTTTGCATCGGGTTGACCTCCGCAGCAGCGAGGATTGTACCTCACTCGCGCCCGATGCTTCAGCACTCATACCTCGCAAGCGGGCGAGAGGAACAGCATGGTGCCCTGTCGTGTGCCCTGCCTGCACCTCTCCGTGAAATAGGGCGTGGGGGTAGGGCTTACCTCTGCCGCCGACGCAGCGCCGCCAGCCGCACCAGACCCGCACCCAACGCCAGCGCGCGGGCAGGTGGAGACGCTGACACTTGCAGAGCCGTCGGCGTCGTTAGGGTGAACACGCTTACCAGCACAACGCATATCGTTGCGAAAAGCAAACGCTAAGTTGGGCAAATTTTCGGGATTTTGCTTTGAATTCAGCAGGAATTGGTATCGACGGAGCGTATACAGGTAATGCTAATCCCGCACCCTGTGTCGTTTCTGAGCATGCCCGTGCGCGGCTACCTGATTACGCTGCCGCTGTCGCCGACGGAGGTGATTCACTTCAACGCCTACTGTCCGCCCAACAGTTTCGGCGACTACGAGAAGGTGTTTGACCAGATTATCGCCACGACTGAGGTGCGCCAGGAGGCGCAGAATCCGTTCGGGGGGTGGTTGCGGTGATTCGCTGTCGTTGGTGCGGTCAGGAGAGCGCGCATCCGCAGGTGTGCGAGTGGTGTCGGCGCGACCGAGCGACGGGCGCGCTGGTGCGCACGCTGCCACCGAACCCTACGGCAAGCCCGCCCGTTGGCGCGCCCAGGGGGAGCGACCCAATTCAGGCAACGCCCGTAGCGCCCAGCAGCCAGCCGACGCAGGCGATTCCCCCAACGCCCAGCGCACCGCCAAGCAGCCAGCCGACGCAAGCCATCCCGACGCCCCAACCTGCGCCACTGTACGACTACTCGCGCCCCACGGGGCAAGCCGCCGTGCAGCAGCCCGCCGACTCCATCCGCTTCATCAGCGAGGTCGTCGAAGGCTACACCTTCACCGCCAAACTGGAACGCTTTTTCGGCGTCGCGCTGCCGTTGGCTGCCCTGAATGTGCTGGTGCTGGGCTGGAAACCCGAATGGGCAGCGTGGGCGAACTTTCTGTTCTTCTTCCTGATTGGCGCATGGCTGCCTATCTCCCATCTGGTGGACAAACTGGACACCGATGTGGAACTGTTCCGCGACTTGGGGATTGTGCTGCTCCTCAACTTCCTGTGCTGCAACCCGCTGTTTGCGTTCGTGTTCTATGGGTTGGGCATACTGATTGTCTGGGCAATTACACGCGCCGACATCAACTGGTCGCTGCTGGGCGTAATGGCGGTCTATGTGGGGTTCCGCATCCTGTTCGAGTTGGTGTTGATGCTGGTGGACTACGCGGATCCTGCAGACTGGCTGTCGGTGGGCATCGCCTTTTTCGGGAGCCTGCCGCTGTTGGCGATGTTTCTGGGCTGGTTCATCGGTGGGATGTTCCGTTCGGACTACGCCTAAGCGGGTATCCTTAGGGTGTTATGGCGCGATGGGTTGGGCTGTTGGCGTTGTGGCTGACGCTGGTTGCGGTCTGGGCGCAGGATTCGCCGCGCGTGCAGGCGGGCGACTCGCTGCGCGTCACGGTGGAAGGCGACGAGTCGCTGTCGCGCGTGTATGTGGTGGACTCGTCGGGCGCGTTTCGGATGCCGCTGATTGGCTTGGTGCAGGCGGCGGGGCGCACCACCGATGAACTCGCCCGCGAGATTGCCCGACGGCTGCGCGAGGGCAACTTCTACCGCGACCCGAAGGTGACGGTGGAGATTGCCCAGCGGGCGCAGGCGATTGTCACGGTGCAGGGCGCGGTGCGGCGCGGGGGCGACTATCCCCTGCAAGCGGGTTGGCGACTGAGCGACGCGCTGAACGCCGCGCAGCCGACCGACACCGCCGACCTGAGCGCGGTGCGGTTGGAGCGCGTGAATGGCGAACGGCTGACCATCAACCACCTGAAGTTCGTCCAAGAGGGCGACGAGAGCGCGAACCCCGTCTTGCAGGCGGGCGACCGCATCTTCGTGCCGCTGCGCACGGGCGGCAGGAGCGTCTTGGTGCTGGGCGCGGTGCGTTCGCCAGGCGCGTTCGACTACAACGACGCCCGCACGCTGATTCAAGCCCTCGGCAAGGCGGGCGGCACGCTGCCCGAAGCCGATACGACGCGCATCCAAATCCGACGCGCGAACCAAGCCGAGCCAATCACTGTGAACCTGAACACAATCACGGGCGATATTGACCTCCAACCAGGCGACCAGATTACCGTGCCGTTCCGCAGCGTGCGGCAGTTCATCGTGGTGCGCGGCGGGGTGAACCGCGCAGGGCTGATTAACTACGCCGAGAACATGACGCTCACGCAGGCGATTGAGGCGGCAGGCGGTCCCAAGCCGAACGCGATTTTGGAGCGGGTGGTGATTCTGCGTCCGACGGAGCGCGGCAGGCAGCAGCGGCTGACGGTGAACCTGCTGGAGGTCGCGCGGGGCACGCGCCCCGACGAGCGACTGCTGCCTGGCGACACAGTGGAGGTGCCCGAACCCGCACAGCAACGCGCCTCCGTCGAAGAGCCGTTGCGCGTCCTGTGGCTGATTCTGAGCATCATCTTTCTGGTTGCCCGCCGTTAGTCGATGCGTCCGTTGCCGTTCCGCGAGGTGGTCGTTGCGCCTGAGTCGGTGCGCCGTGCGCTAACGCAGATGCTGACGCGCCCCAGCCCGCCACAGTCGCTGCTGCTGGTGGGGATGGCGGGTGTGGGCAAGCGCACGCTGGCGCGTTCACTTGC
>Ga0079995_1075033_pt1 | contig 12560 bp, 12 predicted proteins | sample FaiFalFF_MnMetaG_2_FD_69198 | JGI IMG/M metagenome (GOLD analysis project Ga0079995, IMG submission 69198) | Freshwater microbial communities from Yellowstone National Park, Wyoming, USA - Fairy Falls C (FF_Mn_C) (SPADES assembly) (version 4) | ecosystem: Environmental > Aquatic > Freshwater >... | reverse complement strand
GCAGATAGTGTCCCCATAAGTCTCGTCACATGGCTAGAGGAGGGCTCCACGGGGGGACTCACGATAAACGAGGAAGATATCCTACAGAGAGCGCGCGAGGTCTTGCCAGATGTTAGGGAGCTGGTGGCGAGGATAGTGAGAAAATAAGATAAGATGTGCCTTAGTAATGGTTGCGAGAGGGTTCGGGGCCGCTTCAGTCGCCCGAGCCTGGTAGAATTGCGGGGGGTGGGATTCCAGACCAAATATTTGGGCGGAAATAATCCATTAAGTAAACTTTATACAATAGTTTGAGGTTTATGATTCCGATAGTGTCCGGATGAGGAGTCATATAGCGCGAGATTGCAGAGATCACCTAGATCCAGAAAATATTTGCTACCTGATGATATTTAAAGCCTTATCGGGACACTAGTCCCTGCAGGAACGTAACATTTAAAAATTCCAAATGAAATTATTATTAATAGCTTAAGAGGTGACACTTGTGGAGCCACATGCGTCCGCAAAGGATTATCTTTCAGATAAAGTTAAGGATATTTTATCTAAGACGCCAGGTCTTAGTATAAAAGAGATTGCAAGAGCCTCGAACGTTAGTCGTCAATTTATGGCCGGTTTCCTTAAAGCATTAGAAGAAAAGGGCGATGTATATTCAAGAAAAGTTGGACCAGCCAGAATATACTTTAATAACGAGGTGAAAAATAGTGAGTGAAGGGGTTGGTTTTAATGGACTTACACCGAAAGAGTGGGCTCAGTTAAGTAAAAGTGTTTGGCCTGCAAGAGAAGTAAGTTCTGCTCGCGAATGGTATCATCTTGAGCATGGTGCCACTTTTTCTGTAGCTTTAGCGGAAAGGGTCATTAAGATCTATACAAAAAAAGGAGACTTGGTATTGGATCCTTTTTTAGGCGTTGGAACAACTTTAGTTGCTGCAAGAAACCTTGGAAGAAAAGGTATAGGTATAGAATTGTACGAAAAATTTGTGAAAATAGCAAAGCAACTCCTTAGCCAAGAAACATTAGCTTCAACGCCTGAACAGACAGTTATTTGTGGTGACTGTAGGGATCTATTAAAGTGGGTTGAGCCTAACAGCGTACAGTTAATGTTTACCTCACCACCTTACGCAAATTTTATTCATCGATCTATCGAAGATCGCCAAAAAACCCATAAAAATTCATGGTTAGTCCAAAAGAATGTATCTGTTGTTAAACCTTATGGTGAAGACCCCAGAGATTTTGGAAACTTACCTTATGAGAAATTTTTAGAGGAGATAAAAGACTTGATGAAAAAAATACTCGTTGTGACCAAACCAGGTGGCTATAATGTGTGGGTTGTAAAGGATCACAGAGACCCACAAAGGGGCCGCCCAATCATACCTGTTCACTCTGATTTTGCTCGCATAGGTGAAGAAGTAGGCTTTATTTACCATGATTTAATCATATGGGATCAAAATGAACAAAGAAGTCTAGTGCTTTTGGGTTACCCATCTGTATTTTATGTAAATATAAATCATACATTCTTGGTCGTCTTAAGAAAACCAAACAACAAAGATAACACGTGATTAAAATGTTAGATAAAAACGAAATTTTAAGTCTCATAATTAATGCCAAAGACACTACTTATTTAACCCATAATTTTCATCCATTTCCTGGAAAATTTATACCCCAGATACCTAACTTCTTTATAAGTAAGTTTACCGCAAAGGGTCAATATGTTCTTGATCCATTTTGTGGATGTGGGACCACTCTCGTCGAAGCAAAAATGCTGTGCAGAAATGCTATAGGAGTTGACATTCATCCATTAGCAGTTTTCATATCTCGTGTTAAAACAACTAAAATACCAGAAGATGAATTAAACGAAACCCCGAAGATTTTAAGAATTATCGAAAGAAGAGTTAATGAGTTTGTAAGAAAAATCCGAGGCAATGTAACCCTTCTTGGATTTACAGAAAAACCAGACGCGACTGAGGACTTTTCTTATACATTGCCTAATTTTCCTAATAGAGATCATTGGTTTCAAAAACATGTATTACATGAACTTTCAATAATAAAAGCATCGATAGAACAGGCTGATATAGGTCAAAAGCTCAGGGATCTTTTTCTTTTAGCTTTCTCTTATATAGTAGTCCCTGTTTCCAACCAGGATGGTGAGACTAGATATGCAGCAATAAATAAAAACATCTCTCCTGGTCAAGCATATCTGTACTTTAAAGAAAAGGTGTTGGACATGGTCGCTAGAATTAAAGCATTCAATGAGTTAGCGAGTGACTCAGAAGTAAGGGTGTATCATGCAGATGCAAGAAAAATAGATTTTATTGAGGAAAACAGTGTGGATTTAATAGTTACATCCCCACCTTATCCAAATACTTATGATTACTATCTTTATCATAAGTTAAGGATGTTTTGGTTAGGTTTAGACTGGGAGAAAGCTAAACTCAATGAAATAGGCTCACGCTTAAGACACTCAAGTCAACGTGAAAACATTGATACTTACATAAAAGACATGACTACTTGTTTCTCGCATTTCGCTCGTATTCTAAAACCAGATAGGCCTTTTGTCATAGTAGTTGGGGATTCCATCATAAGAAAAGAACTTCTCAAAGGGGATATCATCGTAAGAGAAATCGCTGAAAAAACGGGTTTCAAGATAGTTAGCAGCATAAGCTATAGCCTTAACTATGTTAGTAAGTCATTTAATCCAGCTTTTAGAAGCAAAGTCAAGCAGGAACACATAATTTTACTTAAAAATAAAAAGTGAGTTGCTATGCCTCAAGAAATTAGATTATACTACGAGTCAATAGAACAGGCTTACCATTATGTTCTCCCAATAATTCAGAAGTCAATCCGTGTATCTCCACAAGAAATTGAAATTAAGCTCGTTAAAATGGAAAAGGAGTATAACTGTTATAGTAGAAGAGTAGCGCCTGTACTTTTTTGGAAGGTGCCAGATGTTTTAATGACAGTAGTAGAAAGTGATAAGGAATATCCACTTCTTTTAATTGAATTTTCAACTGCTGTTTTCACCGAGGATCATGAACTTCAACGTTTCGATGGAATGCTTGCTGCTGCAAAGAATAACTGTCTTTATGTTAAAATATCCCCTACTAAAAAAGAGTCTCCTTATAAGCATGGTGGAAAAGTAGAATTTGAGTATATACAACCGTTTCGTTTGATTTATTTCAAATATAATAAGCCATATTTTCATTTTGAATGGCAGTGTGACGAAAAGGGAGTGGTAATAACTGACCCTCAATTCCTTTCATGCCCATGCAGTATTCCAGAATTTGAAATTCTGTTAGGAACAATAGTTGAAGAAATCGTAGAAAATGGTTACTCAGCTCATTGGATTAATAATGTATGTAATAAATTACAAAATTGTGACTATTTTAAAGAATGGATAAACAAGCTTAAAATTGAGCCAAAAATCGACGTATCCTCTCTTAACACATCTCGAACACGTTGGATAAAAAAGGAACCCTCATTGGGTTCAGGAGCTTTAGAAGTCAAGCTAAACAGATTTGGTCACGCAATGGATCCAGAAAGAGGAATGTTGGCTTATTATGGGACATTAAGTCAAAATGTTGTTTCCAAAATGGTATTTAGCAAGAAAACTGATGCATGGTACAAGGACACTCCGAGAGAGAAAAAAATAAAAAATATAGTTAATAAAGGACTTGAAAAGGTATATGATTTTTTGATTTGTTTTGCTCTTGGATCTGGTCTTTACACAAATAAGGAGTTTATGAACATTATTACAAGGTATAAAACCTGTAACGAGGAACATGTTATAATTGATCTTACGGAGTTCATTCGAAAAAATTTCTTTAAATTGGGTAAGCCGTTAAGAACAATATTCGTTTATTCAAAAATTTTTGTTATTGAAGACGATAGTGGCAAAAGGAGGGTTACGTTTGTATGGAAATCTTGTCCTGAGACGCAAGCCTACGAGAACTACGCTGAAGTGACACAAATTGCAGAAAGACAAATACTTGATGAGGATGACGTAACTTACATAGTGGTTCATAATATATTAAAACCTAATGGTTATAAGATAATCGCTGTTAGCTATCCTGGGGCTCAAGGGGACAGAAGAATATTAGTTCAAGCAGGAACAGGTAGAAGACAACCTAGAGAATATATTGACATAATTTCATTTTTACCGAAGAAAGCCACGAATATTGTAGAGAATAAAGGTATTTACAAAGGTAATGAAGTACAAAATGATATAAATGAATTGTCGTTATACAAGACTGATAAAACATATAAGGAGGGGCTTACAAATTTCTTAGGTAGGTTTGCACCCGAAGCTATTGGAACTCCGATAAAAATAGGTGTTGGTTTTTGGGCAAGTAGTTCTTTCACAACTTCCCATATTAAAAAGTTGGATCTAAAGGATTTAGATTATTTTGTCTATATCACTAAGGATCGGAAACAGTGGAAAATATGGCGAACTGATAATGATGACATATTTTCAACAACTTCTGGAGATGTATCACTTCCTAAAACATATGAAATTATTAAACGAGAAAGTTCTTCAAGAAAAATATCTGATTTTTTTGAAAGTGAGGTGGTGTCAGGATAAGGCGTTTGTTTAAAGGCCGGTTGATGTGTCCTTTTTATGGATGTTGTGGCTTTGGTCTCGGGGTGTTTTAGGCGTAATAAAAAAGTTGTGAGGTCAAGGTCTAGCTGTCTTGAAGTGTATGTTCCACGGAGGCTGTAGGAGGATTTCTGGTGTTCGTGACATGGCTTTGGAGCCTATAAACAGGTCCATCGTACATGCCCTATCTAAGAAGAGAAGTAGAATAGGAAGGATAAGGCGATAAGGTCATATTTTGGTCATAGGTGCATGAAGGGCGAACATATTGATAGAGCCGAGCAAAATATGTGTAAGATTAAGATTTGAAGGCGTGTAGATTCCGCAAATATTGGGAGATAAGACTTATATCGCGATCACGACTATAAGAATAAATGTCTGAGCACGAGTTTGAGGTCCGTTTCACTCTTAAGAGCGCCCCACAGATAAAATTATTGTTTGAAGGGGCTGTGAAGATTGATGATCTTGAGATAGAAGCGCAGGAAGGAAAGATTGTTGGAAAGACCTCTATTTCAATAGACATGGATGATCCTGAGTTGGCGAAAAGACAAGCCATCGACAAAATAGAGGAACTAGCGACGATCCTTACCCTGATATTTGGGACAGCTTACGAAACTTATGACTTAAGTGTGGTACATAAACCAATTATCGAGAAAACCGAGACTGGACAAAAAATTTCAATCTTTGATACAATTCACATTGCTGAAGGAGTTGCGGTAATTAAAAGAACTTCTAAAGAGATTATAGAGGAACAATACAATTTTTGGAGAGATAAAATCCGTAAACTTGAGGATAGGGAGGTCTTGATAAGAGCGTTAAAATGGTGGCGTAGGGGAAGTTTGGATGAAGATAAGGTGGACAAATTTATGCATTACTTCATCGTTCTTGAGCTGCTTGCATCAAAGTATAGCCAAAGAGACATTGAAAAGTTTTGCAATGAATATGGAATTAAGTATAGACCGGACGGGGGGCACACTCTAAAGGATGTAAGGAACACACTCATTCATGATATTAATGAGGGGAAAGATCTAGCCGAAGAGTGGGCAAGGAAATTTGCAGATACCCTTGGGTACGAGATATTCAAAGCCATTAAAAAGATCATAGAAAAGGCGTACAATTAATAAATAACGTATCCCACGTTGGAATATTCACCATCGTATTAAGAGAGATGAGACAATGATATATCATTGTTCATGTTTATTTTTGTAAAAATTTGTAAACATAACTTTTTGCGCGAGTGGGCTAGCTATGTGGGCTTTCCCAGCCTATGTTGGGTTTGTTGCTCGATGATTGTGGTCAGTGGTCTTTACATGTTGTGCAGTGTTTCGTCTTCCAGTGTGTTACGTAGTCGGCGTAGGTTTGGAATTTTTCGCCGCAGGACTTGCAGACTATGGCCACCTGCCAACCCTCCTCCTAAGCCTTGGGAGGATTATCGGTTTCCCATCGATCAAGTCGATGAGGGGCTTCCTCGAGATCAGGAATGGTACGAATTCCTCCTCGCTCCCATCCTCGCGGATCTCCTGCTCTGCTAGCCTCTTCAAAATCTTCTTCAGCGCCTCCCTATCCCTCTGGTCTGTCGAGTCGGCTATCTCGAGGGCGAACTTTACGAGACACGACCTACATTCTGAGAGCGCGTCCAAGAAGTCGTCTAGCCCCTTCTCGAAGTCCTCCTGTCCCATCATTCCCTTAATCCTTCCTCTCCTGCGTCCTCACCGACACGCCGATTAATGCCTCGAGTGGTTTTCTAGCCTCCTCAGCCTTAACACTAGCTGGCGACGACTTCTCCTCCCTCTCGATCTCCTCGATCATCCTTCTCAGATCCTCAGGCGACACGACGGGGCAGACCCTAGCGACCTCTTCCGATATCTTCTTCCACTCCTCCCTAATTAGCAGCCCGAACACGTTTGGCAGCAGCGGAACACCCCTCTCCTCAAGCTTTCGCGCTTTTGACCAAACTCTCTCCATCACTTCTTCTCGAATTCCTCGGAACGTGCATACTTTGGGGACTGATGATCCATCCACCATCAACACCACCCCACATAAAATGAATAACGCATCGAGCATTAAACCCTCGCTTCTTGTAAAGATGGAAACAAATTACCACTCGGTAAGCATTCACAAACATCTTCGACTTTACAACACAGAGCTAATTATATTGTTGAGAAAACAATGCTGGTTTTCCTGATCTAGATCTTTAGCGACTAAAGTAAGGATAGACTGTACCGCCGGATATTGTTCCTGTATACGTTGCTGATAAACTAAGATATTCTCCTAGAGCGTTGTAAAGAGGTTGAGGATTCACGGCGCCGACGACGGTGAATGGTTGGGCATGCTCCCGCTCCAATTTTACGACGAGCTTACCGGAGGGAGTGATGCACCCGTTCATATTCTCAATCACCGCCTTAAGCATCACCCCGCCAATCGCTCTCATACCGACCATCTGAGGAAGAACAGTGCCAAGCTCTCGTGCAGTCGCAAAACCATGCGTGTCAATATAGCTTAGAGCTGCGCTTGTTAATGTCGCGATCTTAGCCCTCTTCTTTATCTCGGTTATCCTTCCCATCTCCCATCTAATGTAAGGTAGCGAGCCGCTATTTTTTGTTATTGTCTTATAGGGGGGCTATCATCTGGCTAGTGAGGCCACGATGGCGGAGTATGTCTCCGCTCGCCTTATGGTGAAGCGAGAACTGTGGCGGCGACTTAAGGCTCATGCAGCCCTGAGAGGTGTGTCTGTATCTGCGCTCGCCGGCACGGCGCTCGAGGAATGGTTGCAGGGGGCGATAAAGGATGGAGAACGATGAGGTATCTCAGCAAATTTCGCGCTTGGAAAGGGCCGTCAAGGAGGCTAGGCGGCTGGCTCTGCTCCAACACCAGATCGTCGCGTCCCTATTAGCTGGGCCTAGGCGGGGTGGCGACGATGAGTGAGGCACAGAGCTGGCGCGACCTGGCGAGGCTCCCTCACTACTACGACGCGAGGCTGAATCCTTTGAACAATGATTCGACGGAGGAGGTGCTAGCGGGTGCCTGATATGAGGAGGCGCGGCTACACCTTCGCGCTCGTTTTTAAGTCGAGAGACCCGCAGGCCCTGGACCGCCTATGCGGGGGGATGCAGTTGCTTGTGCCTGACTGCAGACTTGTCTTCAGGCACGGCCCGAGCCCCCATCACTTGTGGGTTGTTGAGGCGAAAGCCCCTACTCGGGGTGAACATCTTGGCGAACGGGGAGAATAACCTGCATGATTTTTTGCATTTCTATGAATCGCTAGGCCTAGCAGTGATTCCTTTATCCCGCAATAGCAAACAGCCAAAGATCCAGGGCTGGCCGTCGAAGAGTGCTGAAGAACTGTTAATCGCCCTCGAGGAGGGAGACAACATCGGCCTGCGAGTTAAGAAGCCTTTTTTTGTTATTGACATAGATAATAGAAAACTGCTAAACCTTATACTCGATGAGATTGGGCCAACGCTAATTGTCGAAACTCGACGGGGCTATCATTTGTATCTAAAGGCAAAATCATATTATCCTACAAACAATAAAAAATCCCAACTTATTCAGCTACTGGCCGAGGGGTGTCAAATTGTGGCGCCACCCTCGACTATCGATGGCCATACATATAGATTCGTGGATCAGAATGCGGCCATAGCGACCCTCGACGACCGTGCGGTCGAGAAGCTGGAGCGGATAGTCGAGGCCCTTGCTGAGCACGAAAAAATCATCGCTAAGTTCTCGGAGGTGTGGACGCCCGGTCACCGGCACAACATATCTCTATGGCTGAACGGCGCCCTCAGGAAAAGCGGTATTGAGCGCTTCGAGGCCGCGGTCATCATCAAGAGTATATGCCTGCTGGGCGGCGACCCCGAGATAAATGATCGACTCACGGCCCTGAAGACCAGCTATGAGCGAGACATTGCGGAGGTCGCAGGCTGGTCGAGGCTGAGAGAGGAGCTTGCGTCGATTGTCGGCGAAGAAAAGGCTGAGGAGTTGTTATCGCTCTTGCCCAGCCCTCGAGAAGAAAAGGAGGACGGGAAGCGTCGCTTCGTCCTGTCTCTCTTTATTCAGAGCGGCCCCATCGTGCTTGAGGCCCTGGGCGAGCCTAACGGGCTAGGCGACTATGACTCCAAGCTATTGGTCTATGGCCCAAATAGTTTTGAGAAGCGAGAATCTTACAGGGTTGGCGACACCATAATTGTGGCCAGGCCACCGAGGAGTTATCCTTACCGGCCCTACGTGGTGAATGATTTCGAGGCAAGGAGCCGCCTAGAGCTGATTGATTTAATCCACAGAGAGGTCGAGCGGTTCATTGATGCCGAGCCCGAAGAGAAAGCAACATTCACAGCCTTCGTCTTGCTGAGCTATGTTCAAGAATTTTTCGATGCATTACCTTACCTATACCTAGTCGGCGACAACGAGAGCGGTAAATCCCACCTGCTTAACCTAATGGCCGAGCTATGCTACCGGCCGCTTGCGGGCGTCTCGCACACGGCCGCCGACCTCTACAGCTACCTGGAGGACGACGGCCTGCCCCTAACAATAATCGAGGACGAGTTCCAAGGGTCGGAAAAGGACACCGAGAAGATGAAAATATACAAGTCTGGCTATAAGAAGGGCGCCAGAGTTGCGAGGGTCGTAACGTATGAGGGCGGCCGAAGGGTTGACTATTTCAACAGCTATGGGTTAAAGATAGTAGCCGCTGAAAAACTAATCGAGAATAAAGGATTCATTCAGCGCTGCATCGTCATAGAAATGGTTGAAGGCTATCCCGAGAAGGATCATTACGACGCCGAGGACTACTCCCGCTTTGCGAGGCTTCGGAGCGAGCTACTGAAGTGGCGTATGCGGGTCTTGGCTGGCCATGAATCGCTGCCTAAGGTCGAGGCTGATTGGCTTCGTGGCAGGGACCGCGAGCTATACCTGCCCCTGCTAACCATGCTGCATGGATCCCCCATCTATCACGCCCTCGAGGGGTTCCTGAGACAGAAGGCGGAGGAGAAGCGGAGGGAGAGGGAGGGCAGCCTCGAGGCCGCAATCTGTCGGGCCGTGGTGAAGCTGTTAGTGGATGGAACCAGTGAGATAGAATTCCCCGAACTCTGGGGCGAACTTAAGGCCGAGGTGGGCGGGGTCGAGGAGCTGGATAAAAACGGCATAGCGCGCTCTATGCATTCAGATGTGTATGGGAATATCTCGAAGCGGGATGTCGCGAATATCTTGGCTGGGAAGCTGGGGATGGTGAGGAGGAGGACGACGAAGAACGGCTCGACAATGATCACTTACACCCCCCACTGGCCTAAGCTCGCAAGGGCCCTCCGCAAATATGGAGTCAATGCCTCAAATGCCTCATCCCCTCGGAGTCCTAGCCCCAGAAACCCCGACTAAAACCGCTCCAGACGGCGAAAAACCACCTCTTCCAAACGAGGCACCTCAGCAGTGACAAGGCCTTAGAGGCATTAAGGCATCAATGTAAACCTTTCGCCACGTTTCCCCTCAGCGTTTTCGTAATTCCCGCGTCTCATGCTTCTCTGCCTCGCGAATCTTAGAAGTAGGCGGCTACAGAAAAATTGGGTACTTATCCATGAATAGTCTACAGTTGGTAGTTTTGGTATGATTCTACGGATGGCCCTTGTGAAGCCCTCAAGCTGCCTATACGGAATAGAGAATAGATATCTCTTACTATTGTGTGAAACTCAACATGTTTATCAGTAACCCTGTACGGCCTACCAACCTTACCCTCATTTTAAAAGGCTAAGATCAAGAAGTAGGCGGTTTAAGGAAGTCTAGGGCTAGGGGAAGATCACCACACCCAATAAGCCTCTCATCAACACACGCCCTATACATAAAATGAGAATCAAAACAGAGGATTTAAACAATTAAGTCATAAAGCATTTTTTTCCTTAACTATTTACGCCTCTCCTTCTTCTTGCCGAGGAGGATCTCCTTGAGCCTCGCTATCTCTTTCTCAATCATGCTTAGCTTTTCCTGTAGCTCGAGGTTTATTCTCTCGAGCTCGAGTATCTTCTCTCTGTTCTCCTCTAGTCTCATGGCCATCTCCTCCCTCATCTCCTCAGCCTCGGATATAGTGAGCTCCGAAACAGCCTTCACATAGGCCTCTAGGAGCTCTTTCTCGGACGGCTTGTAGTAGTTGCTCGCCACTCCCACCCTGTGCCCCATCAGCGTCTCCACCACCAGCCTCCCCACGCCTGCGTTCTCCATCCTAGTTGCGAAGAACTTCCTGAAGCCGTGGACAGCCTGCACCTCATGCCTCCTCGATCCCGCTGCTCTCAGCCCCGCCCTCCTCCATAGAGCATGGATCTCGTTCCTCAGGGCCTTGGAGGATGCAGGAATAGCCGCCCCCTTCTCCACGCTTCCCGCCCTGCTCCACTTGGCTACCCTAATAAGCGGCGAGTCTGGAGAAAAAGCCTCACCCTCAGCCTCCCTCAGCTTCTTGTACTCGAGCAGCGCCTCGTACGCCTCGGGGGTTATGAAGGTTACGTAGCCTGTTCCTCCCTTTGCCTCAGGGACTATCAGCTTGGCGAACCTCTTCCCATCGTGCACCACCTCCTGCAGGTGTCTCCACCTCAGGTGCTCCACCGAGCCTATCCTTATCCCGCTCGAGGAGAGGAGGAGTATGAGCGCCCTCATCCTCACATCTGCATGTTCAAGCAGCTTCCTCATCTCCTCCTTAGAGGGCGCCCTGTCAAGCCCTATCTTCCTCACCTTCGGCACCATCTTTGAGATCTTCGCCCAGTGTATTGAGCCTTCCTCCACGTCGTTCATGACCCCGAAGTGCCTGACGGCCTGTAACACCTGCCTGATAGAAGACCCGCTAAGCCCCCTCTCCCTGAGATAGCCACAGTAGTCGAGTAGGGTCTGCTCAAACTTCCTCGGATCCCCCCGCATAAGGCCAAGCAAGGCGTCGGGGTTTAGAGAGGCCCAACCCAAGAATAGCCGGAGCTTCTTAGCATAGGACTCCCTCGTCGAGCCTGTCCTAAAACCCCTAAGGAAGTTCCCCCACGCATCACTCTCAAGCCTTTGGATAGTGCCCGCCATCCATACATACTGCATTAAAGTGGCTGATAAATTTTAGCCCAAATATTTGTGCGGGGGGTGGGATTCGAACCCACGAACCCATCCGCCCGGACCTTTCTCTGGCCTACGGGAGCGGGTCTCCAATCCATGGCTCGATGTGTTGGATCTTAAGCCCGCCGCCTTTGACCTGGCTCGGCCACCCCCGCGCCTCCCCGCGAATACTCTCACCCTCATCGCGATATAAGTTGTGTCCGGGTTATGAGAAGATGCTTCCGAACCCCGCGAGCGCTCTCTCATCCTCCTCCTTCAGTTTTCTCAAGACCTCTTGAAGCTCATCACCCTCTATCCTCCTCGCCTTACCCTCGAGGAGGGTCTCGACGCGTTTTAGCTGCTCCTCTGTCCCCAAAACCCTTATATATGTTCCTTCCCTGCCGAGTAGGGTTGAAGCGTCTTTGGTGAGTATGTTGGCCTTTGACGCGACCTCGTCGGTCAGAAGGATCCTCTCGACCTCGGCGCCCCCCGTCTTTACGTGGTAAACTACTTCTCCGCTTGCCACATCCCTAGTCCCTCGGTCTCGCTATTAAGCCCTTCCCAGACCTTCTCGAATACGGTCCTCGACACTGAAAACAACACCGGGCTCGTCACTTTTTGAATCTTATATTTCTGGCCTCGGGTATCCGTGTACTGTTGTGTGTCCTTTTCCCCTGAATATTACCTCGTTTCCCCACAGGTCCAACTGTATTGGTATGTTTCCTTGTTCTATGCCTAGTATGTGTCTTAGTTTAGTTTAGATTTCTACTTCTTAACGACGCCTACCTACCTCTCCAAGCCCTTAACGTTTGTTAGGGCGTAGTATAGTTCTCTTGGTAGTATTAGTCCCCTTGAGGTCTTTATATATTTTGGTGATAGTTCTGCTTGAGCATAGTGAGTCCAAGTTAGGGATGGCCCGACTATTGGG
>Ga0079995_1051177_pt1 | contig 12576 bp, 12 predicted proteins | sample FaiFalFF_MnMetaG_2_FD_69198 | JGI IMG/M metagenome (GOLD analysis project Ga0079995, IMG submission 69198) | Freshwater microbial communities from Yellowstone National Park, Wyoming, USA - Fairy Falls C (FF_Mn_C) (SPADES assembly) (version 4) | ecosystem: Environmental > Aquatic > Freshwater >... | reverse complement strand
TGAAGATAGTCTACGACGTCTGCCACAACATCGTCAAGCTCGAGAGGCACAAGATCGACGGCTCGACGAGGGACGTCTTCGTCCACAGGAAGGGAGCGACGCGGAGCTTCCCCGGGAACACTCCCTACTACAGCGACATGATACCTGAGGACTACAGGGACCTCGGGCAACCGGTCTTCGTTCCGGGGAGCATGGGAACCGCCAGCTGGGTGCTGCTGGGGCAGCCCGGCTCGCTGGAGCTGACCTTCGGGAGCAGCGTCCACGGCGCAGGTAGGCAGATGAGCAGGGCCGGCGCCAAGAGGCAGTACAGGGGAGAGCTCGTGATCAGGGCCCTCGAGAGCAAGGGGATCTACGTGAAGGGCGACACGATGGACACGATCGTCGAGGAGGTACCTGAGGCCTACAAGAACCCGGACGACGTGGTTGAGGTTGCCCACGCGGTTGGCATCAGCACTAAGGTGGCCAGGCTGGTGCCAATAGGTGTTGTCAAGGGATGAGCGCGTCAACGTCACTCGGCGCAACCTCCTAAGAGACGGCCTCCTGACGCTGGCAGGGTCCGCAGCAGGTTTCCTCGCCGGAAGTTTCCTCGGACCCCAGAGGATAGAAGTGACCGAGATCGATTTCGGCCTCGGACACGTTCTAGCCTTCGTCCCAGACCTGCACGTGCACTACGAAGGCGAGCCGCACGTGGATGCTGCGATCAGGGCGATCTGGTCGGTTGAGCCGGACGTCCTGGTGATAGGAGGCGATCTGGTCGACGAGATGACGGTGGACCTCGGCTCGGTCGAGCGGGTGTTGAGGGATCTGGACGCGCGGAAGACTGTGGCCGTCCTCGGGAACCACGAGTACTGGAGCGGTCTCGCAGCCGACGTGGTGAGGATGCTGAGGCGGAACGGGTTCGAGGTCCTCATCGACCGGTCGACGCGCATCGGGGAGAAGTCGCTGCTCGGCCTCGACTGGAGGGAGACGAGGAGATACGGAGCTGTGCGTTTCGACGGGCTTGTGGTCGTTCACGACCCTGACGCCGCGGACTCCGTCTCAGGAAGGGCCTTCGTCCTCGCAGGTCACACCCACGGCGGCCTGACTCTCGGAGGACTCGTCCTATACACTAACTCGAGGTACAACAGAGGACGTTACAGGGCTGCAGGAGGAGCGGAGCTGTACGTCTCCCGCGGCCTCGGTCAGATGCCCCATCAGGTGAGGATCGGCTCTCCGCCGGAGCTGGTCGTGGTGCGGTGAGCAGGCGCGGCCCTTCGACGCACATCAATACGGCAACCCTCTGCGCATTTGCAACCAACACATGATTTGTTCGTTGAAACTTATATTGGATGTTGTAGCATAGACATATGAATTGGGCGAGGGAAGTGTGACGCCGCTCGGAGAGAAGGTGCGGCAGAAGCTGACGGTGGACGAGGGCGAGTTGTCGGATTGGCAGCTAGATGCCCTCAGAAAATACATCGGGCTGACTAGGGACGGAAAAGTGGTCTTCCAGGTCGAAAGAAGCAAACTCTCGCAGAGACACAGGATCCTGCTATATGCCATTGGCAAGTATTTGGCCCATGAGGCGGGATATGCTAGCGAGCCTTACGTCACCGTCGAGGAGCTTGCTAATGAGTTGGGTCTGAGATTCACGGACACGGGCATAAAGTGTTCCGAATTGTGGCGCGAGGGTCTCCTGCTCCCCACCGAGAAAGGGTACCGGGTTCTGCTGCGTCGGGCGGTCGAGATTGTCCTCGCCGAGCTGTCGGAAGAGGAGTCAAGAGGAGTTATAAAGATATGAAATGAGGCAAGCCCGAAGATCCGCCAAGAAGCCTGCATCCCACACGGCCCGGCCTCTCACCAAGTTGGTCGCCAATAGGGCGGGCCTCCTCGAGAGGCACGTAGATCGCATCCAGAAACTAATAACGCTCAGCGAGGACGGCGCGATATTGATTGGCATCGATTTCGGAAGAAGGATGCACGAATCACAGAGGAGGATTACGGCAAAAATGCTGACCCTCGCTTACCTACTCGGAAAGGCCTGCGCGAAAGAACTCGGTCTCGCAAAGCACGAGGGCTCCACCCTCACGGAGCTGAAGGGAGTGGTGGCAGGAGTGCTGGAGTCCATCGAGGACGACGAGTTGATGCGTTACACGGGACAGCTGATTAGGGACGGCTTGGTAGGATGCTCAGAACGTGGCATCTACGTCATCAACTATCTGAGACTTAGCGAAATTCTGGACCTCCTGGAAGGGATAGCTGGAGAGAGTAGGGAGGTTCTCAGGGAGCCGCAAGGCTGAAGTCGCTCCTACACGAGCTCAAACTCGTGGAGAAGGTCTGCCTGGCCCTGCCTCCGAGGATCAAGGTGCTGGAGGCGCTGGGAGCCGTAGCTGGTGGGAGGGTCGAGGTCCTCTCCGAACGCGAGGCGAGGGTGAGGTCCTCCGAGGGCAACAGGGTCTACCAGGTCTTCGTCGACGTGGAGAGCGGAGAGGTAAGGTCCGACGACAACGGGACGGTCTACAGGAACTACGTCGGCTATCCGATCATCGCTTTCCTGATGGCGAGGGGAAGGCTGACGTACGACGAGGAGGTCGGAAGGGCTCTGGCACCGGTCAGGTGGCGGACGTTGAACGAGGCCTACCGGAGCTACAGGCTGGTGGAGAGGGAGGTGGCGAAGACCCTGAGGTCTTCAGGGATCGAGTGGTCTAAGGTCGAGGCGCTGATGGAAGGGGTCCTGAGGCAGCTGGAGGGGATGCGCCTCTGGAAGCGCGGCATGACGTGAGGCTAACTCCCGCTCTAGACCGGATCTAGGATGAGGCTCAGGAGGTATAGGGCCCGCAACTCCCTCCTAGCGAGGTCCTCGAGCTTCCGCCCAGCACTCTGGAGGACCCTCTCCCTCCAACCACGCCTCGAGGTGGAGATTCGAAGGGTCTGGACTAGGACGTCGATCGATGTGGCAACCCCCTCGCCCTCAACGGACAGGGCCGATGCGATGTCGCTCAGCGTCACGCTCTCACCGATGTGCGCAGCCGCAAGGATCGAGAGGTCCCCCACAAACCCCTCTTCGGTCAGGCCCGAGATCTTGGCCCTCAGCGACCTCATGCCGAGCCTCGAGAGCTGCTCCAGCAATGACTCGATATCGAAGGTGTAGAGCTTGAAGCCCTGGTCCACGAGCCTAGAGATGATGGCTGAAGATTGGAGGTACGCCTCGTCGGGATCCTCGCCCTCCATCTTGATGCCTACTGGCACCCGGAAGCCCTCCCCGTCGAATACGGCGACGCTGTAGAGCAGACCGCCGGAGCCCTGCGAGGTCGGAAGGCCCTCCTCACCGAGCTGGAAGGTGTAGATTAGCAGCACAGCCCTCCGCAACGCCCTGCTCGGGAGCGGCAGTTCCCTCTCCATCCCCATGAACCGCACCCTTATCCTCTTGGTGGCCAGAACGCGCTCTACTATGTGGACTGCGGCCCTCCTAGCCACCTCCCAGTCCATCCCCCTTGCGGCCAGCGTAGAGTAGGCGAACTCGTTCACCGCCTCGAGGAGGGCCTCGTCGAGGCCGTCGGGCGAGTAGACCTCCAGCAGCTCCTTCAGCCTCGTCCAGTCCATGTCTTCCAGAAGGCCGGCCGATTCGGTCTCGTGGATCGCGACGAACTTCCGCTCGCCGGTGATGACGACGTCGTACTTGACCGTCTCAAGGGGAACCAGCAGCGCCCTCCTCAGGACCAGCTCTATGAACGCCGCGCCGAGCCTCAGGTGGTCAGGGTCGTACCTCGGGTCGGCCTCGACCAGCATGCCGTAGGTGTAATCGCTGTAGATCCCGTCTGTCAGCGCTGGGACGACAACCGTCTTAGTGTCCCTCATCACTGCCGTCAGGTCCTCCCTCAGCCTAACGACCTTGGGCCTCCTGCTCCTGAGGATCCAGATCGTCCTGTTCGGGATCTTGAAGTACTTCCCGAAGTTCTCTTCAGGGGGCTTCACGACGCAGAGAACCTCGCTGTGGAGCAGCCCCGCCCTGTAATCGCCCACGACGCTCGGCTCCTGACCCCACTTTCTGACGGACGAAGTGTACTCCTCGAGGACGTACTGGAGCGGTTCGAGCCTCCTCATCGTGGACTCGGCGAGGTCCTCGACGATGACCGCCGTGACCGCCCTGCCACCCGACTGGGACCTGTTGAATCCCGTGACCAAGCCGTCTGATGTGTAGTCGATGCAGCCGATCTGGAACTTCTCGACGAGGTCGACGTGCGAGATCTCCTCGAGGTAGCGCTCCCCATCCCTGCCCCTTCTGATCCTTTTGATGCCGAAGGGTGGGGCGAACTCGTAGAAGTTCATCTTGAGGAGGGCCCTCTTTCCAGCGTCGTTCAGCTTCAGCCCGTCACGCAGCCCCAGCTCCGCGAGCAGGTCCAGCTCCTCCTGCGTAGCGGACTTCGCGCTCAAAGGCGACGAGAGCTTCAGCAGCCCCTTCACCAGCGTGACATACTTGTTGTTGGGGTTTACGAGGACCTTCTCCCTCGGCAGCTCGAGCCAGGCTATCAGCGCGTCGAGCCCTCTCCTCAGCAGGTTGTAGTCCCAAGAGCTCGAGGGGAAGATGACGGTCTCCGTCCTCTCCATCCCCTCCCTCCTCCCCTTCCTTCCCTCCTTCTGGAGGAACTCCCTCAGCGACTCGGGGAGGCCTATGTGAACAATCCTGATCACCGTGCCTATGTCTATCCCCTGCGCGAGCGTCCTCGGCGAGACCAGGACCTTCACCTCGCCTCTCCGGGCCCTCTCCTCGACCTCCTCCCTCAGGCGCTTCCCTAGCAGGTGGTGATGCGAAGCCACTCTGTCACCAACCCTCTCCCTCAGGAGCCTCGCCACCTCCTCGGCCTTCGCGATGCTGCGCGTGAAGACTATCGTGAGGCCCTCGTCCTCCGCATACCTCTCGAGGACGTCGACGTACGAGTGTCCGAGCTCCTCGACCTCGATGCCGATCGCCCTCGCTACCTCCAAGACCTTGTACAGGTTCCTCCTGAACTCAGCGTAGTCTTCTAAGGCCGAGATGACGTCTTGCCCCGCACCGGACTCCTCGAACCTGGCCCTGTGGGATCTGATCCTTTCCCACAGACTCCGCAGGTCCTTGCCTAGGACGACGAAGGTGTAGTTAGTCGGGCTGAAGGCCTCCCCGTCGATCACCTCGGTCTCGAGGCCCGTAACGTCGCTCAGGAAGCGCGCAAGGTCGTCGGCGTTCTTCAGCATAGCCGTCGTCACGACGAACCTAACCCTTGGCGCAATCGATTCCCTCAGCAGCGAGACCATCGCGAGGAGGATGGCGAGGGACCGCGGACCGTAGAAGTCGAGGTCGTCTATGACCATCAGGTCCATCTTCTCGAGGAAGCTTCGTAGAAGCGATGACCTCCTTAAGTGGATCCTCTTCAGCTCGTTCAGCAGGAAGGCTGGGTTGGTGACGACGAAGTCGGCCGATGCCACCTCCGACATGAGCTTCGCGTACTCCTGCCGACCCGAGACCTCCGATTTCCTCGGCGCGTCGACGACGACTGCCCTCTTACCCAATACACCGCAGTAAGTCCCGAGCCGCCTGATCTGGTCGTTGGAGAGGGCCAGCGTAGGGTAGATGGCCAGCGTCCTCAGCCCCGCCTTGGCAGCGTAGACGAACCATGCCTCCGTCTTCCCAGAGCCAGTACCTGACCTCAGGATCACGTTCTTGCCGTGCGAGAGGGCCGTGAGTGTCCTGAACTGGTGGAGGTAGAGCCTCTTCTCCGCTATCTCGAGTCCTGATGCAGACAGTCCAGGCAGCAGATCGGAGAACCTGACGTTGGTCCTCTTCGGAGCTGACGGTTCGGTGACCCTTTTGTAGAACTCAAGTCCCAGCTCCTTGAGAACCTTATCGGTGTCTATCAACGGCCGACCACCCTTCACCGGCTCCCCATCATCCTCTCAGCGCGCCGGAGCTCCTCGTTGCTCGTGATGCGCAGGAGGAACGCGAGCTTCGGATCGAGCGACCTGAGGGCCCTGTAGTTCACGTAGATGACGTTCCTGATCCCCCCCACTACATCGTCCATTTCGTCCTTCCGGCCTGAGGCGAGGTAGGCGTTGACGAAGTCGCTCGACCTGTACGAGGAGAAGAGGTAGTTCCTCACGCCCTCGGAGTCCGTCAGGACTGCCGCGCCGAAGCGTCTGGTCAGATCCAGCATCATGGACGTGAACTCGAGGGTGAGGAGCGGCGCGTCGCACGGGAGGACGAGAATCCTCTCCACTTCGCCCCCTGAGACCAGCTGGTAGAGGTTAGACGGCATGCCGGCGCTCCCCGAGACCACGAGCCTACCGAAGTGCTCCTCGACGACCTCGCTGTAGGCCCTTGCCTCCTTCTCGTCCCTCACGGAGACCACGATGTCGTCCACCTCGTCGGGCACAGCTTCCAGGACGTAGTGGAGCAGGGGCTTCCCTTTCAGCTTCACGAGACCCCTCCTGACGCCGCCTATCTCGCTGAACTCCATCAGGATCAGCGCGGAGACCCTCAAACCCCGAAGCCGAGAAGGACGAGGACGGATTTTAGTGAATCCCCGCGGCGGCGATCGATCATGGCTTTATGGACGAGGCGCGGTGGTTTTCTGATGGGGCCGTGGTCTAGTGGTGATGACGCCGCCCTTACACGGCGGAGGTCGTGGGTTCGATTCCCACCGGCCCCATGCTAAGGCAAAGGGCTGATTTCGATGGCTCGCGCTGGATCGCGTCTTCATTTGAAAACAGACCACCTCAAGAGAAGACCATCCTCAGCAGAATTCCAATAACAGCGATCAAGGTCGGGAGGTTGAACGCTATGAAGAGCTTCACGAAGAGGTCCATCTGGCCTTCAAGCCTCGCCAACCTCTCCTCGATCGCGTTGACCCTGTTCTCCAATGCTGAGATCTTATCCTCAAGTCTCCTTATCTCTGCCTTCATCTCAGCCCTCAGGTTCTCCAAGTCGCCCTTAGTAGCTACGTCAGCCAGAACAGCGTTGATTATGGCAAGCCTCACGTCACTGTCCGTCACCATAAGCTCGGCCAGTCTCCTCCTGATCTTCGGGTCCTTCTCCAGTTCCTCTATCAGCTTCTCAGCTATCGACACCGGAAATTCCAATCCGTGAGCGTAAATAACGTTATCGTTGCCGATGGGATGAACGTGGATCCGTGTCACTCCTTCCTGCTCTTACCCGATGGCCTGCAAATAGGTGACCTCGGCCTGAGGGATCCCCACATGGGGAGAGTTGAGCACGTGAGAGATCGATTGGAGATAAGACGAAGGGTCAGACGAGTTCGGCCAGCGCAGGGACCGGCGATTGGGGATCGACCGTAACTGGCCTCTCCCGCACCTCCCTCAGCGAAGCAAGGGCCCGCTCCCTCTTCTCCCTCCTCCTTCCGGCCTCCTCCCAGAGCTCGTGCTCTTCGGGCGTCACTGGCACGTAGGGCGGAAGCTCCGCAGGGCCACCGGCTCCGATGCCGACCATGGTGAAGTAAGACCTCGACGCCAGAACCTCCTCGCGCTCCGAGAGCCGGTAGGCGTCCACCTCAACCTCCATCGAAGACCTCCAGACCCGAGTCAACCGGGCCTCGAGCCTGACGGCTTCGTTCACCGTTATCGGCGCCGAGAACGAGGTCTGGTCGACCGATGCGGTGACCGTCACGACGTTCGCGAACCTCAAAGCGAGTATGCCGGCAACCTCGTCCATGAACTGCATCAGCCTGCCTGCGAAGAGGAGGTCGCCTACGATGGTGTCCTCAGGAGTGATCCGGCGGTAGCTGACGAGCTGGTGCTTCACGACGCCCCTCCTCCCCCACCTCATGCCCCTTATCGTCTCCTCGGCTCCCCTCCTCCACCTCCCCATCCTCTCCACCAGCACCTCCTCCCACCGCTCGCAGGCCTCCAGCTCAGCACCGACGGGGACCGGCTTTCTGTCCGGACCGACGCAGACGTAGACAGCCTTCGATGCGCAGGCCACGTCGTACCTCACCCCTTCGCGCCAGATCAGCACCTCCGTGAAGACGGAGATCGAGGACCTCCCGACGTGACCGACCCAGCTCCTGAAGGTCACCCTGCTCCCGACCCTGACGGGGTTCAGGAAGTAGACCTCGTCCATGAACCCGAGGACGACCTCGCCTTTGTTTCCGGCGACGGTCATGGCGGAGGAGGTGCTCGACTCGATCAACCAGCTCAGCATGTTCCCGCCGAAGAGCACACCGAGAGGGTTGGCATGCCTCGGCATCACTATCCTCGTCGTCTGGGAGTAGGTCTCCAGCGGCCTCAACCCGAGATAGGGAAGGAACGCTCAGCTATGATCGTGAGCTTTGATCCGCCTGTCGGACCTCAATACCGGTCCACCTGACACCCCTACCCGGATGAGCGGTCTTCTCCCAGAAGACGTCCTTGAAGACCTCCTGGTAGAGGGCCCTGATGGCCGCAACGGGCATCAACACGTTCATGTAGAACAGAAGTTGCGGGAGCATCCTCCAGTACTTCACATCGATGCGCTCCAGTCTCTTTCCCGCGTACCAAACGTAAAGATAGAAAGCGTTGAAGGCTAGCGGCACCTAGCTGTAGACAGGGAAGAGGTCAACGGTCAAATTGGTGGGCAACACCCTGAAGAGCTCGAGCAGGTACAGCGCGGTCATCGAGTAGGCGACCCAGTTGAAGGCCTCGACGAGGGGAGCTACCAGCATGCTGAATATGGAGAGGACGTCCAGGATCTTCTTCGGGTGCCTCAACCCTATCGATAGGATCCTGGGGCCGTGGTCGAAGAGCGACTGGAGCCATCCTCTGAACCACCTGGTCCTCTGTCGGAGCCAGGCCCTTACCGTCACAGGCGCCTCCTCCCAGTGACGTCCGTTGATGACAACCGTCCTGTAACCGTTGAGGTGGAGCCTCAGGGCCAGCTCGGCGTCCTCCGCAAGGTTCAGCGGGTTCCACATCGCCATACTTCTCATAGCATCTACTCTGATGTAGTTCCCTGTGCCGCCCAAAGGCGCATAGAATTTCAGCCTCGACCTCCCGTTGAGCAGGACCCTGAACCAGCCAGCGTACTCGCATGCGAAGATTCTTGTTATCCACGAGTCGTGGACGTTGGAGATCCTGAGGATGGCTTGGATCACCGCGTGGTTGTCGAGCGTTACGGCCGCGTTCACCTTCTTGAGGAGATCGTTCTCCACTATGTCCTCCGCATCCACAACGCCGATCACATCGCCTGTGCAGAACGTCACAGCGTCGTCGAGGGCGCTCGGTTTCGTAGGGAACAACTGCCGCCTCAAGAGCAGCTTCACGTTCCTAGGGTAAAGCTGCTGGAACCTCAGCGCGATCCTTCCGGTCTGCTCGTCGTCCGCAACGACCACCAGCTCCTTTAACCCTTTGGGGTAATCCACTTCGAAGAGGATGTGGGATATCGTCCTCTCGATCAGAGGTTCCCTTACAGCCGGAAGGATCAGCGAGAACTTCAGGAAGCGCGTCGTCTGGGACGAAGGAGCGTACGGTTCCCCGAGCTCTGAGATGAAAAAGACCATATTGTAAATCCCCCGAAAAGATAGAGGAAGATGGTCTGGTATGCCAACGTTCTTTGTGCCATCCTGGTGAAGGCGTAAAAGGAGAATACCACTGTGATCAACAGGGCAAGAAAATGTAGAACCTGCACTTTCTCAAAAAGTGCGGGACGCGCGTCATAGCTTCTCGAGGACATTAAGGATCTTTGCGACCATGTCGGCCTCGTTCTCGTAGATCACGACCTTCACCAACTCGTCAGGAAAGAGGGCCCGGATGCGTTGCTCTACGTTTCCCTCTAGTTTGAAGAACTTGGCTATGCCCTCAGCGTACTCCTTGCTCATCAGGACCAGTATCGGTATCCGAAGGTCGAGGGCAAGTGTAAGCGGACTGTAGATGGAGTCAGGGCTGACGATCGACGTGTTGAAGAGCAACAACGCGAGCCTCTTCCCCGACTTGTGGATGAGCACGTCGACTATGTACTCCGCACGAGTTGCAGCCCCCCTCAAGAGCGCGAGGGGCTCGGCCTTGTAACCGCGGGATTTGAGGACCTCGACCAGATCGAGAACCTTCCACGCTGCGGATTCGCGGAGGGGTTCTGAGGGCTCGTAGACCAGAACGGGCGACCTGTGGAGTGCGAGCTCGTCGAGCCTGAGCATATGACCCTTAGAGCAGGCGAACCCGATGAGCGGAAACTGGAATGTGTTCAGGCAATTGTTGCACTTGTAGCTTATCCCGGGCCTGCCGTAATCGACGCCTACCACCTTCAGCGTTTTCTCGCACACAGGACAGGTCAACCCTTCCGGCCTTCTGAACGCTGATATGTCGTCGGCATAATGGCATTCGTAATGTACGACGATGTCCACCTTGAGGAGGTCCTGAGAGTTGCAGTTGGGACAGTAGACGTTGAGGGAGAGGTCGACGTCACCGCAGATCGGGCATATGGGGAAGGCGATGTGACCTTTAATCCTGAAGAAGCCGCGCCTGACAAGGGAGAGGATCCTGTCCTCGCGCATCGTCAGCTCGCCGGTGTATACTATTCCGATGCCCCTGACGCGGTGGGGTCTGATCTCCTGCCCCTGCTTCAGCATTAAGTTGAGCAGCTCCAGCTGCCTCAGCTCCGTCAGCGGCTCGTCATCCCTGATCGACATCCCTCCGATTTTCCTCCAATCCAGCTGTATCGCGACCCGTTTAATATCTTTTCTTTATGCACTTGAAAACTTGGAACGTTCCTCGATTATTCCCAGCAAGGCGACATAGAGAAAGGGCAAAATGAGTGTAGCGTCGGCTTTCAAGAAGACCGCCTTGGCCTTGGGTGCGACCTTTCCCCAGCTCTGGGCCTCCTTAGGCCTGGCTCCACTGAGGCTGCCGTCGTACTCGTCGGAGCTCGTGATGTAGACCGCGTAATCGAGGCCCTCGCCACCGAACTGGCTCCACCAGAGGGCGTGGTGCTTGGAGATCCCTCCGCCGACTATCAGGGCTCCCTTCGCCTCATGTGACCACATCAGGTCGTCGAGGAGGTCCTGATCCCTCGCAACGTCGACCCTAACCCCTGACCTCTTCCCGTAAAGCCAGAGGTTGTAACCTACGGCGCCGTCGTAGATGCCAGGAACCACCACAGGTATTCTGTTGACGTGCGCCCAGTAGAGGATCGAGTCCTCCGATTTGAGCAGCTCCCCCAGCCTCCAGCACACCTCATACGTCGAGAGGGCCGTTCCTGGAGCGAGGGACTCGACGAAGGACCTCACGAACTTCTCTATCGCGAGGCCATAGCTCTCAAAGGGGATGAAGACGTTGCCGAGCCTGTGGATCTGCCTGTTCCGGAGCTCCACGTCGTCGGCGTCGAAGGTTCCGTGATAGTAGGTGGAGATGGTCCGGGCTATGTCGTGGTCGACGGCGCCGCACGTTGTTATGACGAGGTCGAAGAGTCTCCTCCGGAGCATGTCGGCAAAGACGCCGCGCAGCCCTGTGGAGACGAGGTTACCGGTGAAGGTCAGGATCCTGAGGCATCCCTCGTGCTCCATCATCGACGCCAGCACGTTGAGGCTCCGCGCCAGATGAGGTCCCATGAACCCTCCCATCTCGCCCATGCGTTTCACGACCTCCAGCACGGACGAATTCGCCGAGAGCTTCAGGTCCCTTACCGGCTCCACGCGACGAACACCAACGCAGTCGGCTTTAACGTGGATCCCCATCACGTGGGAGGCCTCAGATCGCGAGGCCGAAGGCCCGTGCGAGGCGCATGAAGCGCTGGAACTCCTCGACGAAGCGGAGGCCCTTCTCGGTCACGTAGAAGAGCGAGGGGTCGTCCGGATGCCTCGCGAGCAACCCCTTCTCCGCCAGCTCCTCGAGGTACCTCTGGAGCCTGTCGTATGATAGGTTGGCGTCGCGCATTATCGCGGCTATCCTCGCATGCCCCTGGTTCAGGACCGCGTTCAGTATGTCGTAGTAGATCCTCACCCTTGACCTGTAGGCCTTCCTCAACCCCTCATCGCCTCTAGGGAGCCCCAGAGCATGAGGAGGAGGGAGAGGAGCTGGGCCGCATGGCCTGCGAAGTAGAGCAGGAAGCTCAGCGGCGTCAGGGCGAAGAGCAGGTGGCTTGCGAGGAGGGCCCAGAACCCCGCAGCGACGCTCCCCGAACCCTTTGAACCGGTCCTCATCCAGTTGGCCGTTGAGGCGATGACGACGTAAGCCAGGACCACGACCGACATCAGCTCGAAGGCGGGATTGTAGATCAGCAGGAGCGGCGGTGGAACGACAGCCGCCTGCACACCGCTCCTCGACGCAGGGCGGAGGACGTATGCCAGGACGAAGACCAGGTAAGCCGCGAGCCTGACGAACGAGTAGAGGAGCTCGACCTGATACAGATAAGGCGTGAGGGACCGGCTCAAGTCCCTGCCGAAGAAGCCGAAGAGAGCCGCTCCGATGGTGATCGCCCTCACCAGCATCGCCCCACCCATCAGCCCGAAGCCCGCGCCCAGGAGGACGAAGGTGCTCGAGCCGAGCCTCAGGTGGGCCCGGAGGAAGCTGAGGGAGATGAAGATGCAGATCGCGAAGCTGATGAGCTCGAGCACAACGTCAATCCTGATGACGTTGAGC
>Ga0079995_1110903_pt1 | contig 12597 bp, 13 predicted proteins | sample FaiFalFF_MnMetaG_2_FD_69198 | JGI IMG/M metagenome (GOLD analysis project Ga0079995, IMG submission 69198) | Freshwater microbial communities from Yellowstone National Park, Wyoming, USA - Fairy Falls C (FF_Mn_C) (SPADES assembly) (version 4) | ecosystem: Environmental > Aquatic > Freshwater >... | reverse complement strand
TTTGTGGAACATGGCGGTTTTGATGGTGTCAGGTTTTTTGTTGTTTAGGTGTTTGGTCTTGGAAGGGGGCTTATTGATTGCTTCTTTCCACGCATGAAGGAAGACTTTTCGAACATACTCGTTGTGACTTGACTTTTTTGCGTTACTGTGCTAATCTGCTTTTGGGCAGTCATTTGAACCACTCCTTAGCGCTTAGTTTCCAGAGCGGGATGTCGGGGCATCCCGCTCTGTCGCTCTAAATTATACAATGATTGAACAGTTATGTAAAGCCCCAAAACCCCACCAGTTTGATACCTTTTTGCTGGCAAAATCGCCGATTTTGAAAATTTGCGTCCCGTCAAGCCTTGCGTTTGCGCATTCAATCACGCTACACTTATCGGCGGGTGATAAAAAGATGCCTGTCATTGTTGAGGGAAAGACTTACGAGTTGATTAGCAAAGTCGCAGAGCAATTTGGAGTGACAATCCCAGCGTTGCGTCGCGCAAGCGAAAGAGGCTTAATCCCGTTCATTAAAGTTGGCAGGCATCGGCTCATTGATGTTGAAGCAGCCCAACACTTCATCGCAACGCAATACAAGCGCACAATTGCACAAGCACAAAAGCAAGTTTGGGCAAGACGAAGAAAACGAATGCAAGCAAAAGTAGCCCCAAAAGGTGAGGTGAACGAGGATGCGGCTTAAAAAAGACCACGCCCGCGTGGCGGCGCGGGCGCTCGTTGATGCATTAATCGCAACGATTGGGATGGAAGGTGGTGACACCCAATGACGAACACCATTTATAGTCTGACGCAACTTTGTGTAGCAGTAGAGAGCAAAATCCCCGAAAACGACGCCATTAGTCGCCAGATTTTGGTCGCCCTGCTTGCGTTGAAAGCGTTTAACCCCGACAATGCTTTGACCCTTCGGTCTATTGCGAAAGCCATAGGAGCGCATCCCCAACAAGTCAAACGCAAAGTCACGGGCGACCGACACTGCTATTCACGCCTTAAAAGTTTGGTTCGCTGGGAAAGCGGTAAGGGACGCAAAGGAACGAAGGTTTGGCTTTCAGCGGAAGGCAAGGCTGCCGCTATCGCTTTGCTTGCAAGTGTGACATTTCCGCAGCGACTTCAAAGCAGCCTCTTTGAAGACCCGCAAAAGTGGCTGCAAGTTTTGGCTCTCTTTGCGACCGACCGAAAGCCACAGCAAAATCGGTCAACGAAAAATGTCACACCTACTTTAGAAAATATGTTCAGACCTTCGGTGTCTTTAAAAGACGAAGACCTAAAGGTGCGTCACGCGAGCGAGTTCAAAACTTTCGTCAGAGCAACGACTGCTATCTTCAACCAGCCTTTAGGCAGGAACGACTTTGGCTTTCGTTGCAAAGTCGGGAAAACGCTACTTGCCGAGTTTCCGCTTGATGCAGCCATCGGCATTATTCGCCATGCCCAACGAGCGTGGTCTAACGCAACTCCAGCACAGGTCTTGAGGTTCGCGTTGAAGCACAGAGAAGCGCTCTATGAAGCCCACTTGCGCGAATGTGAACGACGGGAAACTTTGCGACGCATCAAATCGGTTATGCAACCCTTTGAAGCCAAACCCGAAAAGCCAAAGCATCTGCCAATGAGCCCACCAAGCAAAGGTGACCGAGCCGAACGGGCAGCCGAAATCGTTGCTGCCGACCAACCCTTGCAGCCAATCGCGCTGACCCAACGCGGAAAGAAGCGATGCCCGCGTTGTGGCGCTGAAGGCTTTGAACTTGTCCTTAAGCGCTTTGACCGCTACTACCCTGAAATCCCGTGCCCTGAACCCGACCGTTTTAACGGCGTAGAAGTTTGTGGTTACTGCTTGAAAGTTTTGCGAATTGACGAAATGAAAGCAGCGTTAGCAGCCAAAAGCAACCTTCAGGCTGCCGAGGATGCCCCTGCTGATTAGACCAAAGCCCTTCGGGCTGCCGATGACGCCGACGATGGCGACGATGAGGATGATGCCCCGACAGAGCCCAACGGTGACGATGGGAACACCGACAGCAAATTATGCGTTATGTCTGTCTTCCCAAATTTTTCGCATTTTCAAAATACCAATTTCCTAAAATCTAACCCGGGGAAAGGTATTCAGGGCTGAGCCAGAGGTGTTGAAGATGTATGAAATCCGACGATGCAGCTTTTGTGAACGAGAGATGGTAGCCCGAAAGCGCAAGTATTGCAGCCCGCTGTGCCGACGCTACGGGAGTCTGCTGAACAACTTAGAGAAGCACCTCCGTCAAGGAACATTTAACGAAAAAATGAAAAAATTGCTGGACTGGGTGCGGGCAAAAAGGGAGTATTTTCGCCGTGCAATCGAGTCGGGGTTTGGGGATAGAATAAAAACAGCGGGGCATAGCCCCGCAAACTCAGAGGGGGGTGAGAATTGATGAACGACATCCAACTTCTCCCGTGCAAAATTTTAACACGCCGACTGTTGGACTTAGTTCGACGATACTATGAACTTGGATTGACGCCTATCCCTTGCGAACCACGAAGCAAAAAGCCCGCCTGTGCGTGGGCGCAATGGGAATATCGACGACCTGAATGGGAGGAACTGGAGCAAGTTTGGCACGAAGCTATCAATCGCTTCGGTGAAAACTTGAACATTGCGACCATCTTGGGCAAAGCGCACGGACTTTGCGCCGTTGACATTGACAATCCCGAAAACTTCCGCCAAGCCCGCCAAGTCATCGGTTTGACCGAAGATGACTTGCGCACTTGGACAACTCTGTCGCATCGTGGCGGTGCGCTAATCTTCCGCTACCCGAACGGTTACAACTTGCCCTCAAAAACGCTAAACGAACTTTGGGGTTCTGAACTTTTGGGTAACGGGCGAATTCTCGTTTTGCCACCTTCAATTCACCCCAAAGGCACAGTTTACCGATGGCTTAAAGGGCACGAACCCGACCAAATTCCGCTTGCCGATATTCCCGAACCGCTACTCTTCGCTTTTATCGGTGAACGACCAAAACCAACACCCCGCTCGGTGACGCTTCCTCAAAACGGTCACGGTGATGGCAACGGGTTGCCTTCGTGGGCTCATGCGGTTATTGCCCTACTGAGACCCTATTGGCAGGAAGGTTGGAGACACGACATCGCACTGGCTTTGGCGGGAGTGTTTGCTAAACGAGGCGTCCCTAAAGAAGTCGCCGAAAACATCCTTCAGGAACTGACACGAGAAGCGGGGGATAATGAAGTCAAAGACCGTTTGAGAGCGCTGATGGACACTTACGAGCGCCTCGCTGAAGGTGAAAGCGTCCTCGCTTGGCAGGGATTGGAACGAGTGGTGGACGATGAAACTTTGCAAGCCCTTGACCGCCTTTTACCTGAACCGCCACGCAACGGTCACCGCCCAACCCTTGCGACCATTGAGCGACCCAAACGACCTTGCACAGATTTGGGCAAAGCTGAAAGACTTGTCCGCCTTTTCGGTGACCGCATCTGCTTCATGCCTCAATTAGGTTGGTTTGTTTGGGATGGCAAGCGTTGGGTGCGGGATAGCGGTAACCAGCGCATCACTGAACTTGCCGAGGAAACTGTCCGCCAAATCTACCACGAAGCCGCAGAAGCCAATGACCCCGATGAACGAGCCAAGTTGGCAAAATGGGCTATTGCGTCCGAGAGCCGACAACGCATCGCTGCCATGATTGACCTTGCTGCCCCAATGTGCCTTGCGTTTCCCGATGACTTTGACGCCGATGATTGGCTTCTCAACTTGGAGAACGGCATCTTGAACCTGCGAACCTTTGAGTTCATGCCCCATAACCCTAACTTGAAGTTGACCAAATTAGCACCCGTGACCTATGACCCCAACGCTGATTGCCCGAAGTGGAAAGCGTTCCTGCAACGCATCTTCAATGGCAACGAGCGCCTCATCCGCTTCGTCCAAAGAGCCGTTGGCTACAGTTTGACAGGCAGCACGAGAGAGCAATGCCTGTTTTTCCTGCACGGCACGGGCGCTAACGGAAAATCCACCTTCCTTGAGGTCATCCGTGCCTTGCTCGGCGATTACGCCGTGACCGCCGAGTTCTCCACCTTCGTTGCCGACCGAAAAAGCAGCGTCCGAAACGACATCGCTCGTTTGCACAGCGCCAGATTGGTGACAGCAATTGAAGTCGGTGAAGGTAAGCGCTTTGCCGAGGAACTCATCAAGACCCTGACTGGCGGCGACACTGTGGCAGCCCGCTTCCTTTACCGCGAATTCTTTGAGTTCAAACCTCGCTTCAAAGTCTGGCTGGCTGCCAACTACAAACCCGAAATTCGCGGAACCGATTACGCCATTTGGCGGCGCATCAGACTTATCCCCTTCACTGTCACTATCCCGCCCGACGAACAAATCCCTGACCTCGCTGAACAACTCAAAGAGGAACTCTCAGGCATCCTGAATTGGGCGCTGGAAGGACTACGGGACTGGCTCGCCAATGGCTTGCAGCCCCCGCCTGAAGTGACCGAAGCGACCGAAGCCTACCGTGCCGAGATGGACATCGTTGGCTTGTTCGTGCAAGACGCTTGTGTCACCGACCCCAAAGCGGTCACCCCCTCAAAGACTCTCTATGAAGCCTTCCGAGAGTGGTGCGCCGAGAACGGTTATGAACCTTTCGGTCAAACTGCCTTTGGACGCCGACTGGCAACAAAAGGCTTTGCGCATGGTCGTGCCTACATTGAAGGTCGGTTGCGCCGCTGCTGGTTCGGCATCCGCCTACGCTCCGATACCGACCCTCAGCCAGACTTGCTTCCGCCTGACCAATCCGATAGCCCCGACCAATCCAACATGACAGATGTGACAGATGTGACGCGTTTTTCCGAAAGTTGCCCTATAAATAGCGACGCTGACCAAAGTTTTGAAAAAACGCGTCACAATCTGTCATCTGTCACAAGTGCCACCAAACCTTATCCGCCAAGCCCGTGCTGCGGCGAGCCTATAGAGCCTGACGAGGGGGGCGTCGGAGTGTGTGTTGGGTGCGGGCGAAGGTGGCAATGGGTAGGGACTTCGTGGCATCCTGTCGACCCATGGGAATTTGACCCAAAGGAGTATGCTTTTCCGTTTTGAGCCTCGGTGAAGAACATTACGGTTGGCAACCCCTCGAGCCAGAACTCGACGACATGGTCTGCGGGAATGCCCGCCCGCCAATTTTTTCCGCAAAATAACCGACTTGCGCTAAAGTATTGCGCCAGCCAGCGACCGACCGTGAGCCAGCCCGCCAGCCCACCCGAAAACCCTGACGACGATTTCCCGACCGTCACCCCTTCGTGCAACGAGCGCGAATTTCGAATTTATACGAATAAATTCGAACCGACCGAAAGCCCTGACGACGGCGACGATAACCCGCCCGAAAGCCCCGCTATACCGCTGCGAATTTATCCGAATAAATTCAAAACGCACAAAAGCCCTGCAGACCGCATGACCCGCAGGCTGGAAGACGGAAGCATTAAGTTGGCGTGGCGGGAAATGGTTGGCTTGGAAGCCCGCCCGTCAATTTTTTAGCCAAAATAACCGTTGCGATTACTATATTGCGCCCGACTGCAACCGACCGTTACCCCGCCCGCCCGCTGGCTTAACGAGCCCGAGAGCCCTACTGAGATTAGCCCACCCGAAATCACCGCAGACCTGAAACCCGCTGAAGTTTTGAGTTGCGACCTGTTTGCCCAACCTGATTGTAATCCCGCCAAAGATTTTCGCTGACGACTGGCAAGGTAGCCCGCCCGAAACGCTTGACGACCCACGCCCCTGCGGGCATGACGATAATAGGGCGGGATTGGCGGGTTAAATGAAACGCCCGCTACTCCGCTTGCGACCCGATTTTATTTGAATAAAATAGGGTCGACAACCGAAAGCTCTGCGAAACTATGACTTGAAATCCGTCACAGCCTACTTCAATCTCAATCTGCCAGACCGACCCGTGCTGTCGCCCGACCAAATGAGCACACAGGCGGGTTGCCTCCCGCCAGAAGGCTTTAGGAGCGGTTTGTTTGTATGGGGGCGAGGCTTTTATGGGGTTTGTCTAAAGGAGTGGCTCTGAGGGCGAGTGCAATGAAATTGCGCCACCCATTTTTGAGCCCACGCCGTCCGCGGGAAAGGGGGTTAAGGGCGTGAGTTGGAGCGATTGGATGGAAAGGGCTGGCATCCCTTTGAAGATAATGGCGGAAATGACGGGCTACGACAAAACAACCCTCTGTCACGCCATCAACGATGGGAAGTATCGCAAGCGGCTATCGAGGAAGTTCTGGGGAAAAATTGGTGCAGCGGTAAGATGGAGGCTGAAACCCTTAGCGCTTCAAATGACTAAGGAAGGCATCACCGCTATCCGTTGTCCCCATTGTAGAACCATCTTTCGGGTCAGGGTTAGGGCTAAAACGAACATTGAGATTGAGCCGATCTCTCCAGAGGAAACGAAGGGAAGGAAAACGATGTCTAAATAGATGTGAGCCATCAATTCTTTCGTAAGGCAAGTCTTACGAATGACAATCCATTCGTAAGGCAACAGGAAACTCGGAAAGTGGAAGTGATTTGGAATGGTCGTCATCGCTTTTACCAGTTTAAAGGGCGGGGTCGGGAAAACGACTTTAACTTACAACTTGGCTTCTCTTTGGGCTGATAGGGGTGAGAAGGTTTTAGCAGTCGATTTTGACCCTCAGGGCAACCTAACTTTCGCTTTTCTGCCTCCCGAAAGTCTCCCTGAGGACGCACAAACCCGCTGCCTATTTTCCCGAAAGTCACCTCAACCCTATCCTGTCTCAGAGAACCTTTGTCTCTTAGGTGCTGACAGCAAACTCTCCAGTTGGGACATGCGGGGGACGAACCCCGACCTTCTTTTGCCGTCCCAACTCCTTCGTTCCCTCCCTTTTGACTTCATCCTTTTGGACACCCCTACAGGTTGGAGACCTTTGACAAGGGCAGCCATTCTCTCTTGCGACTACATAGTCGTTCCCGTCGACCCATCTCCCTTTGCAGTTGCAGGGGTTGTTCAGTTAGTCGATAATTTGGTTGAGTTTTCGAGCAAACAGAAAAGGACGGTGGAAGTTTTGGGCGTCGTTGTGAACTTAGCCGAGGAACACACGAGGATAACTCAAAGGGTTATCGAGTCAATTAAGCAACTCATGGGGGAGGGGAAATTTTTAGGTGTGCTTTCTAAGTCCGTTAGGGTCAAAGAGACGGCATTGGAGAGGAAACCGCTGCACATTCTTGCTCCCGCGAGCAAATGGGCACAGCAAATTGAGGAAATCGCTGAAGCTATCGAAAGGAGGGTGACGAAGAAGTGAGGAAAAGGAAGGAGGATACCTTAGCGGAACTTGGAAGAAAAGGGATAAAGGTCATGGAGCAATTAGAGCCGAGAGAAGGAACGAGAGCCGAGGCTGAGGCATCGGAAGGTTTTGAGCCGATGACGAAGGTGACAATTCGGTTGCCCATGAATTTGGTTAAGACCTTCAAGCACATGGCAATTGATGAGGGGCGAACATTTCAAGAACTCGTTGCTGAAGCAATGAGGGAATATTTGAAGCAGCGATAAATTGAAACTAAAAGACCCCGCCAGAGCAAAACGGGGCGGGGGAGACGGTCGGCTCGGCAATGGCGCTTTGCCTTGCAGGACAGCCATCGGGTCTGGCATATCAAGGTTGTCCAGCCAGTCCACGAGCGGTGTAGTTGCACCTGTGCCGATGCAGCCAACGAGCAGAACGCTGTGCAATTCGGTCACTTCATATTGCGTTGGCTGAATGCCCATATAAAGGTCAGCGGCAGCCATTAACTTTGCTGCGAACTCCCAACTTCGTGGTGTCGGGAAGGCATAGCAATCTGGGAACTCCATCCCCTCTCTCGGAAGTTGGTGAATTAACGAAGGGTTGACCCGCTCAAGGAAGGTGGCGATAATGCTACCCCACTTCCGCAGGTAGGGCGTCATATCCTTCCCCCACATCCCCTTAATCCGCTCAATTATTTGTTTGTCTTCATCAAAATCTCCAAAGCGGAAGTAGTTTCCGATTGCTTTAGGAGCGGGCGGTTTGAATTCCAAATGGACAAATCGGTTTGCCATTGGCAGCGACAACTCAAAGCCAAGCCCTGTCATTTCGGGCGGGTTGCCAGCGCCAAGAACTCGGCTTTCTGGATGGAGTTTGAAGTCGTCAATTGCTTTGTCCAGAATGAGGCGCACAACGCAGCCCAAATTGCTGGTGGCGCTGCGGTCAACTCGTCAAGGAAAATCAGTGAAGGTTTCTCCGCAGCGACCTTCAAGAAGTAGGGTCGCTCAAATTGAGTGCCATTCTCCGTTCGGTAAGGCAGACCCCTGATGTCAGTCGGGTCTAATGTTGACCCAATAATTGTGAACACCTCAAATCCAAGCTCCCGACCGAGTTTTTCAATGAAACGGGATTTGCCAACACCTGGATTGCCCCACAGCAAGGTGGGGACATTCGCCCTCAGTGCGACGGCAATGGCTTCTTTTGCGACTTTTTGTTCTGTCAACGCCATTGTAATCACCCACGTCTTCGTCAGAGTTTTCCGTCCGTTCTGCTAATTATTCGGCAGGGGTTTCCGACTACTCAGCGACCAGCCTATCAGCCAATTATTCGGCAGGGGGCGAGCGAAACTAATTTATTTAAATAAATTAGGTTTGCGGTCAGACTAAGGTCAGGGCGATTATCCGCTCCAAGCTACGGACGACGGCGGGGTAAATGTCGGTCAGCCCAAGCACCATCTCGTTCCCTTTGTTGAATGAAACGGCAGCGTAGAACCCTTCGGGGTTTGGGCAAGTTGTTCTGCCAGCATTTTCAAAGCACTCCCCAAGCGTCGGCTTGCCTAAGCAACTGCTCCAGTTGGTTGAGGTCAAGTTTCTCCATGCGGACGGTAACGACAGGCTTTTCGCCTTTCAGCGGGTATAAATCAACGATTATAGTCTTCCTTGTCGTGACATAAATTTTGACAGAAACATATTTGCCCAACAATCGCCCGTCAGCGTCAAATTCCCACTTAAGGCGTCTCTGAAGTTCTTTTACGAGTTGTTGCTGAAGGAACGACGCCATTTTCTCCTTCGGGGCGTCGTGAAACCAATAGGGATTTATGAAGTCACACCAGCCACAATTTGGGATAAAGACTTTTAAAACGAGCCTCCCATACCGCCTGTAAGAAATGAACTTAAGTCCCAGCTCTTTTATAATGTCCTCAAACTCTTTCGTCAGTTCCTTTATCTCCGACATCTTTACCACCTCCTTCCCGCTTTGGCGGGTAGGGCAGCGCAAAGGTGGTGACGACAAGTGCCGAGATACCAGCAGCCTCCATTCCTTTCCACAAGAGGACTGCTGCTACAAGTAGCCCTGCAACCGACATTAGGACGCCGAGAATATCAGCGGCGAGCTCGTTGTTGGCTTTCCTTAACATTCTCACCGCCAGCGGGAAAGTGATAAGGTAGTTAGCGACGAAAGCGACGAGCACGAGCACTTTTTGTAGCACTGTTGCGTTGGCGATTTGGTAGAAAAACAGAGCGACCCCAACCGCCCCGACGAGCGGAAAGAGCGGGACGAAAGTCTCGTAATTCTCGTCGCTCCCCACGACATAGTAGGCTGTAGAGTAAAGGAAAACAAAGGTCAGGAGCGCCGCCGCAACGAAGGCAGCGGATTGGAAGTAGACGCTAACGAATAGCGGCATGAGCGGAAACACGACTTCCGCAAAAGCAAGATCACTTTCTTCTCTATCCAGCAACTATCTTACCGCTGCTCATATATTATTCGGCAGACGGGCAGGTTTTAAAATTTGGGACGGATGGATAAATAAGGGGTTCCGACTCGACCATGAGGGGACGATTAGATAGCAGGTTCTGGGTTGCTGGTCACGGGTCATCAATGAAATTCGGCAAAGTAGTGGTAACTGATGTGGCTCCTGCGGTAGGCATTTACTCCTCTTTTGGATTGTGCTAAACTTGCCGTCGACCTAAGCGGTTTTGAGCACCTTGAAAGCAGGATAGAGGCTTGGTGGCGATTTTAGCCGAAAATGACCCAATTTTGAAGGGTCGGTTGCCGTCGACCTCTTAAGAGTTTTCAGGCAACCGAAGGTCGACTGCAATCCCTTTCCCGTTTTTCGTTGTTTTGCTCCCGAAACCCCAAATTTCGGCAAGGTAGCAATCGAACCATTGTGGGATTGAAAGGATTACGCAGCTAACTTCTCGTTCATCTGTCGTGCTTGTAGCAATCGAACCATTGTGGGATTGAAAGCGGAGGTGAGAAAAATGTTGGAAGCAAAGAAGTGGCGTAGCAATCGAACCATTGTGGGATTGAAAGGGCGAAAAAGGTGATAAGCAAGGACGAGGAGAAGATAGTAGCAATCGAACCATTGTGGGATTGAAAGTCGAGGCAGTAGAGGTCAATACAGAAATTTGCCGTAGCAATCGAACCATTGTGGGATTGAAAGCTAACGGGTAAAAAGCAAACATTGGTCGTCGCCGGGTAGCAATCGAACCATTGTGGGATTGAAAGCAGTGATAAACAGGCTGACCTGCATAAATTCGCTTATGTAGCAATCGAACCATTGTGGGATTGAAAGGTGAACGGGCAAAGTTGGGATTTTCAAGCCGTTCAGGGTAGCAATCGAACCATTGTGGGATTGAAAGAAGTTATTCCTGAAACCGTGTAAAAAGCACCATTAAGTAGCAATCGAACCATTGTGGGATTGAAAGAGCATGCCCAACACTGTTGTGTTAAAAGTCAACGCAGTAGCAATCGAACCATTGTGGGATTGAAAGTTCACGATAACGCTCGCCTTAATTGCCCAAGATAGTGTAGCAATCGAACCATTGTGGGATTGAAAGTTTCTTCGTTTATGCTTGCTACATCAAAATCTGGGAGTAGCAATCGAACCATTGTGCGATTGAAAGTTGGCTGATGCGTTAATTCGGAAACTGGTTACAGAGGTAGCAATCGAACCATTGTGGGATTGAAAGGAGTTTTTTAAGGATAGTCGGGTCGGAGACAATATCGTAGCAATCGAACCATTGTGGGATTGAAAGCTAACGGGTAAAAAGCAAACATTGGTCGTCGCCGGGTAGCAATCGAACCATTGTGGGATTGAAAGTAATTGGTCTGCAACGGAAGGAATTCTTAAAGTCGGGTAGCAATCGAACCATTGTGGGATTGAAAGCAAGTTCGGCAACTGACAGCGATTTTGATTGCGTCCGTAGCAATCGAACCATTGTGGGATTGAAAGATGAACCCTCGCAACTTGACAAGCAGCCTTCCAAAAGTAGCAATCGAACCATTGTGGGATTGAAAGTGCGATGTCGTTATAGGCATGAACAACCGAGAGCCAAGTAGCAATCGAACCATTGTGGGATTGAAAGATCGCAATTTGGTCTCCCGCTCTTAATGGCAGTCCGGTAGCAATCGAACCATTGTGGGATTGAAAGAAGGTCAAGTATGAATTTGCTACACTGCCCAGTGGCGGTAGCAATCGAACCATTGTGGGATTGAAAGGCGTTGAATTTGCTCTCCTTCCCGTGTCATGACTTCGTAGCAATCGAACCATTGTGGGATTGAAAGGTTGGCGTGAGGTCTTCGGCGACTTTGACCGCGAGGGTAGCAATCGAACCATTGTGGGATTGAAAGGTGTTGGGGTTGGCTTCGTAGCCTCGGCGGGTGAACGGTAGCAATCGAACCCTTGTGGGATTGAAAGATCTTGGGCATCCGAATTCTTTAGCCAGAACTTTCGCCGACTAAAGTCGGCGCTTAGTTTTTGCGTCATCAACCAAAAATTAAAAAATTGCCCACAAAATCCGTTCTTTTGGTGGGGTTTGGTGGTATGAGTATGTTCGAAAAGTCTTCCTTCATGCGTGGAAAGAAGCAATCAATAAGCCCCCTTCCAAGCCCAAACACCTAAACAACAAAAAACCTGACACCATCAAAACCGCCATGTTCCACAAAACCGCCCTCATCATTATCGCCTTCTTTGCCATCTCCTCACTCCTTTCCCTGCACCCTTCACCATATGACCTCTTTAGCAACCCTATCACTTGCTCTATCTTGTATCTCTGCCTGTATATCTCCATCCCTTCCTCCCATTCTCTCATCGCCTCTTTCCTCTCCTCCGCCCTCACTCCCTGCCATATCCCTTCCCTCACCTTCACATATATCTCCCATCCCATCCTCTTCGCCTCCCTCAAAATCTCTATGCTCTTGCCATACAATCCATCTCCAACATATTTCACCCTCTCTCCTATCTTCTCCCTTTGCCCTCTCAGCCACGACAAAAACATCTTCCTCTCATCTCCATACGAACTTTCTACCCTCACTCCCAAAATCATCCTCTTACCTTCCCTCTCTCCCAAAACAAAAACGACCTTGCAATGTGCCTTCACCTTCTTCTTCAACCTCCCACGATACCACCCAATCAAGCAATATGAGCCATAGGAAAAACCTGTCCCATCGCTTATCACCAAAACTTCTCCTTTCCCTTTCATAAAGCCCCCTTTTTTGATAGCCACCTCAAAAACTCCTCAAACCTTTCTTGCTCTATCTTCTTGACCCGATAGTGCAAGGTGGAAAGGCATGGGATGTTGCCTAATTCGTCCCTTACAAAACTTGGGATTTGCCTGTAAGAAAGTCTGTAAACTTGCTTTA
>Ga0079995_1083985_pt1 | contig 12600 bp, 10 predicted proteins | sample FaiFalFF_MnMetaG_2_FD_69198 | JGI IMG/M metagenome (GOLD analysis project Ga0079995, IMG submission 69198) | Freshwater microbial communities from Yellowstone National Park, Wyoming, USA - Fairy Falls C (FF_Mn_C) (SPADES assembly) (version 4) | ecosystem: Environmental > Aquatic > Freshwater >... | reverse complement strand
CTTTCTAGATGAGTTATGATCTTCCGTAAAGGTGAGCGAGAGCCAGGAAGTTTTATGTCGTCAGAGTTTCGATAGCGAATAAGTCTTGCGGGAAGACGGAAGAAAGAGTGAATCGTTTGCCCTCTAGCTTGCAAGGCTGCCGTTCCTGTGGGAGCAAGTGTAACTACCTTTCCCCTTAGCGTGTTCTGCAGCTCGTAGAGCAAAGTCGTCTTTCCCGTTCCAGCAGGGCCTGTAACTAGATGCGCCCGGTCTGTGTGGGTTAGGAGCTCAACATAGACTCGGGCTTGCTCGGCGGAAAGTTTGGATGGAATGTCTTTTGAAGAAATGCTATGCTTATAGCTTGGTTTAATGCTATGCTTATAGCTTGGTTTAGCGCTTCTTATGTCAGCGAGTGCTTGGTGCCGGGAGTTTTCTTTTGATGATTCCTTTAATGAAGGGATATCGAATGCAGTTTTTTTGGGCGAATCTTCTTTAGATAACTGCTCTTGCTCGTTGAAGGAGGTTGATTGTGGGTTTTGAGGGCTTTTAGGGGCGCCATCGTCCTCTTTGATCAGTCGGTAAACAACGATTGCTGAAGCTAGATGCACCGCGAGGCTTGTCAAAAAAGCTGAAAAGTCGCCATTAAAAAAGAAGATAACCGATGTCCAGAAACTGAGGAAAGCTACCATTAAGACAAATGCCTTTAAGAGACCAATCAGTAGGAAAATTGCTGTCCGTATTAAAAAACCTAAAATCGCATAAATCACATTAAAAAAGCCCAAGAAAGCTTTTGGAAAGAGATGCATCTTCATTCCAGTATAGATAATTCTCGGGGGAAGCGGGAAAGGAGCTCTATCCCGTCCTCGGTGATGAGGACCAGCTCCTCAATCCGCACCCCGCCCACCCCGGGTAGGTAGACCCCGGGCTCCACGGTGACCACCATGCCGGGCTCCAGGACCTCTTCGGTGTAGGGGGAAAGCCCCGGTCCCTCGTGGACGGCGAGGCCCACCCCGTGACCCAGGGAGTGGACGAAGTAGCGGTCCAGGCCGTGGCGCCCCAGGGCCTCGCGGGCCAGGGCGTCCACCTCCTTCCCCGTCCTTCCGGGCTTAAGGCCCTGAAGGGCCACCTCGAGGGCCTCCTGGACCGCCTCGTAGACCCGGCGCATCTCCGGAGAGGGCTTCCCCAGGGCCACGGTGCGGGTCATGTCCGAGTGGTACCCCGCCACCTTGGCCCCCAGGTCCAGGGTGATGAGCTCCCCGGGCTCCAGGCGCTTCTCCGAGGCCCCGGCGTGGGGCAGGGCCCCCCTCGCCCCGGAGGCCACGATGGGGGGGAAGGCCACGCCCTCCGCGCCCTCCTTGCGCAGGAAGAACTCTATCTCCAGGGCCACTTCCCGCTCCTCCACCCCGGGCCTTAGGAGGGCCAGGGCCCGCTCCAGGGCCCTTTCCGCCAGGGCCTGGGCCTGGCGGATCCTCGCCACCTCCTCGGGGCTTTTCTTGAGGCGGAGGCGCTCTATGACCCCCTTGGTGGGCACCCACTCCGCAGGAGAAAGCTCCCGCAGGCGCTCCAGGGCGGCGTAGGGGAGGTGCTCCGCCTCAAAGCCCACCCGGCCCCTCAGGTCCTGGAAGAGGGCCTCCCTCTCCTCCCGCTTCAGGACCCTGGCGGGGATGCGGCTTTCCCGCTCCGCCTCGGGGTAGCGGGGGTCGGTGAGGAGGAAGGCCCCTTCGGGGGCGATGAGGACCTGGGCGTCCTCGGGGTGGGGGAAGCCTGTGAGGTAGCGGACGTTCTCCGGGCGGGTGATGTAGAGGGCGTCCAGCTCCAGGGGTTCTAGGAGGGCTTGCGGTTCCGGCACGGGGGCACTATACCCCTAGCTCCACACCCTGGTAAAGCGCCTCTACGGAGAGGGTTACGGGAGGGCAGGGGAGGGCTAGGGCCTCTTTAGGGCCTAGGGCCCGGTAGACCCAAGTTTCCCCCTGCCGCAGGTAGGCCTCCAGGCTCATCCTGCGGCTGTCCACCATGAGGTAGGCCTTCAGCGAGGGTAGGCGCAGGTAGTGCCAAAGCTTCTTCCCCCGATCCAGGTCCTCCGTGCTCTCGGAGAGGATCTCCACGAGAAGGCAGGGGGTTTCCTCGTAGAGGGGAGAGGGGGAGGGGTCGCATACCACCATGAGGTCGGGGTAAAAGACCGTGTCCTGGGCAGTCTTGAGGCGGCGGTCCGCCGCGTAGGCCTCGCATCCTTGGGCTAGGGCTGCGGGGGCCAGCTGGAGGAGAAGGCGGGTGAGGAGCTGGTTGTGGGCCTTCCCCGCCCCCGCCATGGCCCACAAAAAGCCTTCCACCAGGTGGTGGCGGCGGGAACTCGCCGCCTCCAGGGCCAGGTAGGCCTCGAGGCTCAGGGGCTTGGCGGCCGCCTCACCCATGGGACCATTCTACCCTTTCCAGGGCGAAGCGGGCCTTCCCCTCCTCGTCCTCCACGCCGGTCCCGAAGCCCTCGAGGGGCCCCTCGGCCAGCTCCACGGCCAGGACCTCGCCGGCGATCCTGTCTCCGTGGCGCCTTAGCGCCTCCAGATAGGCCCCTTCCGCCTGGTAGCGCACGCGGATGCGGTCCGCCACCTTCAGGCCCATGCTCTTCCTGGCCTCCTGCAGGAGGCGGATCAGGTCCCGGGCCAGGCCCTCCAGCTTCAGCTCCTCGGTGACCCGCACCTCCAGGGCGGCCACGTACCCGTCCTTCTCCAGGGCCTGGTACCCCTCGGGGGCCTGGGCCTCGAGGAGGACCTCCTCGGGCAGGAGGTGGAGGACCTGACCGCCCACCTCCAGGGCCACGCCCTCGCCCTTTAAAAGGGCGGCCACCACCCGGTCCCGCTCCCTCTCCAGGGCCTCTTTGATCCCGGGGACCAGGCGCCCGTACTTCTTGCCCAGGAGCTTGAGGTTGGGGAGGACCCGGTAGGAGAGGACCTCCTCCCCGGGCTCCAGGACCCGCACCTCCTTGACGTTGAGCTCCTCGGCGATCTCGGGGGCGAAGTGGCGAAGGCCCTCCCGTTCCAAGGGGGTGGGGGCGGTGACGAGGAGGAGGGGAAGAGGGGTTCTGGTCTTGACCCCGCTTCTGGCCCGGGCCGAGCGGGCGAGCTCCACCACCCTAAGGACCGCCCGCATCTTGGCCACCAGCGCCTCGTCCACCAAAGCCGGGTCCACCTCCGGCCAGTCGGCCAGGTGGACGCTTTCTTTGGCCCCTTCGTCCACGCTTCTCACCAAGTTCTGCCAGAGGACCTCGGCCAGATAGGGGGTGAAGGGGGCGGAGAGCTTGGCGATGAGGACCAGGGCCTCGTAGAGGGTGGCGTAGGCCGACTCCCGGTCCAGGGCGTCCTCGTTTTTCCAGTAGCGCCGCCTCCCCCGGCGCACGTACCACTGGGAGAGGTCCTCCACCACGAAGTCCCGGAGGGCGCGGCTAGAGGTGGTGGGGTCGTAGGCCTCGAGGGCCTCGGTCACCTTCTGGATGAGGTCCTGCATGCGGGCGAGAAGCCAGCGGTCCAACTCGGGCCGCTCCTTGGGCGGGGGCGGGGACTTCAGGTTGGGGCGGTCCAGGTTGGCGTAGGTGACGAAGAAGCTATAAACGTTCCAGAGGGTGAGGAAGTAGTCCCGCACCGTTTCCCGCACCAGGTTGGGGCCGAAGCGGCGGTCGGCCTCCGGGGGGGCGGAGATGTAGATGTACCACCGGAGGGCGTCCGCCCCGAACTCCCGGATGATGTCCCAGGGGTCCACCACGTTGCCCTTGGACTTGGACATCTTCTGCCCCTTCTCGTCCAGGATGAGGCCGTGGCAGATGACGTTTTTAAAGGCGATGGAGCCGAAGAGCATCACCCCGAGCTGGTGCAGAGAGTTGAACCAGCCCCGGGTCTGGTCAATGCCCTCGGCGATGAAGTCGGCGGGGAAGGCCTCCCGGAACTCCGCTTCGTTCGCAAAGGGGTAGTGGATGGAGGCGAAGGGCATGGCCCCGGAGTCGTACCAGACGTCAATGACGTAGGGGACCCGGCGCATGGTCCCGCCGCAGGCGCACCCTAGCTCCACCCGGTCCACGTGGGGGCGGTGGGGGTCAAAGGGCTCGGGGAGGGGAGCTTTGGCCCTGGCCTTCAGCTCGGCGAAGCTCCCGATGGCCTCCTCCTTGCCGCAGGCCTCGCAGACCCAGATGGGGAGGGGGGTGCCCCAGTAGCGGTTGCGGCTTAGGGCCCAGTCCACCAGATTTCTCAGCCACTCCCCGTAGCGGCCCTCCTTGATGTGGGGCGGCACCCAGTTGATCTCCTGGTTCTTGCGGATGAGCTCCTCCTTGAAGGCGGTGTTTCGGATGAACCAGGTCTCGGTGGCGTAGTACATGAGGGGGGTGGAGCACCGCCAGCAGTGGGGGTAGCTGTGGAGGATCTGCTCCTCCTTAAAGAGGAGGCCCCGCGCCCTTAGGTCCTTGAGGACGGCCCGGTTGGCCTCCCGGAAGAAGAGGCCCTCAAAGGGGGCCACCCTCATCTTCCCCTCCTCGTCCACGGTCTTGAGGAGGGGAAGGCCGTAGCGCCTGGCCGTCTCCAGGTCCTCGGCGCCGAAGGCGGGGGCCTGGTGGACGATGCCGGTGCCGTCCTCCCGGCTCACGTAGTCGGCGAGGACGGTGAAGTAGCCCCGCTCCAGCTCCTGGGGATAGGGGGGCTCGTAGGGGAGGCCCTCGAGGTCCTTCCCCAGGAAGGTTCTGAGGACGGGCGTCTCCTCGCCCAGAAGCCCTTTCCCCAGGCCCTCTTCCAGGATCAGGGCTTCCTCGCCCAGGGCGAAGGCGGCGTAGGTGTACTCGGGGTGGAGGGCGGCGGCCACGTTGCCGGGCAGGGTCCAGGGCGTGGTGGTCCAGATGAGGAGGCTAGCCCGCTCTAGGCCCAGCCTCCCGGGCTCCTTGAGGGGCAGGCGCACGTAGACCGAGGGGTCGTGGATCTCCTTGTAGCCCAAAGCCAGCTCGTGGGAGGAGAGGGGGGTGCCGCACCGCGGGCAGTAGGGCACCACCTTGTGGTCCCGGTAGAGGAGGCCCCGGTCAAAGAGGCGCTTCAGGCTCCACCAGATGCTCTCAATGTAGGTGGGGTGCAGGGTGGCGTAGGCGTTTTCCAGGTCCACCCAGTAGGCGAGGCGCTCGGTGAAGGCCTCCCACTCCTTCTCGTAGGTGAAGACCGACTCCCGGCAGGCCTGGTTGAAGCGCTCAATGCCGTAGGCCTCAATCTCCCGCTTGCTCTTTAGCCCCAGCTTCTTCTCCACCTCCAGCTCCACGGGCAGGCCGTGGGTGTCCCAGCCCGCCCGCCTGGGGGCGTAGTAGCCCTGCATGGTCTTGAAGCGGGGGAAGAGGTCCTTGTAGCTCCGGGCCTGGGCGTGGCCCACGTGGGGCATGCCGTTGGCCGTGGGCGGGCCCTCGTAGACGGTGTAGCGGGGGGCGCCCTTGCGGGCCTCCACGCTCTTTTGGAAGATCTTCTCCCGCTTCCAGAAGGCCAGGATCTCCTCTTCCAGCCTGGGAAAGTCCGGCTCGCCGACCTCTTTGAACATCCCTCACCTCCTAGCAAAACGCCCGCGCCCAAAGGCGCGGACGAAAGCCACCAAGACTTCCGCGGTACCACCGCGCTTCCTGGGTCGCCCCAGGCCCTCGTTGAGGCGCTGTTACGGGCGCCACCCGGCGGGCATTACTCGGGGGTTGCCCTTTCCTCCCGCGGCTCCGGGGCGATCTTCCCACCCGCCCTCACCGCCGGGCTTCCACCCTCCCCGGCTCGCTAGGGGCTTTTGGGCGGGGGTACTCTCCCCATCCTCGCCTTTACAACCCGCCAGCCCTGGGGTAGAATCCCCTGCTGGCGGCTAAGGCTATGCTAGCAGGCCCCTCCCTACCTTGACAACGCCCTTTAGCCGTCTGCTAGACTCTAGCTAAGCCGGTCCCTTCCCGCCAAAAGGAGCCCAACATGGAGCTTTATCTGGACACCGCCGACTTGGAGGAGATACGGGAGATCGCCCTTTGGGGCGTCCTCTCCGGGGTCACCACCAACCCCACCCTGGTGGCCAAGGCCTTCGCCGGGGAGCGCCTCACCTGGGAAAGGCTTAGCCAGCACCTGAAGGCCGTCTGCGAGCTAGCCAGAGGGCCCGTTTCCGCCGAGGTCACGGCCCTCGAGGCCGAGGCCATGGTGGAGGAGGGAAGAAGGCTCGCCGCCCTCCACCCCAACATCGTGGTCAAGCTCCCCACCACCGAGGAGGGCCTCAAGGCCTGCCGGGCATTGAGCGCCGAGGGCATCCGGGTCAACATGACCCTCATCTTCTCCGCCAACCAGGCCCTCCTGGCGGCCCGGGCGGGGGCCAGCTACGTGAGCCCCTTCCTGGGCCGGGTGGACGACATCTCCTGGGACGGGGGAGAGCTTTTGAGGGAGATCGTGGAGATGCGGGAGGTCCAGGACCTGCCGGTGCGGGTCATCGCCGCCTCCATCCGCCACCCCCGCCACGTGACGGAGGCCGCCCTTCTGGGGGCCGACATCGCCACCATGCCCCACGCCGTCTTCAAGGCCCTCCTCAAGCATCCCCTGACGGACCTAGGCCTCAAGCGCTTTATGGAGGATTGGGAGAAGGTCAAGCCATGAAGAAGAAAGCGGAAACCCCTGAGACGACCCTTTCCTACCAAGACCTGGCGGGGAAGATCCTGCCGGAGCTCCACCTGTTGGCCCAGGAAGCCGGCATTGAGAACTACAAGCGCATGAGGAAGGACCAGCTCATCATGGCCCTCCTGGAGCGGCAGACCCAGGACGAGGGCCTCAAGCTGGTCAAGGGCTACCTGGAGATCAGCCCCGACGGGTACGGCTTCCTGACCGAGAACCTCCTCAACCTGGACTCCCGGGTGGCCATCGTCTCCGCCGGGCTCATCCGCCAGTACGCCCTAAGGAGCGGGGACTACATCGTGGGCCGGGCCCGGCCCCCCAGGGAGAACGAGCGCTACGGAACCCTCATCAAGGTGGAGGCGGTCAACGACCTGGACCCCGAGGCCGCCAAGAACCGCCCCCGCTTTGACGAGCTCATCCCCCAGTTTCCCGACCGGCAGATCCGGCTGGAGACCACCCCGGACGAGCTCTCCACCCGGGTCATTGACCTCCTGGCCCCCATCGGCCGGGGGCAGCGGGGGCTCATCGTGGCCCCGCCCAAGGCCGGTAAGACCACCCTCCTCAAGAAGATCGCCAACGCCGTCCTCAAAAACGAGCCCGACATCAAGGTCATCGTCCTCCTCATCGACGAGCGCCCCGAGGAGGTCACGGACTTCCGGGAAAGCGTAGAGGGGGCCGAGGTCATCGCCAGCACCTTTGACGAGCCGCCCCAGAACCACATCCGGGTGGCGGAGTTCGTCCACGAGCGGGCCAAGCGCATCGTGGAGGAGGGCGGGCACGTGATGATCCTCCTGGACTCCATCACCCGCCTGGCCCGGGCCAACAACCTGGTGACCCCGCCCACGGGCCGCACCCTCTCAGGGGGGCTGGACTCCGCCGCCCTCTACTTCCCCAAGCGCTTCCTGGGGGCCGCCCGCAACATCCGGGGGGGCGGGAGCCTCACCATCCTGGCCACCGCCCTGGTGGAGACGGGAAGCCGGATGGACGACGTCATCTTTGAGGAGTTCAAGGGCACGGGCAACATGGAGCTCCACCTCTCCCGCCGCCTCGAGGAGCGCCGCATCTTCCCGGCCATAGACATCCTGAAGTCGGGCACCCGGCGGGAAGAGCTCCTTTTGGGCGAGGAGGTGGTCCACAAGATGTGGCTTCTGCGCAAGGTTCTGGCGGACATGGACCCCGCCGAGGCCATGGAGATGCTCCTCTCCCGCCTGGCCCGCACCAAGAGCAACAAGGAGTTCCTGGCCGCTTTGGCGGCCCGCTAGGCCTTTTGCCCCTTGCCCTTTTCGCCCGGGGGGTTGGTATAATCTCCCCGGGCTTGGTTTTTGGAGGTGGCCTTTGCGGGGGATTTTGGGAGCTTTGTGCGTATTTTGCGCCTTGCCCGCCTGGGCCAAGCTGCCCGTCTTGAGCCCCCTGCCTCTTCCGGAGGCCACGGTGGAGGTGGGGGGAACGGCCAGGAAGGGGTGGGTGCTCTACACGGTGCGCCCCGGGGACACCCTGGCGGGCATCGCCGCCCGCTACGGGGTGGACCCCAGGCACATCCTGTGGTCCAGCGGCCTTAAGGACGACCGCCTCCAGGTGGGCCAGGAGCTCCGCATCCCCCTGGTGGTGGTGGAGGAGCGAAAGCCCCGCATCCCCCCTGGGGTGGAGGTCTACCGGGTCCGGCCCGGGGACACCCTGGCCTCTTTGAGCCAGCGCTTTGGCCTTTCGCCTTTGGAGCTCGTCTCCGCCAACCCCTCTTTGGAGAGCCTGGACAGGCTGGTGGCGGGGAGCCTCCTTTACATTCCCAAGAAGACCAAGGGGCTTCTGGTGGCCCTGCCGGAGGGGGAGACGCTGGTGGATCTGGCCCGGCGCTTTGGCCTCTCCCCACTGGAGGTGGCCAAGGCCAACGGCCTCGAGGACCCCACGGCCCTCCGCCCCGGGGACCTGGTCCTCCTGCCCGGCATAGAGGCCAAGGCCACCTACCAGCGCCTGCTCGCCAAGCAGGAGGCGGAAAGGCAGGCCCGCCTCGAGGCCGAGCGCAAGCGCCAGGAGGAGCTTAGACGCCTGGCGGAGGAGCGGAGGCGGCAGGAAGCGTTGCGCCAGGCCCAGCTCCGCCAGGCCCAGCTCCGCCAGGCCCAGGTTCAAAGGCCCCAGGTGCGCCGGGTGAACTACCAGGAAGGGGGGATGCGCTGGCCCCTTTCGGGCTTCCGCATCACCACCTACTTCGGCGGGCGGGGAGCCTTCCAGCGCTACCACACCGGCATTGACCTGGCCGCGCCCTACGGCACGCCCATCGTGGCCGCCAAGTCGGGCCAGGTGCAGGTGGCGGGCTGGAGCTCCTTCGGCTACGGCTTCCACGTGGTCCTGGACCACGGGGGCGGGGTGGAGACCCTCTACGCCCACATGAGCCGCATCGCCGTGCGGCCAGGCCAGTGGGTGGAGGCCGGGGATCTCATCGGCTACGTGGGCTCCACGGGCTGGTCCACGGGCCCCCACCTCCACTTTGAGGTGCGGGTGAACGGGGTGCCCCGGAACCCTCTGGCCTACCTGCCCTGAGCCGGGGCCTGGCCCGGGGGGCGCCGCCCCCCGGGTTTGTGCCTCACCACCCTTGACCCCCTGAGGCGTAAGCTGGAGGATGGAGGTCGGCATGGAGAAGGGCACCTTCCAGATCAAGACCGGGTTCGCCGAGATGTTCAAGGGCGGGGTGATCATGGACGTGACCACCCCGGAGCAGGCCATCATCGCCGAGGAGGCGGGGGCGGTGGCGGTCATGGCCTTGGAGAGGGTTCCCGCCGACATCCGGGCCCAGGGGGGCGTGGCCCGCATGTCCGACCCCAAGGTCATCAAGGAGATCATGGCGGCGGTGTCCATCCCCGTGATGGCCAAGGTGCGGATCGGCCACTTCGTGGAGGCCATGATCCTGGAGGCCATCGGGGTGGACTTCATCGACGAGTCCGAGGTCCTGACCCCCGCCGACGAGGAGCACCACATTGACAAGTGGAAGTTCAAAGTGCCCTTCGTGAACGGGGCCCGGGACCTGGGGGAGGCCCTTAGGCGCATCGCCGAGGGGGCGGCCATGATCCGCACCAAGGGGGAGGCGGGCACGGGCAACGTGGTGGAGGCGGTGCGCCACGCCCGCACCATGTGGAAGCAGATCCGCTACGTCCAGTCGCTTCGCGAGGACGAGCTTGTGGCCTACGCCAAGGAGATCGGGGCGCCTTTGGAGCTGGTGCGCTGGGTGCACCAGCACGGGCGGCTTCCCGTGGTGAACTTCGCCGCCGGGGGCATCGCCACCCCCGCCGACGCCGCCCTCATGATGCACCTGGGGATGGACGGGGTCTTCGTGGGCTCGGGCATCTTCAAGTCCGGGGACCCCAAGAAGCGGGCCCGGGCCATCGTGCGGGCGGTGACCCACTACAACGACCCCGAGGTCCTGGCCGAGGTCAGCGAGGACCTGGGGGAGCCCATGGTGGGCATCAACCTGGACCAGCTCAAGGAAGAGGAAAGGCTTGCCAAGCGGGGCTGGTAGGGCGGTCTGCGGGGTCTACGAGATCCACCCGGAAAGGGTGGAGCGGGCCAGGGCTGCCCTTCCCGAGGAAGGCCTTTTGCAAAGGGCGGCCCTCCTCCTCAAGGCCCTTTCCGACCCCACCCGCATGCGTCTCCTCCTGGCCCTGAGGGCGGCGGGGGAGCTTTGCGTGTGCGACCTGGCCCTCCTGGCCGGGGTCTCGGTTTCGGCGGTGAGCCACCAGCTCAGGCTTCTCCGCCAGGCCCGGCTGGTGGCCTTCCGCCGGGAGGGGAAGCAGGTCTACTACCGCCTCGCCGACCAGCACGTGGAGGCCCTCTTGGAGGGGGCCCTGGCCCACGCGGAAGAAGACACTTGAACGATTGCTCAAATGACGCTACCCTGGGGGCATGGAGCCCACTCCCAGGGTTTACCGCGTGGAGGGCATGGACTGCGCCGACTGCGCCCGCCACGTGGAGGAGGCCGCCAGGAGCCTGCCGGGCGTGGCGGCGGCCCAGGTTAGCTTCGCCAGCGGAAAGCTCTTCTTGGTGCTGGAAAACCCCCAGGCGGAAAAGGAGCTGGAGCGGGTCCTGAGGCCCATGGGGTACCGTCTGCAGCCCGAGGGCCTCCGCGCTAGGGGCTTTCCCGGCCCCTGGCCCTGGGCCCTCCTCACCGGGGGCCTCCTTGCCCTGGCCTTCCTCCTGACCCAGGCTAAGCCTCAGTGGGAGCCCTACGGGTACGCCCTGGCGGCCTTCCTGGGGGCTTTCCCCTTGGCCAGGCGGGCCCTGGCCGGCCTCCGCCAGAACCCCTTCAGCATGCAGGCCCTGGTGGTCCTGGCTACCCTGGGGGCCCTCATCCTGGGGGCCTGGGCCGAGGCGGCGGTGGTGGTCTTCCTCTTCCTGGTGGGGGAGGTGCTGGAGGCCTACAGCGTGGACCGCTCCCGCAAGGCCATCTTCGCCCTGGCGGGCCTTCTGCCCAGGCGGGCCCTAAGGCTGGAAGGGGAGGAGGTCCGGGAGGTTCCTCTCGGGGCCCTGGGGCCCGGGGATCGGGTACGGGTGCCCCAGGGGGAGAGGGTGCCTGCGGACGGGGTGGTCCTGGAGGGGGAGGCGGAGGTGGAGGAGGCCGCCTTCACCGGGGAGCCCCTGCCCCAGAGGCGAGGGGTCGGGGAGAGGGTCTACGGGGGGAGCCTGGTGGTGACGGGGAGCCTTCTCCTCAGGGTGGAGAAGGCCCCCCTCGAGGGCTTCCTGGCCCAGGTGGAGCGCCTGGCCGAGGAGGCCCTTTTGCGCAAGTCCCAGATGGAGCGGCTGGTGGACGCCTTCAGCCGCCGCTACACCCCGGCCGTCCTCCTCCTGGCCCTCTTCTGGGGCGGGGTTCTGCCCCTCTTTGTGGGGGAGTTCCAGCGCCACCTCTACCAGGCCCTGGCCCTCCTCCTCATCGCCTGCCCCTGCGCCCTGGTGGTCTCGGTGCCCGCCGCCGTGGCCGCCGGGGTGGCCCGGGGGGCCAGGCTCGGGGTTCTCTTCAAGGGGGGTGGGGCTTTGGAGCGGCTGGGCTGGGTGCGCCACCTGGCCCTGGACAAGACCGGGACCCTCACCCTGGGGGAGCCCAGGCTTTTGCGGGTGGAGCCCCTGGGGCTTCCCGAGGCCGAGGCTTTGGCCCTGGCGGCGGCGGTGGGGGTGGGGATGAGCCACCCCCTGGCCCGGGCGGTGCGGGAAAGGGCCCGGGGGCTTCCCCTCCCTGAGGCCAGGGCGCACCGGGGGGTTCCCGGCCTAGGGGTCTTCGCCCAGGTGGAGGGGGAGGAGGTGGGGCTTGTGCGCCCGGGCGCCCTTGCCCTCTCTCCCGAGCTCGCCCGCCGGGTGGCAGCCCTGGAGGCCGAGGGGTACAGCCTGGCCCTCCTGGTGAAGGGAGAAAGGCCCCTGGCCCTCTTCCTTTTCGCCGATGCCCCAAGGCCCGAGGCCCGGGAGGTCCTGGAAGAGGTGCGCCGCCTGGGGCTGAAGCCCTTTCTCCTGACCGGGGACGGCGAGGCGGCGGCCCTGGCCCTGGGCCGGGCCCTAGGTCTGGGCCCGGAGGAGGTGCGGGCCCGCCTCACCCCCGAGGCCAAGCTGGAGCTGGTGGCGGCGTTGGACCGGGAAGGGGGGGTGGCCATGGTGGGGGACGGGGTCAACGACGCCCCCGCCCTGGCCCGGGCCACGGTGGGCTTGGCGGTCCTGGAGGGCACCGAGGTGGCCCTGAAGGCGGCGGACGCCGGGCTTATGAGCCTTAGGGCCCTTCCCCGGGCCATTCGCTTAAGCCGCTTCCTGAGGCGGGTGGTCTTCCAGAACATCGCCCTGGCCGTGGGCCTCAAGGGCCTCTTCCTCCTCACCACCCTTCTTGGCCTGACCGGGCTCTGGCCCGCGGTCCTGGCCGACAACGGGGCCCTGGTCCTGGTCAGCCTGAACAGCCTGCGCCTCCTCTGGGCCCGGGTATAATGCCCCCATGCTGGTCAAGCGTTGGGTGGAGCAAATCTTGGAA
>Ga0079995_1054918_pt1 | contig 12607 bp, 14 predicted proteins | sample FaiFalFF_MnMetaG_2_FD_69198 | JGI IMG/M metagenome (GOLD analysis project Ga0079995, IMG submission 69198) | Freshwater microbial communities from Yellowstone National Park, Wyoming, USA - Fairy Falls C (FF_Mn_C) (SPADES assembly) (version 4) | ecosystem: Environmental > Aquatic > Freshwater >... | reverse complement strand
TATGTGGGGCCGGTGGAGGGTCTTATCCGAAACGGGTGATGGAGATAGGTTGGTGATGGCTTATCTGTGGATGAGGCTTAGTGGCAAGGAGCTAGGGAGGTATGAGGGATATTACGGTGTCTTCAGGGACTATGGGTAGACGAGGGCATGCGGCACTACAAGTCTTTCATAATCATGCAGAGATTCGTCGCCGAGGCGTGGCGACAACTATCTGAGAGGTTCCTAGAGGTCTTTAGGTATCCCGTAGAGAGGGTTCTGAACATCACTCCGACCCCAGACGGAGTAGTGGTTGTGCAGAACGAGTGGGAAGGCATGCTGAGGACATGGATGATACCCTCCTTCGAGACGCTGAGGTGCCTCATATACGAGGCGACGGCGGGAGAAACGCCGCCGAGAATCTACCACCTACCACCACTCAACTCAATAGTCCTAGAGAGGGAGCAGATAGAGAGGTTCCACATAGTGGCGAGGCCATACGAGATAAAGACACAGAACGAGGAGGTGCAGGGATTTTGAAGTTCTACGCAGACGTTCATAGGACTAAGAAGAATAGCGAGAGATACAGGATAACATATACTATCGACGGAACAGCTTTCAAGCATGTAGACAGCTTCAGCGAAATCCCTGCTAGGCCCGGAGACAAGCTATTCATGGATACACTACCACCCCAGCACACGGACGGCGCGATAGAACTACTAAGGAGGGGGTAGAGGTCTATTATCTCAGGAGACTTACATTGCTTAAGAGGGTGCGCGGAGAGCATAAGCTACCGAAGAGCGCTAGGGGAGACATCAAAGCATTAATGAGCATAGAAGAGAGGTGGTTCAGGAGGGTTACCGAAGATTTCCTAGTCATGCGTAGGATGATAACCGCTTATAGGACTATGACGAGAACGCACCAACAACTACTGAACAAGTATAAGGCTTTGTCTGAAGCTGAGAGGGAGATTCTGAAGCCGACCATAAAGTCCTTGGAGGTGCAGATGGAGGAGATGGCTGGGATGATTGCTGAGGAGGCCGGTAAAAGATATCCGGCCTACAATAGGCTAGTTGATGAGTTAGGTATTCGTGGGAATATTAAGGCTCAGGAGGCTCTGGCCGAGCTGATAGCGTACCTAGATCCATCTAAGGGGTTCAGGAAGACTAGGAATTTATTGGGGCTGTTTAAACCGATTCGCGGTGGAAGGAAGGTCTATAGCGGGCACTTGAGGCGTGCTTTGCAGAGGCTGACGGCTTCAACAAACAACATCAGAACACAACACCTTACCACGAAGATGGAGAAGGAAATCCTCTCAAGAATCTGGAGGATATGTAGGCAGGAAGCCCTGGGGAGGCTGGCCATACCGGCGCAGGGATAAAATCCGGAGGCCGGTATGATGGGAGATTTAACGCGCACCCCGCTGTCGGGTGCTGTGATGGGTGGATAAACGTCCGGCCTCCTATAGGGTTTCCCAAATGACGCATGGGTGGCCAGCCAAACCCCTCCCCCACTCTTTCCCTTTTCTCATCTTTAAATTATAGGTACGTTAGCGGTCCGGTCGGCTCGTCTAGAGGAAACTAGCCGCTTAGCGATTGAGAAAGATTTCACATCCCACACATAAAGACTCAAAACCTCCACGACCTACGCCTAACCGCCGAGAACAGTCTTGATGCAGCTATTCCCGACTCTCATCGTTGTAAACTGGTGAAGAGAGTGTTGGGTCATCGCGGCAGTAATGGTTTGCATTGAACGGCGCGTCTTAGTGGACGGACTGGGGGTTTCCACGTTTGTGGGTATTCCTCCAAAAAAATGGTAGGTGTTGGACTATATCCCCTATGCGGCTACAGCTAGTACTAAGTCTTCTTGTAGTTGCACTACTCATCCTCTCAATGTTCGCGGCTCTTAGCCCCAATGCAGAGGCGGCGCGGAGGACAAGATCGCGCACGAGGACCACAAGTTCTTCGACGGTTACGAGCCTTACGTCGGCCACCTCTACCACGATTTATAGCGATACATACCCCGCCGTTGATCCACGTACTTTAGGTAACTGTCCCCCGAGGTCCATGATAGATACTACGTCACCGGGCCGGACGGCAGGAAGTATAGGAAATGGCACCCCGTTACGGTTCTAATCGACCCGTCGAACCCGATGAAGGGTACATGACCTTTGCCCACGAGCATGGCGATAACCCGGTGCAGGGAAGGTTCCGTGACATGCCAGCCTTCGGCTATCCTTCAAAGGTCGCTGGAATGATTGACGAGATAGCCGCTCACGCCGGGTTCAAGGTCTTCTACCACAGGATTGAGGGGGACGGGCAGAGTAACAGGGCGGAGTGGAGAATTGTTTACCATCAGGGAACGGCTGGTGCCGCACGCCTTGTTAGGGAAATCCACTCGATTCAGATAAATGTAATTGACGCAGCCGGAAGAGTTACGAGCGTTAAGGTCATGGGTTCGACGGGCCAGCTTAGTCCAAAGTGTGGCCCCAGGGTGGGTGACAGAATTGTACCTGATGGGGAGTGTGTGAGAAGTTATCAGGTCTACGAGGTTTGGTATTTCGCCGTCAGGGTTGGAGGCGGCGCCATCAACGGAGCCCGCTCTTTCGCAGCGCCCGGAACAGCGGTCTACAACCCCATGACTTACATGAAGGTGGGTGACTTGAGCAGGGTCTACCCAATGTCGGAGCTTCTCGAAAACCTCCCTATGGGAAGCCCTGATAGCTTCTTCTGCGGAAACCTACGCGCCATCGAGCACCCAGACCTCGGCTGGGGCAACACGGGGAGTGAATACTTTTGGACAGACGCCGTCGGCAGGGAGGTCTCGGGCCCGTACAGCCACTCTACATGTATACAGCAGCGCGTGCCACCCCAATACTATGCTTGGTTTGACGACGACTCGATCTTTGAGGGTGTGTGGATAGACCTACCTCTCGGTGCTCCTGGCGGGAATTAGTTATCCTCCAGTTTTTCTCTCGCCCCTAAATTTATAAATTATAGGTGCGTTCACGACTTTTTGGCGCCGCGTAATGTACGCTCTACCGCCGAGGTATAGCTTCAAGGTGGTTGAGGAAGAGGTAGCGAGGTTCTGGTCTGAGAGGGATATTCCGAGGAAGCACATGGAGATGAATCGGGGGGCCCCGATATTCTCCTTCCTCGAGGGGCCGCCGACGGTAAACTCGTTTATGCATATCGGTCACGCGAGGGGCAGGGTCTACAAGGACCTCGTGCTGCGCTACCAGACTATGCGGGGGCTCGACGCCTGGAGAAGGGCAGGTTGGGACTGCCAGGGACTGCCAACGGAACTTGAGGTGGAGAAGAAGCTCGGCCTCACGAGTAAGAAGGATATCGAGAAGATTGGGATGGAGAGGTTTGTCGCGGAGGCGAACGCCCTCGTTGACTACTACATAGAACGCTGGAGGAGGGATTCTGAGAGGCTTGGCCTCTGGCTCGACTATGACAACGCCTACCAGACAAGGGCTGAGGACTATATGGAGCACGTCTGGTACCTTTTGAAGAGGTGCTACGAGAGCGGAGACCTTGTATCAAGCTACAAGGTCGTACCCTTCTGCCCGCGCTGCGAGACCCCACTATCTTCCCACGAGGTTGCGCAGGGATACGACGAGGTCGAGGACTACTCTGTCTATGTCAAGTTCCCCCTAGAGGGCGAAGAGGATGCCTCGCTGCTGATCTGGACCACCACGCCCTGGACTCTTCCGGCCAACGAGGCCGCAGCAGTGCATCCAGAGGAATACTACGTCAAGATCGAGGCTGCGGGTGGTGTGCTTATCCTGGCCGAGAAGCTCCTCGAGACTGTATGCAGAGACGCGGGTATAGGCGAGTACAGGGTTTTGGAGAGGGTCAGGGGCTCGCGCCTCGCCGGCCTGAGGTATAGGCATCCTCTGCTTGAGGAGGTCAGCGCCCACCGGGATCATGCCCCACCGGCTCACGGGGTTCTCACCGCAGAATTTGTCTCGATGGCCGAGGGCACGGGTATAGTACACATAGCGCCGGGCCACGGGCCTGAGGACTTTGACCTTGGCAGGAAGCACGGCCTGCCGCTCTTCTGCCCAGTTGAGCCGAACGGCGTCTTCAATAGGCTGGGGGGAGTCTTCGCGGATCTGGGGGTCAAAGAGGCTTCGGAGAGGGTTCTCGAGACGCTAAGAGAGAAGAACCTTCTGCTGAAAGAGGGGAGAATGGTCCACACATACCCCTTCTGCTGGAGGTGCGGAACCCCGCTCATCTATCTCCTAAGCCGCCAGTGGTTCCTGAGGGTCGACAGGATAAAGAGGATAATGATCGAGGAGAACTCGAGGATCAAGTGGTACCCGCCTTGGGCTGGGCAGAACCGGTTCGGCGAGTGGCTCGAAAACGCGGAGGACTGGTGCATATCTAGGTCAAGAGTTTGGGGGACCCCGCTTAATGTTTGGACCTGCGTTAGCTGCGGTGCCCAGAGGGTTGTGGGCTCACGCGGAGAGCTGGAGACCGCCCTGAGGAAGCCCGACCAACTCAGGCTCCATAGGCCCTGGATAGACCATGTCGTGTTCAAGTGTGATAGGTGCGGCGGCGAGATGCATAGGGAGCCCTACGTGCTGGACACTTGGCTCGACTCGGGCGTCGCCCACTTCGCAAGCGTCAACTGGCTGAAGGATCCGAGGCTCTTCGAGAAGCTCTTCCCCTACGACTTCATAACCGAGGCCATAGACCAGACACGCGGCTGGTTCTACACGCTTCTATTCACCTCGGCCCTCCTATTCGGTAGAAGCCCGTACAAGACCGTCTTAAGCCAGAACTTTGTCCTCGACAAGTATGGCAAGAAGATGTCGAAGAGTAGGGGAAACGTCTTATGGGCCTCAGAGGCGATGGATAATTGGGGTGTCGACAACATCAGGCTCTACCTAGTCAGCAAGGCCCAGTCGTGGGAGACGATAAACTTCGACCCCGACGAGGTCAGGAAGGTGAACCAGACCCTCAACATACTTTGGAACGTGGTGTCCTTCGCAAAGACCTACTTTGACCTAGACAAGTACGACCCGGAGAGGGAGAGTGTCAGCCAGATGTTGCCTCACGCAGAGCCGGAGGACAAGTGGATCCTCTCAAGGATAAACAGCCTGATCAAGTATGTGGGAAGCTCCATCGAGAGATTCGAGATACATGAGGCTGCGAGGGCCTTGATGCGGTTCATAGTCGAGGATCTCAGCAGAACATATGTCAGAGCGGTGAGGAGGAGGTTCTGGATCGAGGAGCGGACAGGGAAGAAGATCGCGGCCTACGCAGCACTGCACTACGTCCTAAAAAGGCTGCTCATAATGCTCTCGGTCTTCGCTCCCTACATATCTGAATACTTGTACCAGAGGATTAGGAGCCAGGATGACCCTGAGAGCGTATGCCTGAACAAGTGGCCTAGGCCCGACGAGAGGCTCATAAATCTGGCCATAGAGGATAGCATGCAGATTGCTGACGACGTGATCGTAGCGGCTCTCAATGCCCGGAACAAGGCTAGGAGGAAGCTTAGGTGGCCCGTTAGGAGGCTCGTGATCTCGCCCAAGTCGCCCAGAGCTCTCGAGGCCATCCAACTGCTCAGAGAATTCATAGAGAGGATGACCAACAGCCTGTCAGTCGAGCTGCTTGGGGTAGGTGAGAAGCCAAGGGAGACTGTACAGAGGATTGCCCCCATACCTGCGGCGCTCGGCCCCAAGGCGGGTAAAAAGCTGGGCGCTGTTGCGGAGGCTTTGTCCAGGCTGAACGCCGCCGAGTTCGCCGAGCAGGTCTCTAAGAGCGGGCGCTACACGCTTGTCCTAAGCGACGGAACGTCGATCGACATCTCGGAGCGGGACTTTAGGGTCTTTGAGGAGCTGCCTCCCCACATAGTCATGTGTGAAGGACGCTTCGCAACCGTCTACATCGATGTCTCTGAGGATGAGAGGCTGAGGTCTATGTCGGTTGCCAACGAGGTGATCCGTAGGATACAGGTGATGAGGAAGGATCTGAACTTGGAGATAGTGAAGGAGGTTCCGTGCATCTTGTCTGTGAATCCGCCCGAGGGGCTTGAGACACTTAAGCCGGTGGTCGAGTATATTGAGGAGGAGACGAGGACGAGGATAGAGATAGAGAGCGGAGTCAATGTTGACGAGAACTTCTACGTCAGGGAGTGGGAGGTCGATGGGATGAGGATTGTTATCGCCCTCGCCAAGAGTGGTGACGGCGAGAGCGCTTAGCCGATGAGCGAGGTAAAGGCGCTAGCTAAGATCGTGGCGGGGCTATCGGATATCGAGTTTAAGGTCCTCGAGGTCATGGAGAGGATGTCGGATTCTGGGCGAGCATCAACCGTTACGCATCTCGCGGAGATGCTGCGGATGGATGAGGAGCGGGTTAGGGAAATCGTGGCGACGCTCAATAGGCACAAGCTTGTTTGGGCCCCACGGGGGGCCGAGTCCGGATACTACCTCAACTTTAGGGGGCTCGACGCTCTGGCGCTCAACAGCGCGGCTAGGCGTGGAATACTCACGCACATCGGAGTGAGGATAGGTGTCGGGAAGGAGGCCGACGTATACACGGGCATCAGCGGAGAGGGTAACCCCGTCGCAGTGAAGTTCTACAGGATTGGGCGCGCGAGCATGAAAAAGCATAGAAGGTGGAGGGAGGTCAGCCTCGAATCGACCAACTATCTAGTCTCATCAAAGAGAACGGCGTCAAGGGAGATGGAGGCCCTCCGGATCCTCTATCCCGTGGGGGTCCCAGTACCAGCCCCCATATACAGAAATAGACACATGATCGTCACTTCTCTGATTCAGGGAGACCTGTTGGTAAGGGTTAGAGAGCATCCCTCACCGGAGAGGCTACTGAATGAGATTATTGACTCGATCTCGGCCGCGTTGAGATCTGGCGTCATACACCGAGACCTAAGCCCCTACAACATACTCGTCGACCTAGAGGGTCACCACATAATCATAGACTGGCCTCAGTGGGTAACGCCCGACCATCGCAACGCGGCCATGTATCTGGAGCGCGACATCAGAAACATCACCTCCTATTTTAGACGAGCCTTTAAGATCCAGGTCGACGAGGAGAGGTATAGGCAGCTGGTCTTGGGGCTGAGCCGTTAGTCACCTATGGAGCCTGTACGCTCGTTGTGTAGAGCCGCGTGTTCTGAGTCTACTGCCCGCCGGCGATTAAGTTTAAATCTTAAAAATAGGGGGTTTATCGTTAATGATGAATAAGATTATCCTGGGGCTAATACTCTCGGCCCTGGGGCTCGGCATCTCGCTCCTCTCACCCATTATCCACATAATGCTTGTCTCGTATGGTGTTGAGAGCTTTCTGGCCTACGAGGCGCTGCCAGGCCTCACGATGCATCTTCTCCTCTCGCTCGTGGGGGTGCCTATCAGCGTGTCGGGCCTGCTCCTTTTTAGGCGGGGTGTTAGGGAGGAGCTTGAGGAGGAGGCCCTCACCTATTCTAGAAGGCCAGCCGTCGAGGGGTTTGAGTCGCTGATCCAGCGGCCTAGACCTGGCGGTCCTGGGGAGCAGCCGAGGCCTGATGTGGGGGAGAAGCGGTCGAAGGATGCGGGTGCTCAGCTCCCGCCGCGGGGAGGCGTTAAGGTGAAGAGCTCCGGCACCACGATCATCTGCTCCAAATGTGGCGCGGAGACGCCCGTGGGCTCGAGGAGGTGTAGGGGGTGTGGTGAGAGGTTTATGGCGCCAGACGACCCGTTAAAGGCCTGCCCAATCTGTGGATGCGACCTCGGAGCTGCGATGGTCCTCGGAGACGACGTGTATGTATGCGGCTTCTGCTTCAGCGAGCTCATAATAGAGAAGGATCTGGCCAGGAGGATCTTCTAGAGGGCTTGATCCGTTGAGCCCAGCCTCCACAATAGCGTTACACAATAGCGCTGCGTGCAGCTCTCGCAATGGATAAGTAGCTCTCAGCATTCCTCTCTCTCATATACCCTGCCCTCGGGGGCCACATTGCCTTTGCTACCCCCTCCATGTTAGCTATAGGCTCTCGCTTACTGTATCTTTATGCCCCCGATACTAACATGGATAACCGTATAGTGTTGTTTGTCCTTTTCTTTTGAATATTACCTCGTTTCCCCATGGGTCTAGCTGTGTTGGTATGTTTCCGTGTTTTATGCCTAGTGTGTGTCTTGGTTTAGATTTCTCCTTCTTGATGAGGCTTATCTCCCTCTCTATTCGCTTGGTTCTGCTTGAGCATAGTTAGTTTGGGGTTGGTGATGGCCTGGTTATTGGGGCCACTACTCCTTATATGTGGGGCCGGTGGGGGGGTTCCTCTCCGAAACGGGTGATGTGGATGGAGTGGGATGGTGGGGAGGTTCCAGTTGGTTGCGAGGCAATACGAGATAAAGACCATAGAATAAGGAGGTGGATAAGTGGTGGTAGGGTCTTCGTTGACTTCGGACGTAACAGGGTCTATGCTCTTCCAGAGGACGGTGAGGATGTGATAATCTTCGGCGGCTTCTTGGAGATGTTTGGGAGGCTGAGGCCGAGGGTTGTGGTGGCTGATAGTTATCCGAGGAAGCTCCTGACTTATTCCAGCCGTTCTATGCTTCTCCTGTGGAGCTTTAGGTTAGGGCTCTGGCGGAGCTTTGGGTGGAGCTGGCTGGGATAAAGAGGGCGGCCAAAAATACGCGGAGCACAACAGATGATCCATTAGCAGATGAGGCTCATAAGATATTAAGGCGCTGCACTGAGAGGCTGGCGACTAGGATTCATGAAAAGGCTATGGGGATAGAACTCTACAGTATGGCCGTCGAGGGGGTTGGTCTTAAGGGGCCGGCGCTAGCGTACATTATTTCGCGCGACGGGTTCGTGCTCAAAGCTTTGTCTAGGGATAGGCTGGTCTTCAGGTTTCAGATGACTGGTAGGCGAAGACATAGGGAGAGAAATACGAGGAGTAGACTACTGATACTGCTTGCTTGTTCAGTGGTGCTTAACAGGCATCAAGGATACTAGCACAGGTCTATCAGAGATTTTTTGAGAGGTTTCAGACAGAGGGCTATGGGAGAAGGGCGTTCTGGAAGTCCATTTTAAGGGTGGCTGAGAGAATACTGAAGGACCTACACATCCTTGCTAAGAGCCAAACACCACGATCCCCAGACACATAAGGCTGGGCCTGGGCGGCGGAAAAACCCCAGACCCGGCCCACAGAACAATGTCCTCCGTAAGGAGGCCCTACACAATAGTTTCCGTGTGTCTGGGGTTCCGAGGCTGCTGAGGTCCAGCCAACCCCAAACCCCTCCCCCAACTCTTTCCCCTTCAATCTTAATCCTTATCACTCTGAGGTTGAGTATTAAGTCGGACAGCAGCGTTGGTTACAGTAGCGTTGGTTGAGGTGGAGAGGGCGAGCACCCGCGGCCGGCTCAGCCTGATAGAGGGGTCGTTCCTGTTGGGGGATAAGAGGTACCGCTTCTCAGGAATAGTCGTGATGACCTTAGGAGGCCCTTCGGTTGGGATCTCGCTCGCGGAGAAGAGCGAGGAGGAGCTCAGGAGGAACGGGCTGACCCAGAAACAGATAGATGAGGTTGTGGCGGAAGTCCAGAGGAGGATCGTGGAGGGAGACTTTAGGATGGTCGGCGAGGTGGAGTTCGTTGAAGACAAGTGATAGGAGAGGCGCCGGGTTGGGCGGAGGCTCCGAAGAGAGGGAGGCTATAGAGGCGATACTAGACGTATACGAGGCTATGAGGACCAAGGATAGCGAGAGGCTGATAAGTCGGCATGCCAAGAGTGGGTACAGCCTATTCAACGACGCCCCTCCCTACGAGCTTCTCCAAGACGAGGATGCGCTACACCTCAAGCTGAGCCTCATGAGCCAGGTGCAGGACCTGACATACAGTGTCAAGGAACAAGGTGTTGAGGTTCTGGGTGACGTGGCTATAGTTCTCTACGAGCTGGAGATGAGCGGGCTTCTTGTCTATCAGTACAGGTTTGAGGGTAGCCGCTGGGTCAGGAGCGCCAGATGCACAGCCGTGCTGAAGAAGGAAGAGGGGGTTTGGAGGATAGCCCATGAACACTTTTCAGCCCCCTATCCTACGAGGTCATCCACTTGATAAGCCTCTCGACATCATCCGTCTCGACCTCTAGGTTTATCTCTCCGATCGCCGGCTTCTCATCCTCGTCTAGGACCGAGGCAACACCCACGTAGGCGCCCTGCTTGCTTAGTCTAGCCTTGAGTACCCTGCCCTCGACCGAGGACCTCAGAAGCCTCGAGACGGCCGACCTGACCCGCCTCCGCCTCCAGTTCTCTTTAAGATAGCTGAGGGCTGCGAGCTCCTGCGACTCGCCCTCCACAAAAACCATCCCTCCCCTCTCCGAAACCCTCAACTCGACCGCGGGGAATATCTTTCTGACCGCCCTCACAACCTTCTCAGGGTCCTCCGTCGGATATACCGCGGCCCAGACCCTCACCCTCACTTGCATGACCCGCCACTCAGTCTTAGGGGCGTCGACAGCCATAAAAATTCATAAAACATATGCAAAAGCTGGAATGATGTCGGGAATCATACTAGTGGGACGGAAAGACATACAGCACCTTTAATCACATGAGGGCTTTAAAAATGGATTGTAGAGATTAAGTTGCCTGTTAGTTGGTCTGGCCTTGGGTATCCGTATATTGTTGTCTGTCCTTTTCCCCTGAAGATTAGCTCGTTTCCCCACAAGTCCAACTGTATGAGGATGTTTCCGTGTTCTATGCCTAAGGGAGACATAAAGGCGTTGATGAGTATTGAGGAGGGGTGGTTCAGGAGGGTTACTTAGGACTTCCTAGTCATGCGTAGGATGATATTGGCCTACAGGTCTCTATCGAAGACTCATCAGCAACTACTAAATAAATACAGGGCTTTGTCTGAGGCTGAGAAGGTGGTTCTGAAGCCAGCAATCTCTTCTATCGAAAAACAGTTGGGGGAGATGGCTGGGATGATTGCTGAGGAGGCCGGTAAAAGTTATCCGGCCTACAATAGGCTAGTTGATGGGCTGGGTGTTCGTGGGAATATTAAGGCTCAGGAGGCTCTGGCCGAGCTGATTACATACTTAGATCCATCTAAGGGTTTCAGGAAGACGAGTAACCTATTAGGGCTGTTTAAACCGATTCTTGGTAGAAGGAAGGTCTATAGCAGGCACTTGAGGCGTGCTTTGCAGAGGCTGACGGCTTCAACAAACAACATCAGAACACAACACCTTACCGCGAAAAAGGAGAAGGAAACCCTCTCAAGAGTCTGGAGGATATGTAGGCAGGAAGCCCTGGGGAGGCTGGCCACACCGGCGCAGGGATAAAGCCCGGAGGCCGGTACGATGGCTCGATTAACGCGCACCCCACTACCGGGTGCTGTGACGAACAGTTTAACGTCCGGCCTCCTTTAGGGTTTCCCAGATGACGCACGGGTGGACTAGCCGAGCCCTCCCCTCCACTCTTTTCCTTTTCAGTCTCTTACGTTTTAATGCGTAATTTTGGTTATGATATAACTTAGTCAGCTGTCAAGCACGTACGAAATGAGGCACACATATTACTATAACCTGACTGGCGGCCGGAGTCGTGAGGAATCCCCTGCCGCATCCCACGTCAAGAAAGACGTGGCCCCTCGCAAGCCCTATATTGGATAGAACCCTATACGGGTTTTGGAGCCAGCTCCGAAGCCTTGACCCAATAATTACACCCTCAGCCATTATTCCCGGCTGTAGTGTCCGAGCGAGGGAACTCTATTTATGGCCTAACGGAGTGTCATGGTTTGTGTGTTATTGCATCCGCCTCCGGTTTTAAGCGAGTTAGAGAAGCTTAAAGGTACATCACGTTATTCGGGCTACCGATGATAATAGGACGTGAGTGAGACGCCCTATCGTGGAGGGACGGCGCGAGACACAAATAGTGTTGGAGGGCTTATTGTGGGTCGGCCTTTGATTGGGGAGGCTTTTGTGGTTGTTTGGGAGGGGACTGACGGCTCCGGAAAGACTACACTGCTCAGGCTTGTGGCCAGAATCCTCGAGGAGAGGGGGTTCCGCGTAGCGTCCCACAAGACCCCCGGCGCCCTGCCCTCGGGACGGCTCGCGCGCCTCTACGGCAACAGGCCCTCCACCCCTCCCCTCTCGCGCCTCCTACTATTCCTCGCAAACACCGTCGACGAGACGCGGCCGATGCTTCGGAAGATCAGGCTGACCAACCCACACTTTCTATTCATCGACAGGTACTATCTCTGCTCACTCGTCTACGGGCTTGCACTTCTCGAGTATAGATTGGGCGTGGAGGCCGCGTCGCGGGTACTGGAGGCTGTGTCGCTGGTCGAGTCTCTGGGGAGGGACGGGCTCCTCAGCCCCGACGCCTATGTCTTCGTTGACGTGTCTGAGGAGGAGCGGCTCAGGAGGGTTAGGGGGAAGAGGGGTGGGGAGAGGAGACTCGAGCTTGATACTGGGTTCCAGAACCTTGTTAGGCGGGTCTACAGAGACTACTTCGCGGCCGCTCCTGTCCCCGTGATAACTCTTCAGAACGAGGCGGGGATGTTGGAGCGGCTGTCGCAGACCACTGCTGAGTCTTTGGTCGGTCTGAGGGAGAGGAGGCTTGCTGGAGCGGAGGCACAACATTAAAGCAAGGGCGGAGGCATGGATTGTGGTGCATGTCTGGTAGCCCT
>Ga0079995_1058401_pt2 | contig 12609 bp, 13 predicted proteins | sample FaiFalFF_MnMetaG_2_FD_69198 | JGI IMG/M metagenome (GOLD analysis project Ga0079995, IMG submission 69198) | Freshwater microbial communities from Yellowstone National Park, Wyoming, USA - Fairy Falls C (FF_Mn_C) (SPADES assembly) (version 4) | ecosystem: Environmental > Aquatic > Freshwater >... | reverse complement strand
TTTTCTGTCGTGGCTGATAGCCTGTCGTGGCTGGTAGCCACTCCAACATGGTTGCCATTTGACTAATCGCCAGTCGCTATTCGCTAATCGCCGCCGTTTTCTGTTGTGGTTGATAACCATTCTGATAGGCGTGGCGAGTTACTTCGTCGGCGTGATTTCCCAAAGGTCAATGGTGGAGCGGGGAGCACCGTCAAGGCTGATGCCGAAGGAAGCACTGGCAAGGAAACGCCCGTCAGGTGAAAACGCCACTGCCGTGACGCCATAGCCAAGATGGGGCAGTTGAGCGATCAACCGCTTCGTTGATAATTGCCATAAAGCGATTTTCGTCGGTGGTTCAGGCGGTGAAGTGGGGAGCCCCTCTGCCTGCGTTATGCGGTGTTCCACTCGTCGCATCCACCAAGCCAATCCGGCGGGGTGGGGTTTAGCAAAGGCAAGAATCTGCCCGTCGGGTGAAAAGGCATGGTCAAAGGGACGAGAAGAAACGAAGAGGGGCGAAATCGCTGGCAAGGTTGCCAACATCGCCACTTTCTCCCTTGTGACCTGCCAGACGGTCAGGGTGTTGGATTGGCGGGTGACGACCAACATCCGTGAGCCATCGGGTGTGAACCGCAGGCTTTCTATGCGTCCCGCTTTCTTGGGCAATTGGATGCGTCGCAAGTGATGGCGATCACTAGCGTTCAGGATGTCTATGAGGTCGCGGCGGTGGGCGATGGCAAGGTGTTGACCATCAGGGGAAAAGGCGAGGGCAGAAATGGCTTGCAACCCTTGTGCTTGCGCCCAAAGGCGCTTTTGTTGAGTCACTTCATGCAGCGAGAGATGCCAAGAGGGTTTGGGCGTGGCCACAAAGGAAGCGACCGCTAATTGGCGACCATCGGGGGAAAAGGAGAGGGCGATAATATCCGTTGCCCTGCCGATAGGAAGCGTTTGTCGGTGTCCATCTGGGACGCGAAGGAAAAGGATTTGCCCCCTCTCACCTTTGGCGATGCTTAAGGCAAGGAGGTGACCATCGGGAGAGAAAGCGATGAGTGGCAAGGGAGCGAAAGTGAAGTCGTCACGATAAAACGCCTGCCCCGTCTTTCGCCTTTCAGAGATACTCCAAAGGATTATGCTCATCGGCGACCCCGGACCTTTGGAGAAAGGGAAAACACTTGCCGCTAATAGGTTGCCTTTGGGAGCAAACGCGAGGTTCGTCACTTCGCCATCCACTTGCCACCTTGCCCGCAAGACGATGGACTTGGGGCGCAAAAGCCACCATACCCCAATGCCTAACGCAAGGATGACAACGACGGCAAAACCGTTGCGCCATGCCCTTCGCATCTTGCCGTCCTCCCTCGCATCCTTCCGTCGTGGTTGGTAATTTCCAGTCCGCTCACCTGTCAACCTGCCTGCCGCCTTTCCGTCGTGGCTAATAGCCACTTTAACACTTTTGCCGTTTGACCATTCGCTATTCGCCACTCGCTGCCGTTCTTCGCCCCAAACTTCACGGGAACTGGACGAGGGTGATGACTTCGTAGCCTTGCAGTTTCTCCCGCCCTTTTAAGTCGGTCAACTCAACGACGAAGGCGAAGGAGTCAATGACGCCACCCGCTTGCAAGACCAAACGGGCAGCGGCTTGTGCCGTCCCGCCCGTCGCCAGTAAGTCGTCCATGATGAGCACCCGTTGCCCTTGTTGGATGGCGTCCACATGCATCTCCAACGCTTCAATGCCGTATTCCAGCGCGTAGTGCACCTTGTAAGTCATGTAGGGCAGTTTGCCCGATTTGCGCAAGGGCACGAAGCCCGCCCCCAGCCGAATGGCGAGGGGTGCCGCAAAGATGAAGCCGCGCGATTCTACGGCAGCGATGACATCAATGCGGCGCCCCTCGTAAATTTGGGCGAAAGCGTCAATGACCCGACGGAACAAGTCGGGGTCTTGCAAGACAGGCGTGATGTCGCGGAAAAGGATGCCCGGCTTGGGAAAATCAGGGATGTTGCGGATGGCTTCCTTCAGCCCTGAAACGACGGGAATAACTGCCATGTCCATCGCCTCCTTCCTCAAGTCTTTCAGACGACGACGCGGGCATGTTTGAGGGCTTCGCCACATCGGCAAGTTCGTTCGGCGGGAAGGCGTCGGATGATTTCGGCAATCAACTGGCGCGCTTTCTCCACACTGGCGGCGAAGTTGCGCATGACTTCTTCCGCCGAAACGGGCTCCACTTCCCCTTCCGCCACCAAGCCCGTGTCGTAGTCGGTGACGATGGAGATGTTGACATAGCAAAGTTCTGCCTCTCGTGCCAAGACGACTTCGGGATATTGCGTCATGTTGATGACTTCCCAACCCATTTGAGTGAACCAACGGCTTTCGGCTTTGGTGGAAAAGCGCGGTCCTTCAATGACGACGACGGTGCCTCGTTCGTGGTGGGGGATGCCCAAGTCCCGACACGCTTGGATGGCGATCTCCCGCAACTGTGGGCAGTAGGGATCAGCGGTGCTGACATGGGTCGTGAGTGGACCGTTGAAGAAAGTGTCGTCGCGGTGGCGGGTGCGGTCAACGAATTGGTCGCAGATGACGAAATCGCCCGGCTTGACATGGCGCTGCAAACTGCCGACGGCGTTGGGGGCGAGGACGCGTTCCACGCCCAACGCTTTCATCGCCCAAATGTTCGCCTTGTAGGGCACTTTGTGGGGCGGGTATTGATGCTTGCGCCCGTGACGGGGCAAAAAGGCGACGCGCTTGCCCGCGATTTCCACGATGGTGATCAAATCACTGGGAGCACCGAAAGGCGTCTCCACTTTGAGTTCCTCCAGCACCGTCGCCCCTTCCATGCTGTAAAGCCCCGAACCGCCGAAGACACCGATTTCGGCTCGGCGCTCTTTGACTTCAGGGAACATCCTTTGCACCTCCTCGCTTCACGGCTCAGGATTTTCTTCGGGACGCCATAAAGGCAACTCCATGATGAACAAGGCGCCGCCTGAGGGGGCATCTTCCACCCAAACGCGTCCTTGGTGGGCGGCGACGATGTTTTGGACGATCGCCAAACCCAAACCCGTTCCGCCTTGGAAGGTTTTCGTCGTGACGAAGGGGGCAAAGATGCGGTCGCGCAACTCTTCAGGGACGCCAGGTCCGTCGTCTTCCACTTCTATCCGAGCCCAACCATTGCGTTGGCGGGTTCGGATGATGACTTTTGACCCCTTGCGGGCATGGGCAATGGCTTCACTGGCATTGCGCACCAATTGGATGATGGCTTCCTGCAATTCACCCCGTTGCCCTAAGACCAACAAGGGTTGGGAGGCACAATCGGTCAAAACCTGCACTCCCTCTCTGGACGAAGCATAACCTGCCAACCGTGCGGCTTCCTGAACGACCATGTTGACATCCAATAACTCCCGCTCCTTTGTTCGGCGGGCGTCGGCGAAGCGGACGACAGTGCGGGTGAGTTCGCGGATTTGGATGGCAGCCGTTAGGATGTCTCTCAACTTCCTGCGCGTATTGCTGTCCATTTTCCCCTCATCCAGCGCTATTTCGGCGTTGCCCAAGATGACTTGGAGGGGGTTGTTGATTTCGTGGGCGATGCCTGACGCCAACTCGCCCAGCGTCGCCACCTGAAAGGAGCGGGTCAAATGCTGCCATTGGAGGTCGTCCCGATGGATGGGATGGAACTGCCAAAGTTGATGTCCCGAAGGCAAAGTCGTCACGCCAACGCGATAAGGCGTGGGCGCTGTCGGCAAGCGCAGGGTAACGACCCCCTCTGAAACGCCCGACCGCCCTAACTTTTGCAAAATCTCGTCATCCTGAGGGGAATGCGCCAGCGTCCGAAGGGGTTGCCCCGTCTCCAACGGGATGCCCCATTGGGTTTGGGCGGCGGCGTTCCAAGCGAGGAGATTGCCCTCAGGGTCGGTGATCAGCATCGGGTCGGGGAACTTGTCCATCAGCCGTTGCCATCCCCAAGGCGAAAGGAGCAGCCAAACCCCGCACAAATCCGCCCAGAAGAGGGCTTGGGAAGGGGCAAGGCGCGCTGGACAAAGGAGGGCATGGGACGGTGGGGAACTCTCAGGGGGGACGCCGACGAGCCACCAAGAACGGCGGGGCTTTCCTGCCTTCAAAGGGAAGGGTTGACCAGATGTCAAGGGGCAAGCAGGAAGGTTGGGAGGGGCTTTCCCTGCTGTGACGACCGCCTCCCAACTATTTTGGCGATGGGCGTAAAGCCCCCCACTCCCCCAAAGGGCGAAAAGGTGCTTTAAGGCTTCCTGCCAACGCCCTTGCCGTCCCAATTGCAAGATAGTCAGCAAACACGCCCATCGGTCCTTCCGCGCCATGACTTCTCCAGTCCCCTTACCATCTGGCTGTTTGCAGGCGTCATCGTCACCCTGTTTTCTCGCCCTGTCGCCCCGCCCCCAGAGCCTCTTCCACGATAGCGGCGAATTCCTCTTCTGTCAAGAGACGAACCCCTAACTCCTGTGCCCGCTGCAACTTGCTGCCCGGATTTTTGCCGACGACGACGAAATCCGTCTGACGCGACACGCTGGACGCCGCTCGCCCTCCCAACCGCTTGACCAACGCTTCCGCCTGCGATCGCGTCCACCGCTCCAGTTCGCCCGTGAAGACGACGACTTTGCCCTTCAAGGGCGAATCGGGGACGACGACTTCCTCTTCAGCCGTCGGTCGCACCCCTGCCTTCTGCAACTTCTCCATCAACCGCCTCCCCAACTCGCTGCCAAAGAAGCGGACGACACTTTCGGCGATTTTCGGTCCGATGCCCGGGATTGTCGTGATTTCCCACTCCTGCGCTTGTGCCAAGCCCTCTAAACTGCCGAACTTTTTCGCCAATAACTCCGCCACCCGCTCGCCCACATGCCGAATGCCCAAGGCGAAGATGAAACGGGCAAGGGGTGCGGTTTTGCTCCGTTCAATCTCGCTGAGCACCTTCGTCGCCAATTTGTCGCCCCAACCGGGCAGCCGCACCAACTGCCACTTTTGCAAAAAGTAAAGGTCGGCAGGGTCGCTGACCAATCCCGCCTCAACAAGTTGGTGGATTCGTTCCTCGCCCAATGCCTCAATGTTCAGGGCATTGCGGGAGCACCAATGCTTGATCCAATTTTCCAACCGCGAAGGGCATTCATTGTTGGGGCAATAGTAGTCCACCTCGCCAACGGGTCGGACGACGGGCGTGCCGCAAATGGGGCACTCTTTGGGCATCTCAAAAGGCTTCTCGTCACCTGTCCGCTTCTCCTTCACGACGCCGATGACTTCGGGGATGACGCCACCCGCCCGTTGGACGATGACCCAATCGCCAATCCGAACATCCAACCGCTTAATTTGGTCTTCGTTGTGCAGCGTGGCGCTGGTGATGGTCACGCCTTCCACCTGCACGGGTTCTAACTCGGCGACGGGCGTCAATTTGCCCGTCCGACCGACTTGCACGACGATGTTGAGCAGCCGTGTCTCCTTTTGCTCAGCAGGGAACTTGAAGGCGATCGCCCATCGGGGCGCGTGGGCGGTTGCGCCCAATTGCTCCTGCCAGTCCAAGCGGTTGACCTTCACGACGACGCCATCGGCGCTGTAAGGCTCATCGTGAATTTTTTGCATCCACTCGTAGCAGTAGTCAATGACCTCGCCGATGCCGCGACAGAGACGGCTGTGGGGGTTGACTTTGAAACCCGCCCGTTTCAGCCACTGCAAAACTTCCCATTGCGTCTCAAACTCTACGCCCTCATAGTAGCCGACACCGTAGCAGAAAATGTCAAGCCTTCGCCGTGCCGTAATGGACGGGTCAAGTTGGCGGACGGAGCCAGCGGCAGCGTTGCGGGGGTTGGCGAAGGGGCGTTCACCTTTGCGCTTTTGCTCCTCGTTGAGCGCTTCAAAGTCCGCCTTCGTCATGAACACCTCGCCCCGCACTTCAATGACAGGCGGTGGGTCGTCCACCAGCAACCGCAAAGGGATGGACTTGATGGTGCGCAAGTTGTTAGTGACATCCTCACCCTCCACACCATCGCCCCGCGTCGCTCCCAGCACCAAGACGCCGTTTTCGTAAGTCAAATTCACCGCCAAACCGTCAATCTTCAACTCGCAGGTATAGTCAACAACCTCGCTGGGCGACAAGCCCAAAAAGCGCTTGACCCTTTGGTCAAAAGCGCGCAACTCTTCCTCGTTGAAAGCGTTATCCAGACTGAGCATGATTTTTCGGTGACGGACTTTAGCGAACTCTTCGGCGGGCGGGAAGCCGACCCGTTGCGTGGGGCTATCGGGCGTGACGAACTCAGGGAAGCGCTCCTCCAATTCCACCAACCGCCGAAACAAACGGTCATATTCCTCGTCGCTGATGATGGGGCTGTTGAGCACATAGTAGAGCCAGCAGTGGATGGTCAACTCCCGCCGCAGCCGTTCTATCTCTTGCGCCGCTTCCTCACGGGACATGGCGGCGACGGGCTTGTCAATGGCTTTTCGGCGCAACGCTTCCACTTGCCTTCGGGCATTTTCCAAACTCATCAACTCCATCCTCATCCCTCGCTTTCAAGCGTTGGGTGTCTCAGGCAAGGTCAAAGTCACTGTCCGTTGGGACAAGCGCACTTGCAAGTCAGCGTTGAGCAAGTTGAGCAGCGCCATGCCGACAAGCGCCTCTTCGCTGAAAGTGAGCAAGATGTTCACCAATTGCTCTGGCGCTTCCCCAATTTGCACCCAACCTTCAAAGACGAGTTCGGGCTGTATCCGACCATCCGCCAATTCTATAGAGGCGATGTCACTAAGCATCAGCCCCAATGTTACAGCGACGCTGATAGGCAGGCACAAAGCACCATTAAAACCCGTGTCCACGACAGCACTCAATTCCACGATGCTCCGTTGACCCCGCACCCGAACAGGCAGGCGGATTTGCAGAGCCTCATCTATGTGCCCTTCAACGGTCATCGTCACCACCTCTTTTTATCCAAAAAGCCGATGCGACGGGAGACGAAGACTTTATCGGGGTGACGCTGTCGCATTCGCAAGAAGGCTTCTAAATGCGTGGGCGCCACCTCGTAGTCGCCGCTTTCAGGCTCAATGACGACATACTTGCCCCAGTGCTCCCGCTCCAACCGCTCCTTCAGCCGTTCATAAACTGCCAACCCTTTCCGCCACAGTTCGCTCAGGCGCACAGGCACTACCTTGATGAGTTCGTCTTGCTGCTTTGCCATCCTTCTCACCTTCTTTTCGCTTGGCTGTCAGCCATAACAGGAAGCAACGGCAACTCAACTTGCGCCCGATAGGCGCTCCAGCAAGAAGCACTTCCCTCGTCCGATCAATCGCCGAACTCAAACAGGTCTTCCAGAAACTCAAAGAAGCGCCGTTTGCGTTTTGGTGGATGAGGAGGCGGTTGATGGTGTTGGTGGTGCGGATGGGGATGCGTCGGGCGGGGCGTGTGCGACGGGGGCGATGGCGGCACTGGCGTCGGAGGAGTCGGCGGTTCGTAAGCGACGGGTTCGTAACTGCCTGCCGCCATCACCTCGTCGCCGTAACCGCTCTGGGCATACTGGATGATTTTGTCCAATTCGCCCCGATCCAGCCAAACACCTTTGCACGAAGGGCAAATGTCCACCAAGACGCCGAACCGCTCAATTTCCCGCATCGTCGTCCCGCAGACAGGGCATTGAAGCACTGTTCGTGCACCTCCTTCGCCTTGAGCCGAAAAGAAGTTTGCCATGTCCCTTTGCCTCCGCTCAAAAGGTTTAATTTCGTCGGGTAGCCGAGCGACCGATGGCTATGGAGCAACCTTCAAAGGTGTGGGCAAATTTGCGTTGACAAAACGATGCGATGCCAGAGTTGATTGGCAAAGGGCAAGGTGAGCAGAATTCCTCTGTGAAAGTTGCAAAACAGGTTGCGCCATCGGAGAAAGTCCAAACCAAGCAACCCATCGGCTCGCAATTGTATCGGCAAAGGCAGGGCTAAAACTTGGAAGTCGCCGACCGTTTCGCCCAAGGCGAAAATCTGGCGGATGGCGATGACGGATGCTTGTGTTGTTCCCGAAACGGTTGTCAAGGAAACTGTTGGCGCTGACGAAAGGTCGTAGCCGAGCCGAAAGGCGACGGTTTCGTCAATTATGGTGTGGGTCGCGCCTGTGTCCAAAATCAAATCCACCCACTCCACGCCGCTTGGACCGAACAGACGAGCGCGCACGATAATGTGCGGGTTGTTGGGATTAAAGCGATCAATGCCCATGCAGCACTGCCCCCCAACCCTCAGGGATGGTCGGACCGGTAAAGAAGGAATACAACTCGCCTTTTTCGCCCTGTTCCCTTAAGGCAAGGATGGTTTCGTGCACTTTGTATTTGTCAGGACAGCGAGCCAAAAGGATGCCCTCCGACGGCAAACCGTAACGGTCATGTTTCGTCACCAAAACGACCAGCCACTCGTCCTTGTAGCGCCAAACGAAGCGAACGGTCAAGGCGTCGTCTTTGATGGCGCTTTCGTAAACGGCGAGGTCGGCGTAAAGGTCCGCCATCGTCGTGACGCCATGCCGCAGGGCGATTTCGCTGGCAAGCCGAAGGGCTTCCCGCTTCTCGGCAAGCGTCGGCTGGACGAAAGGTTCAAGGAAGCGGATGGCGTCGTCGGCAAGCAAGCCGTTGGGTTGCCCATCGGTCTTGAAGACGAAGGGGTGCTCGGCAGGTAAATCCATCGCTTGCATCGCTTTCGTGTTGACGACCCAAAGGTGCCCGTCAATGCGCCGCAAAGCGACAGGCACATCGGGCGCCGCTTTGTCCAAATCCCAACGGGTCGGGTAGCGCTTCTCGTCGCTGAACAAACTTTCGTCCCAATCGTAGCCAATCAGGAAACGGGACGAGGGACGGGGGACGCGGGACGCGGCATTTTGGACGACTTGCAACAACTCTCGCAGACTTCGGACTTGGCTTAAGTCAAGGCGCAACTTTTTCAAGCCCATGCTGATGGGATGCATGTGGGCGTCAATGAAGCCGGGCAAAACGGGACGCCCTTTTGCGTCCCAAACCAAAGCATCGTCGGGGCGCACCATTTCGGTTTGCGGCACGACAGCGGCGATGCGGTCACCGCCCAACGCAATCGTCCACAGCCCTTGCCCATCATCAGTCAAGGGCAGACGGGCGTTGACGATGGCGCGCCATTGTCGGCGTGGGATGGCGTGTTCGCCCATCCGTCATCCCTGCCCTTCGGCGTTAGCGGGATTGCTTTTGCCGACACTGACGGAAGGCGCAGCGGGCACGGCGGCGCGCTGCCGAAGGGCAGCCTTGACAAAAGCGGCGAAAAGGGGATGGGGGCGGTTGGGACGGGATTTGAATTCGGGATGAAACTGCGTGGCGACGAAGAAGGGATGGTCGGGCAACTCAATGGCTTCCACGAGTTTGCCGTCGGGCGAGATGCCGCTTAGCACCAAGCCGTGTCGCTCCAAAGTTTCGTGGTAGCGGGGGTTGACTTCGTAACGGTGACGGTGGCGCTCATAGACGAGGTGCGTCCCATAAATCTCGGCGATTTTCGTGCCGGGCTTCAGGAAGCAAGGGAAAGCGCCCAACCGCATCGTCCCACCTTTTTCCACGACCCTTCGCTGCTCGTCCATGAGGGCGATGACAGGGTGGCGGGTGAGGCGTGTCGCAAAAGAGGGCAATCTTTCGGCGCATCTCGTCCGTCAAGGGCGAAGGGCAACGGCACACTAAAGCATCGGGTTGGATGCCGATGCTGCGCAGTTCGCGGACGCTGTGTTGCGTCGGTTTCGTCTTCAGTTCGCCGCCGACGACTGTCGGGACGAGGGTGACATGCAGGTAAAGCACATGGTCAGCGCCCAAGTCCAGTTTGAATTGGCGTGCCGCTTCCAGAAAGGGCAACCCTTCAATGTCGCCGACCGTCCCGCCGATTTCCACGATGGTCACTTCGGCGTCCCATTCATCGGCAACTTCATGGATGCGCCGCTTGATTTCGTCGGTGACATGCGGGATGACTTGCACCGTTTGCCCCAAATACTCGCCCCGCCGCTCCTTCTCAATGACTGCCCCATAAACTTGCCCCGTCGTCACATTGGAACGGCGCGTCAAGTTGATGTCCACATAGCGTTCGTAGTGCCCCAAGTCCAAGTCCGTCTCGGCGCCGTCCTCGGTGACGAAAACCTCGCCGTGCTGATAAGGGTTCATCGTCCCCGCGTCCACATTGAGGTAAGGGTCAATCTTTTGCAGGGCGACGGAAAGCCCTCGCGCCTTGAGCAATCGCCCGATGCTGGCAGCGGTGATGCCCTTGCCCAGCGACGAAACGACGCCGCCCGTCACGAAGATAAACTTGCGTTGGTTCGCCACGCACAATCACCCCGTCAGCAGCGGAGTAGTGAGGGGGCATGATCGGGAGCGTTGCCCGCACGACTATTGTAGGGCAGCCATCCTTTGGCGGCGAAAGGGCGCCGACGCTACAATTTCCGCTGACTTCCCAACGCACGGCACGCTAAGGACACCGACCAACCTGAAGGGGGGAGCGAAGTGAAGTTAGCCGTCATCACCGACGAGGTGTCGCAGGAGTTGGATCGGGTGTTGGAAATCGCAGCGGAGTTTGGGTTGGCGGCGATAGAGGTGCGGTCGCTGTGGAACAAAGCGCCCCACGAGTTGACGGACGCCGACATCCGCCAAATCAAGACCCGTTGCGCCGACTTTGGGCTTGCCGTGTGCTCCATCGCTTCACCCGTCTTCAAGTGCGATTACGGTGACCCGCAGCAGGAACGGGAGCATTTGGCGATTTTGCGCCGCTGCGTGGACATAGCGGGCGAACTGAATGCGCCCCTCGTCCGCCTCTTCACTTTTTGGCGCAAGCCTCCCTTCCCGTCGTGGGACGCCATCGCCGAAAAACTCGCCCAAGCCGCCCGTTTGGTGGAAGGGACGCCGTTGGTGTTGGGCGTGGAAAACGAGCCGACGACGATGGCAACCAACGGGCGGAAAGTTGTGGAAGTTCTCCGTCGGCTCAATCATCCGCAGGTGAAAGCCGTTTGGGACCCTGGCAACGATGTCTTTGACCCCGACCGGGAAGTGCCCTATCCCGATGGCTACGAAATTGTCAAGCCCTGGATCGCCCACATCCACATCAAAGACGGCAAGTGGGACGCAACGGCGCAGCGTTTTGAACCCGTCCCCATCGGCGATGGCGAGGTGGATTATGTCGGTCAACTTTCCGCCCTCGTTCGGGACGGCTATGACGGCTACTTATCGCTGGAAACGCACTGGCGTCCCGTCACGCAGTTGCCCGAAGATTTGGTGCAGATGCCCAAAGGGGAGCAGTTCTCTTACATGGGCGATGTCGCCACGAAAGAATGCTTGACAAGATTGAAGGCGTTGCTGCGGCAAGTCGGGGCGTTGGTCGCCTGAGGAGGTGGCGACGACGGTGGCGCAAACAGGTTTGCCCATCGTGGATTGCAACACATGGGTCGGGTTTTATCCCCGTCAAGCCATTGACCTGAGCCCGACGGTGCTACTGACGCTGATGCGCCGCTACGGCGTGGCGCGGGCGTTGTTCGTCCACACGACGGCGGTCTTTTACGACCCTCGCATGGGCAACGATTGGGCGGTGCAAGTCGCCCACCAAAGTGGTGGGATGCTGCTCCCTGTCGCCGTCATCAACCCGCTCCTTTTCCGCGACATGATCAACGAAGCCGAGCGGCGACGCCAGCAAGGTTTCCGCCTCTTTCGCGTCTTCCCGCACCTTCAAGGTTGGCAACCGCGCCTCGCGCCCTTTCGGACTTTCCTGCAATGGCTCAACGAACAGGGTTTGCCCTTGTTGGTGGATTGCCCACAGGTGGGATGGGCAAGCGAGTTGGCGGAACTAACGCAAGGGTCTTCAGCGCCCCTCATCCTCGTCGGGGTTCACGAGGGCAACCTCGGTGAAGCCCTCAGTGCCCTGTCGGCTTGTCCGAACCTGTATCTGGAGACAAGCGGATTGAAGCAACCTGATGGCTACGAGATGGCGGCAGCGACGGTCGGCGTGGAGCGATTGATTTTCGGGAGCGGCGCCCCGTTGCACTATTTCGCCAGCGCCTTGCTGCCCTTGCTCCATTCGTCGTTGTCCGACGAAGAGAAGCGGAAAGTGCTGGTGGACAATTTGCGCCGCCTCGTGCAAGCGTGAGGGGGAAGGGAAATGCCCATCATAGACGCTTACGCCGAACTGGGTTGGTGGGCGCTCTTTCATCAGGACGGGGACGAACTGGCGGTGTTGGAGCGTTACGCCGACCGCTATGGGATGACGACAGTGTGCGTCGCTTCAGCGGAGGCGATGCGGGGCGATTTGCAATTGGGCAACCGCAAAATCGCAGAAACCGTCGCCCGCAATCCCCGCTTGCGGGGTTACCTCGTCGCCAACCCTAACCATCCCGACGAGTCAACGGAGGACATGAAGCGGTATTTAGGGCGGGAAGGGTTTGTCGGGATTGTCCTGCCGCCGCCCAGCCTTTCCCATCCCTTGTCATCGTGGCGGACGACCGAATTGGTCAAGATGGCGCGGCGTTACGATGTCCCCTTCGTCGCTTTCGCCGAAACTTCCGACGATGCCCAAGCCCTCGTCGCCTTGACAAAATCTTTTGCTGGCATCCGCTTCCTGATGGTGCCGCTGCAAGGTTGCGATTGGTGGGCAGCGTTGAAGATTGTCTCGGAGGTCGCCAACAT
>Ga0079995_1067915_pt1 | contig 12632 bp, 8 predicted proteins | sample FaiFalFF_MnMetaG_2_FD_69198 | JGI IMG/M metagenome (GOLD analysis project Ga0079995, IMG submission 69198) | Freshwater microbial communities from Yellowstone National Park, Wyoming, USA - Fairy Falls C (FF_Mn_C) (SPADES assembly) (version 4) | ecosystem: Environmental > Aquatic > Freshwater >... | reverse complement strand
TACATGTACACCACCGGATTATGGCCGGAACGCAAATCCCATTTGTACACACTCAGGCCGTGCAAAAGGCGTTCCAGGCGTTTGGGCAAACCGCGTGTGCGAGCTACGGTGCAAAAACCGCTTGTGCCCAGCTCAAGACCGCGTTCGGCCGAGGTGTAAAACAATTCGTGCACCATGACGGTTTCCTTTCTGCAATTTTTCGGTGTCTCGGTGATGGAGCGTACCAAGCATGGCGCTCAGGGAGACGGTGCCGCCCGCCACAGGTTGCAGGGCGAGGCTGGCGGTTAGAGTTTCTCGACTCTGCGCAGCGAAAGCACAGCGCCCGGTAGCGTATGCATCAAACCGAGCAGGAACGGCACCACCACTCCCCAAGGTTGTACGGATCGCGGTTGGACAGCAGGTACAATTCGCCCATCGCCAGTGCGGACTGGATGCGGCAACCTGCCCAGGGCACTCACTGGCACAAAAACCACTCGGGTAAAATTCGACCGCGCAGCACCCACGACCTCCGGACAATGCTGTTGCAGGAGCTGCTCCAGCAACTGCGATCGGCGAACGATGCGGTCAGAGTCGAGCCCGGCCAGGCCGCGTACCACTCCCCACGGCTCCTCGTTCAATCGGTCTTCACGGATGAGTGGATACCAGACATCCGCCTTGCTGGCGGCCACAACCAGCAGTTTGTCGAACATCTGTGTGGAGGGAAGCTGGGTCAACCGCCGCACTCGTGCGACTGCTTCGGCCAGCACCAAATCCTGCCGTTCTGGTCGCGGTGAGAAAACGTAATCAATCCCCACCTGACCATTTTGCCGCTGGTACAACTTCAGCAACTCCGTGCGGAAACGCGGGTCCGCCGTCATATCGAAAACGTAAATCCACACCTGCGATCGCGCCAGGTGCCAGGTCACCGGTGCCTGGGGATCGTCCTGACCGGGCAGGAAATGCTCCCCCGCATTGTCGTACAGGCAGAGCATGCGCTGCACTTCGTCCGCCCGTTTATAAGCCGGATGGCGTGGATTTGGCCGCAACACAAAGAGAAACGGCTTCGAATACCGCACACTGTGTTCGCCGTAATTCACCGACTCATACATCGCCCCGACCGTTTCCGTCTTGCGGATTAGATTGGCCAGCGGAATAAAGCGGTCTCCCTGCGGATGCAGGAAAAGATTTTGCTCGTACTCGGCCAGGGCGAGATTGAGTGCGGGTTCGGCATCGGCGAAGTCCAGGGCAAATTGTGCAGGCAGCAGTCGGCGTAATTGCCAGGTGAGAGCGGCCAGGTAAAACGATTTGCCAGAAGCCGGCGTCCCCAGCACCGAAAAGTAAAGGGGTGCCATCTCCAGCGCTGCTCGCGGCAAACCGAGATGACAATGCGGACAGGCCAGGTACCGGCAAACCATACCCATCAAATCCACGGCCTCTCCGCTCAGCGTGAACACACTCGGCAGAAATCGCAACGGCTTGTCCGGTCCCAGGAGCGGATCGCCCAACAATGATTCGTGAGCAGACACCCACAGCACATCGGCCGTGTCAAACTCTTCCCAGCAGTAAGGACAGCAGCTTTTGGCCAGCACGGGCGACGCTCCTGAAAGTGAATCGCTAACGGTACATAATTGTAACATACTTGACCTTCCGCTTGCAGACAAGCGGCGAACGCCACCGCTGCCTCAATTTTTGATCGGGCAGTATCTGGCCCATTTCCAATTTTGGTAGGGCAGCCTGTTTCGAAGCACCCGGCCAGTCAAAATAGCGGACGAATCAGGCCGTGCTGCGTGATACGTCGCTATCCCACCAGAATCGAGCACTGTCAGGAGACTACCGAATCGGCAAAACAGAGCGACGGAATCAACCCGCCGTGCATGGGTGCAGGTTGCTGGCAAGGGGAACCGAACTCGTCGCGCGTGGCAAGTGTCCTGATCAGGAGCGGCGGGTGTCAGCTCGCCGGGCAAACGAAACGTACTTGCAATCGAGAGCGTTTTTCACCGGACGGGTACGCTCACGCCCCACCGCTGGCTTACCCTAGCCGCTCCTGGTTGCACAGTGTCGGTCGGCCGAAATAAGACGTTGGCGGTGCATAAACACAGGTTTCCCTGGCGAGCGCGGCTTGTAGTGAAATCCCGCGTGATGAGGACAGGAACGAAGTTATGACGCAGCACCGACGACCGGCAGTCCTGCCTGGGTGGCCAGGGGCACGACCACACAACAATTGCGACCCCGTGCTTTGGCTTCCTTGAGAGCCGCCGCCGCCTGATAAACCAGTGTGTCAGACGAAACGAGAGTGTCATGGTTGACGGCGACGAATCCGAGGCTGGCGGTGAAGCGAATCTCGGAGCCGTCGTAAAGAACCGGGGTGCTCTCGACAGCGCTGCGAATGCGTTCGGCGAGCACGGTTGCGCCGTGCAGTTCGGTAATGGGCGCGACGATGAGAAATTCCTCGCCGCCCCATCGGCCGACGCTATCGGTACTGCGGATACAGCTGGTCAACAGTCGTGCCAGTGACACCAGCACCTGATCGCCGCCGGTGTGCAGATAGCGAGCGTTGATGTTGCGGAAATGATCCACATCGAGCATGCCGAGCGCCAGCGGACTGGGGTAGCGAGCGCGACGACGAAGCTCTGCCTGGAGGAGTTGTTCGATGGCTCGGCGGTTCGGTAAGCCGGTTAGTTCGTCGGTCAGGGCCAGCTTTTCGAGCATGGCGTTGGTCTGTTGCAATTGCCGGTTGGCCGCCTCCAGCAATCGGTTGGCCCGTTCCAGTTCCTGAGTGCGTTCCTGAACCCGCTTTTCGAGTTCGGAAATGAGCTGATAATTTTGCTGCAAGAGTTGTTCGTGGCTGCGTTCCAAAGCGATGACACGGGCGGCATCCCGAACCGCTTGCAGCAGTTCCTCCGGTTGCCAGGGCTTGAGAAGATAGCGGAACACCTGACAGCGGTTGATGGCGCTGAGAACATCCTCCAACTCGGCATAGCCACTGACCAGAATCCGCATGGTTTTGGGAAAGTGAGTTCTGGCCCAGTCGAGCAATTCCAATCCGGATCGCCCTGGCATTTTGAGATCGCTGACGAGTACATCCACTTCCCGCTGGCTGAGAATTTGCTCCGCTTCATCCGCACTAGCGGCAGCCAGGACTTCAAACTCCCGGCTCAGCATAGCGCCAACGGTGGCCAAAACCAGCGGGTCATCATCTACGACCAGGACGCTGAATCTGGTGACCGGTTCGCTCACGCTCATCTCCTTGATAGTGGCCGGTGGTCAGTGGTTAGTGGCCAGTTGCTCGGGAATCATAGTGGCCAGTGGCCGGTGGTCAGTGGTTAGTGGCAAGTTGCCGGAGCATCGTTTCGTTGGTGGTCGGTGGTCAGTGGTTAGTGGTCAGTGGCTAGTGGCTCGAGATCACTTAGCGGGCCGGAGATTGTTCGCGGCTGTGCTGCCGTGTCCTGGCGATTCACGCTCCGCCGTGCCGATTCACGTTCCAAGTGGCGGTCTCCCCTGGTGGTGATGCCTGCACGCAACGGGTGCCTACTCGTATATAGCATACGCCGCAGAATCTGCAAAATCGGCACAACTGGTATACGCACGTCCGGGAGACGTGGTGGAACCAGAATTGAACCCCCGTCGCAGATTCTGCAAAATCGGCACAACTGGTACGCGCCTACCCCGCACTTTGACCATCCGACCGCTCACCGTAACGATTTCCGCCAACAGACCCCCAGCCCATGCCCACGAGCACCACCCAGCCACTGATCACCCGCCACTGGTAACCAGCCACTGATCACCATCCACTGATGGATTCTCCTGCAACTAACCACCGGCCACCAGTCACCGGCCACTAACCACTGGCCACTAGTCACTGGCAACCGACCACTGGCCACTGGTCACCGGCCACTAGTTATTGGCCACGAGCAACACACCGTGCGCCACCGATTCCCTCGACGACTGAGCGCTGCCAGGCCATTTGTTTACGCCCGGCAATGAAAACCAGCTTCGCAGAGGTGTTGATAAACAGTGTGGATGGCTTCGTGGTAAGCCTGCGGCGTGCGTAACCAGAGTTCCAGCTGCAACTGGAGCATGCCCTTGTCGGTGATGCCGACGATGCGACACCGGGGCGGAGGGTCGAAAAGAGCGTCGGGAATTTGCTGCGCCGCCTGGAGAAGAGTTTGCTCGATTCGTGCTATCAGCAGTTGAGGGGCGTCGGTTGGAGTCACGGTGATGGGAATGGGGCACAGGATGCGTGGCTCAGGAAGCGAGAAATTGGTGATGATCAGCTGGCCCATGCGGAGATTGGGAATAATCACCAGGGTATGCTGCGGAGTTCGCAAGGTAACGTAGCGCCAGCCGATGTCATGCACCTGTCCTTCCAGGCCGTTATCCAGGCGCAGATAATCTCCTGGGCGGATCGTTCGCGCCAGGGTGATGCTCAGCCCGGCAAAAAGATTAGCGAGCGTGTCCTGCACACCGAGGGCTACGGCAAGTCCACCAACTCCCAGAGCGGTAAGTAGCGGCGTGATGGCCAGACCGAACTGGTGCAAAATCATCAGCCCGGCCAGGGTGTACACGATGAAGGCCACCAGGAAGTCGGCCAGCGTGACCGGAGGCAGTTGTGGCCACCAGCGGGCCCATTGTCGGCGAAGTGCGACACCGACCAGCTGGACGGTGGTGCGGGCCGTCAGAAAAATCAACAACGCAATCAGTGCCGGCCCAAGAAAGTCTTGCAGCGGCGCCGGGACAGGCACGGACCGCCCGACTATCGCCAGCATCAACAGCAACACAGTCCAGGAAGCCAGCCGTAACAGGGCCGCTCCCCAAATGCCGGAATCCGGCCGGTAGCGAAGCCACAACCGCGCTACCACGCGCAACGCCAGTGCCACAACGATAACGCCAATACTTGCCCACACCAGGACATCTTCCGGCCAGGACAGCGTTTGCCCAAGGCTTTGCCAGTCCATGGCATCAGCCTCCACGGCAGTTGGGAGAAGCGACCCGGTATCAGATTAAAATTGGGCGGACCGTTCAGTCAGCCGGGCACTATCGGGTATTGCCGCTTGTCTCCGGCAGAACGCGCAGGTAATGTTCGGCGAGGACTGCCAGCGGTTCCTTCGGGGCAATCATGCGAACCCGCTCGAATGCCTGGCGAGCTTGAGCTATGTTGCCGTCTTCCAGTGCAGCGGAAGCAATGGCCAGCAGGTTGTAAATGCGTTCGCGGCTACGCATCAGTGCTTGGTGCTGCTGCATCAGACCATAAAAACCGCTACCGGCCGGGCCAAGATCACTGCCCAGCGTCATGGCTACGCCGCCACGCAGGAACAGCTCAGCCGCCTGCTTTTGCAGGAGGTCTTCCAGGACGGCCCGTCGTCGGGCCTCCTGAGCAGCGTCACCGAGTGCCCCGGCGGCCAGCGCTTGCAGAAATTCGTAGCGCTGCCGTCCGAACACAGCTTCCGCCCAGTTTTGCTGGAGCAACCGTTGTAAACCGACAGCGTCGCCGGTCTGGACATAGACATCGGCGAGAAGCCGAACTGCATCGGCGAATTCAGCCTGGCGTGGCAAAAGTGATCGGGTGAGCTGCTGCAGGACGGTAATTGTGGGGTTGGCCAGCCGCGACTGCCACATCTCTCGTGCACGGAGCAACGCTTCGCCTGGGTTGGATTGCACCCAACCGGGTTGCGTCAGCAGTGCGATCCAGGTTTGAAACCGTCCCTGGGCTTCCTGCACGCGGCTGCGGAGTTGTTCCAGGGATAAACCGAGATGTTCCTGCAGACGTGAAGCGGGCTGCTGACTCTGGTCGCCTTCCAACCCGGCGGAGAGTTGCAGGAATTGCTCGGCAGAAGCGAGAGCAAGATCATCGCAACCGCGTTCGAGGAATCGCCGCGCCAATTCCAGATGCACATTGGCCATGCCCGGCTGTAATCGAGCCAGTTGCCGCAACAAGAACATTCGTGCCAGCAGGCGACTTTCGTGGTGAGCCCCCTCACTGTGCTGACTTTCATGGGCGTCGAGAAGATTACCGACATCGTAACATACCGCCCAGGCGAAGGGCTGTTGCGGTTCGGCCAGAATCCCCTGTCTCGACCAGCGCCAGGCCAGCCACAACAAGGCATCGCGCTGGTAAGCAAAAAGTGGGAGGCGGGGCACTCCCGGCCAGCCTTCCGTGAAGATGCTACCGAGCTGGGCCAGTGCTGGGGTAACTCCGCCCATCGGCAACATGGCCGTGTTGGCGATTAGGGCAGCCCAGAGCATTTGCGCTTCCGCTTGCTGCCGCAACTGCACATACCGGGGCTCGCGCGTTTGCTGGAATGCTTCCAGAAGAAAGCGAGCCGCAGAGGTCGGAAGTGGCACAGGCGGAGGTTGGCCAGTGAAGTAATGCCGCAACGTTCGCCAGGGTTCTACTGTTCGTCCGACAGAGTTGATCGCGAATGGCGGAGATGTGGCCGGGTTATCCGAGCCCGCCTCCCGTTGCCAGCACCGCAACGGAGAAAATTGCAGTGTGCGAAGATGCTCCCAATGCGGCGAACCTGTCCAGGCCAGCAAGAACGTTTCTCCATCCAGGTAGTCGAGCATTTGCCAGACCGGCTGCCCCTTCTCATCGCGTTCAGCCAGGAGGAAGGGCAACAGCGTGAAACGCATTTGATTCCCGCGATTATCGTAACGGACTACCAGATGGTCTCTGTCCACGACGAGGTAGCTGATGTCGTACTTGCGGAGCAGTTCGTTCAAGCGAAGTCGGCGTTGCTGCCCTTCCGGAGTGCCGGTTTTCTCCAGGGCCTCGACGGCGTCGAGGAAATCACGAACCGTTTGCGGCGTAAAAAGCCCAGCGCGGATATCGAGCCAGACGGCAGGTTGTGAACGGTGGGCATTTGCCCAGTACGCAGAAGTATTCAGCCAGTCCAGGTGTAAGCCACGCCCCGGCAGCTTACCGCTGTGCCACCAGTGGGCCGTCGTTTGTGCTGCTGCCTCCAGGCTGGCATCCTCGAACAGGGAGAATCCCCAGCCACGGCGGGTGATGCTCCCCGCAGCTGTCCCGGTGGTCGGTTGCGGCCAGAGTGTCGCCACCATCAAGCCCAGCACCGTCGCCGCTACGGCCAGCCGACCCAGTTGTCCCAGCAGCACCGATCGGCGATTGGTAGTGGGAAAGACTCCCAAACGCTGGGCCAGATAGTGGTGCCAGCCCGGTAAACTGGCCGGCAATGCCAGCAGAGCAAACCAGGGCAGATACCGCGACCAGTAACATGACAAAATCAATCCCAGTAGCGCCAGCAAAAACCAGGACCACCGCCAGTGGGCCCGTCCCAGCCACATTCCCGCAGCCGTGAACACCACTAACACGTAATAAGCCCACTCCGCGAGACTCAAACCCACCCATCGCCCATCCGCTCCGGTGAAATACGCGGCAGTGAACGGCGAAACTCCCAGCCGGGCCGCCTGCCGACTGCCACGATAAAGCAGTTCAGCTGCCTCAGGAAATCCCAGCGGCGAGGGATCGAAAATGTGCAAATGGAACGGATTGACCATCACCGCCACCATACACCAACCGATCACACGCCCCAGCAATCGCCGATCCTCGTGAAGCAAAACATCCCGTGCGTAGCGGTCCGGCCCCCACATGACCTGCAAATGCTGACCCAACCAGTACAGCAGCAGCGCGGCCAGTCCGAGCAAAACGCTGCTATCGCAGTTGGCCCAGAGTGCAAACAAAGGCGGCAGCAGAAACCACAAGCGTCCGCGCGACCAACGCAGTGCCGCATACCACCACCGTCTCCACCACGAGTCCGACTAGGCCATTGACCAGGGGCCACTGCTCACCGGCCCTTGAGCCAACAACGCTAACGCCACCGCCAGATACAGCACGCCCAGCGATTCCGGCCGAATGTGCAAACCGACAGACCAGACCAGTCCGGCCAGCAACAGGCCCACCGTCCACCAGGCAGCGAAGCGACGTACCGCGACCAGGCGTTTGGCCGCTGGTGTGGCCGTTCCGGAACCGCCCCGCGGCGACGCGGGCGACTGTTGTTGCAACTCCGCCTGTCGCTCGCACATGCGCCATACCAGCAGGCTAACGACCAGCACCAGGGCGACCCGCAACGCAACCAGTCCGGCTCCCCCGCCAGCAACGTACCAGGCATACAGAAACACCTCGGCCAGCCAGCCGCTGTTGACCCAGTCGAGTTGTTTCGGCCCCAGCCCCAGCAAGCCCAGAAAACGTTGCAGACTCGCCCAGCCTTGCGGTGCGTGTTCGCCGTAAGCGAACGGGTCGCTCCCATAGCGATATTCGCCCTGCACGATGAGCCGACCGGCAGCCAGGTAGAGCCGGGCATCTGGATTGCCCGGTCCCACCGGATAGGCCGACACCGCCGCCAGACTCAGCACTGCCAGCACCCAGATCACGCGGTCGTGGGTAGCGTTTTCCCCGGCCAAACGTTCGGGGGTCAAAACAACCTCCCCTGCATCGTTTTTTTCCGCCAACACCGAGGGACTTCTGTTCATAGTGGGCGTCGAGCGCTATCCGATGGCCCGCGTTCAGTGGTCAGTGGCCAGTAATTAGTGGGTAGTGGTCAGTGGCCGGTAGCCAGTCACTCGTGATGCGTAGCGAATGGTCGGCGAGCGGTGCCAGTGTTCACTGATTCGTGGCCGGTGGTTTCAGCTTTTTTCCGGCAGAATGTAGTTGATATAGATACCACCCGCGAGGATTCCCCCGATAATCGGGCCGACCCAGTAAACCCAGTGATCGGCGAGCACACCGAAGCCCGGTTTCAGAGCTGCTTCCCAAACTGCGGTGCCAAGGGCTCGCGCGGGATTCATCGCCGCTCCGGTGAGCGGTCCGCCGACCAGGATGTCCGCCATCACCGTCAACCCAATGCCGAAGCCACCGATTTTGGGTGCCCGCGGATCCACCGCCGTTCCGAAAATGCTCGCCACCAGCAGCGCGGTCAGCACAATCTCAATGGCTGTCGCCATCAGGTATTCCTGCCAGCCCCCGACGTTGAAAAGATTGTGCAAACCGACGTGCGGCGTACCAAGCCCGGCCTGGGTCAACGCTGCCGACCAGCCGAACACCAGCGCCAGCAATGCCCCAGCCAGCAAGGCTCCCAGTAGCTGGAAAATCACGTAGTACACCGCTCGCATGGTGTCAATTTGCCCGTACACCCACATCGTGATGGTTACCGCCGGGTTGAGGTGCCCGCCGGAAACGTTCATGCTGGCACTCACGCCAATGGAGAGCGCCAGCCCGTGTGCCAGGGCAATACCGATCAAGCCGATCTTCTGCCCTTCCGGAAGCAATTCGTTCACGCAAATTGCTCCACCTCCCAGAAAGGTCAGGAAAAATACACCGACCAGTTCCGCCAGACACGGTGCCAGCAAGTTTCGCATCGGAAGTTTCTCCTACCAGAGGTCTATCGGCCGACGAATCCCATCGCCGGACTGACAGGCACGACCTGCACCGCCCGCGTAGCACTTGCTCCCAGCCGACTTTTCTTGGCCCGAAGCATTACCTGGTGCGACGCTGACGGTGTGGATTGCACCTTTTACAGCCGGGACCGCAAATGCGATTGGAGTCGTCCACTTTGTAAAAAACTAAGCCCCTTCAGGCAAGCCCCGCCTGTTCTCGGCGACGTTCGCCTGAACCGCGTCAGTTCCTGCCAGCCAGTCAGATGCGCTCAGGCAAGCCACCACCGCTTTCGGCCCATCATGTAGCCAGAACCCGCAAGCACAGAGCAGCTGCCCAGCTCCGGTTGCCGCAACCCACGCCCGATATTGCAACGGCATCCTTGCCTCCACCGCTCCAAGCCGAGCAATCCCAGCTCCGGTTGCCGCAACCCACGCCGGACGAACTTTGGTTCCGCCGTTGGCTCTCCTGGCTCGACCGATCGCCGAGACGCTATGGCCCTGGCTGGGCGGTACCGAACCATGTTCAACGTGGCTGTCGCGGAACATCACCCGGTTCCATTACGACTGGCTGAGCGATACTAACCCCTGGTCGGCTCTGCTCGCTCGACCGATGGCTTGTCAGGTAACCCGTGCCGGGCGTGGGTCGCCGAACTTTGCGGTTCGACGCTGAGTCCTTGCCCGCCGCCAGGTGCGACCGTTCCTAGGCCGGGCGTGGGTAACCGAATTGCACAACTTTACGGTGGAGTCATACCCGTCAGACCACGCCGCGAAGGGTCGTAAAGCCGCACCACGACATCAAGAAATAAATCCCCATCCCCACCATCGTCTCGTAGATTCAGACCGATGGAGTAAACGACCAAACCGTCCACAGTACGCACCAGCCGGAGCGGATTGGGCAAGTCGAACGGATCACCCGGAACTTCGGTGAGAAATTCCGGCACCAGGGTTTCCAGCTTGTCCGGCCACTGGCCATACTTCAACCGATACCGCTCCGCCGCTATCGCCACTCGCAACGTCTGCAACTCCGCTCGCCACCACAATAAGTCTTCTAATTTGTCACCCCAAAACGGTTGCGGCAGGAAATATCCGGCCCACCATTGCTCAGTCCCACGTGGCGCCAAACTGTTCGACTTGAATACGGCTAGTTGTTCTTCCGGAGATGCAATCGCCAAACGATGCAGCTGGTTCAATTGCCTCAGGAGTTCGGCATGATGGCGGTCGGCAAACAGGGGCGCTGTGCTGCGTTCCAGTTTGTCCAGGAAAACTTTCACTCCCCGCCGGAGGTGATATTTTGACACTTCCCAGATGCTAAAGTCCAGGGGATCTGGAACACACCGGAGAGGGTTGGATTCCGGCATCTGCTTGAACCAGTCCATTTTGCCAGCTTTCACCGAGCTGTAAATTTCGTGCAAGGCTGCACGATGGAAGCGAACCAGAGGTGTCAGTGCGTTCTGGGCCAGCAACCTCTCCGTGTGCCGCTGGCACTTCTCCAATGTCTCGCCAGAAACCTCGGTCAGCGCTAGATGGCGCCTTATCCGAGCGACAAAAGCATTGCGCCAGTCAAACATAACCAGCCAAGGATTATCGCCGACGGTGCACGGGCCGTGTCCGTTATGAATTGCTCTTTCGCTGGTATTCGGAGAATGGGTCAAAATAAGCAGGCACTCCTCGGCCAAGTCCGATTTTCGCTCGTGCAGGAAATACTCATGGAAAAACGCGACAGCATTCGCAGCGGCGAGAAATTTTTCGAATTCAAGCCACCAGCGGTCTGTAGGAGTGTCAACGAGGGGAGGGCTTATGTGCTCATATCGAGGTAACTGGCGTAGCAAGTCCCAGATTCCAAAGTCCGCTTCGAGATATGACTTCAGCTGGCCGTGCCACTGCTCGGTGAGGGGCTCATCCCTTGGCGGGAAAATATCAAAAAAGGTCGGAGATAAGCCGCGAGCCACTCGAAACTCCGATCTGTGGGCGTTTATGAGGAATGTCATATGAGTTACAAACTTTTGGTCAAAGCGCCGGTAGATTTCTTCAATCAAAGGCCAGCCGTTTGGGTCCCGCGGAATTTGAGAATAAGCAGCCCGAATATCTTCCCAGCGCCAGTTGGGATCGAGGGCGTCGGTTTCGGCAATGGCGCGGGCCAGTTCCGCCTTCCCCATCACCACTACCCAAACCAGCGGGAACACGGGCACCCCAATCGTCAGCCCGATAATGCCCAGCACAACAAACCACCGCCAGCGCCTCCACGCTCGCACACCAGCCGAGCAGACATTGGCCTGGCTGGAACCGACGTCGGGACTCACGGCAAGGGCGTTCGTCTGGCTGATTCCGAAAGTTGCAGACACCCCGGTCGCCGACGCGAGCGTTCGCGCCACAGCGTGCATCGGTGATTGCGGATGTGACTCGCCGCCGGTTGAATGGCCCCACGTTGCGGACTCGGCACCACTGTGCCCACCTGCCGACGAAGACGATTCGCCCCACCCCGAACCCGAGCGTGCCGGCGAAACCCACGCTTCCGGTCCAGCAGCGGCGTTGCCCGGAGCGGTTGTGCTTGCATCGGAACTTCCGGCCGAGTCGGTAGCAGATTGCCTCGCATCAGCAGCGCTGCTGAGAGTTGCCGTGCTTGCATCGGAACACGGCGAACCGTCTGCGTTTGCCGGTGGCACATCTACTGGAGGCGATACCTGCGGGTTTGCTCCCGACACATTTCCGACCATCGCACTGCCATCGCCGGGATCGAACACGGTTGGCCCGGTGCCCGCCGTTTCGTTTACCGTATTCTCGCCTGCACTACGCCCCTTCATCGCTCCCCCTCCGGCAACTCTATCCGTTTTTGACACCCACAGCGTTACGCGACTCCTCCCGCAGCCGCGTTGGTTGAGAGATGCCAGTTCCGCTGTGAGCTGACGTTCGCCCCAGCGACCATTAGCGCATCTTGCTGACCCGCAATAGCTCAGGCAGTCGGTCAGCCTGGTGCGTGATGCTTTGGCTAACCGCGATGAAATACCATTCCCCTGAAGCCATTGTAGCGAGCCAATGTGCAGGTGTCATATAATCAATTAATGGGGAATCCTCTGAGCGGAACGGCGACAAGCCTGGCGCAGCACGGCGGGCAACACCGCCAACCGTGCAGTGGCCAGTGATCAGTGGCTGGTGGCCAGTGGTCGGCGATCAGTGGCCGGGAGTCGGTGAATGGTGATCAGTGGCCGGGGATCAGTGGCCAGTGGGCAGGGACTAGTGGCCGGGGGGCCGTGGGCAGTGGCCGG